>Ga0307425_1001192_pt1 | contig 15802 bp, 12 predicted proteins | sample SalMarWE160330MG_FD_202152 | JGI IMG/M metagenome (GOLD analysis project Ga0307425, IMG submission 202152) | Salt marsh sediment microbial communities from the Plum Island Ecosystem LTER, Massachusetts, United States - WE1603-30 | ecosystem: Environmental > Aquatic > Marine > Intertidal zone >... | reverse complement strand
CTTCTGAAGCGTGGCTGCGACTGGACCTACGATGAAATGGAAGAGGAACCGTCTGCCGTAATGGATGTCAGGAAGGAATCCTTCGAACTTTTCGCCTACCCGAATCCCGCGGTTGACCGCCTGCTGATCCGCTTCAATGCTCCCAGGGCAGGGGAAGCTGTTGCCACCATGTACAGCATGACAGGCCAGAGGGTTGCCAGCGTAAACAAGAGCGCTGTTGAGGGAAAGAATTTCATCGAGCTGCGTGCTTCGGACTATGCCGCTGGTGTCTATCACATCGGACTTGAAATGAATGGCCGCACCGAATACCTGAAGGTTGTCATTCACTGATCTCAACAACCGAACAAAAAAATACCGGGTCAGCCACGATCCGGTATTTTTTTAACCGGTCCATCTGCCTTTCAGATTTTGCCTTATACCCTGGAGGCATTGTTGAACAAGGCGCCTATGAAAATTTCCGTACCTCAGGCATTGTCAATTCCTCACGGATTTTTGCCTGCGGCAAAAAGTAGGCTCGTCATCTGACAATGCCATCGGTATTACGCGGAAATTTTGCAGCGCCGCTTCAATAATGACGGAAGGTGGCGAAATCTGAAAGGCAGGGGGACCGGTCAATCAAAGCGGGATGTTCCCGTGTTTCTTGGGTGGTTTGGATTCGGTCTTGTTCTCGGTCATTTCGAGGGCCTGTATCAGTTTAGGCCGCGTATCCCGGGGCATGATGATCTCATCGATGTAACCCTGCTCTGCCGCCTTGTATGGATTGGCAAAAGTGTCCTGGTAAGCGGCAATAACCCGTTTGCGGTCCCGCTCCGATTCGATCTTGTTGCGGTAGAGTATGCTGACCGCTCCCTCAGAGCCCATGACTGCGATTTCCGCCGTGGGATAGGCCAGGTTCACATCGGCACCGATATGCTTGGATGACATTACGCAGTAGGCTCCCCCGTATGCCTTCCTGGTAATCACTGTGATCTTTGGCACGGTGGCCTCGGAGAAGGCATACAGAAGTTTTGCGCCGTGCTTGATGATCCCGCCAAACTCCTGCAGGGTGCCCGGCAGGAATCCGGGCACATCCTCAAAGGTGATCAGGGGGATGTTAAAGGAGTCGCAGAAACGGACGAATCGTGCTCCCTTTATGCTCGAGTTTATGTCCAGCACCCCGGCGAGGAAGGCGGGCTGGTTTGCCACGATCCCCACGGACCGTCCTCCCATTCGGGCAAACCCGACGACGATATTCTTTGCGTAGTGGGCCTGTACCTCGAAAAAGATGCCGTTGTCCACCACAGCCTCTATCAGTTCCTTGATATCGTAAGGTTTGTTGGGATCATCGGGGACGAGGGTCTGAAGTTTTTCCTCCTGCCGGTTGATGTCGTCCGCACAGGGTTTGACCGGAGGATCCTCCATGTTGTTGGAGGGCAGGTAACCGATGAGTTCCCGGATCATCATCATATTCTGCTCATCGCTCTCCGCCATAAAGTGGGCTACCCCGCTTTTTGTGTTATGGGTCATTGCCCCTCCCAGTTCGTTCATGGTGACATCCTCGTGGGTGACGGCCTTGATGACATCGGGACCCGTAACGAACATATAGCTGGTTTGCTTGACCATGAAAATAAAATCCGTCAGGGCAGGAGAGTAAACGGCCCCACCCGCACAGGGACCGAGTATGGCCGAAATTTGCGGGATCACACCGGAAGATTTGACGTTGAGGTGGAAGATGTCCGCATAGCCTGCAAGGCTCTCGACGCCTTCCTGGATGCGGGCGCCGCCTGAATCGTTCAGCCCGATTACCGGGGCACCCATTTTCAGGGCCAGTTCAAGGATCTTGACCACCTTGTCCGCGTTAGCCCGGCTGAGTGTACCCCCGAAAACGGTGAAATCCTGCGAAAACACGTAAACGAGCCTCCCGTCGATCTTACCGTAACCGGTCACCACTCCGTCGCCCGGTATCAGGGTTCTTTCCATGTTAAAGTCCCTGCACCGGTGTATGACAAGTTTATCCATTTCAACAAAACTGCCCGGGTCAAGCAGAGCGGCGATCCGTTCCCTTGCCGTCAGTTTGTTGCTTGCATGCTGTTTCTTGATCCTCTCGGCGCCTCCGCCCATCTCGGCGGCCTGGCTCTTTTCGATGTACTCCTGGTATTTTTTTTCGAGGGATTTCTTCATGGTATATTATTAAACTATTCTAGGGTTATCAATGGCTGGTGGCCTTCAATGGTGTCTCCTTCCGCCACATGGATCTCCTTGATGAGGCCTTCTCTGGCTGCCTTGTATTCACTTTCCATTTTCATGGCAGAGACAATGATCACGGTCTGTCCCGCTTCCACCTTTTCCCCGATTTTTACCGGAATTTTCACCACCTTGCCGGGCATGGGAGAGGAGACCTGGTTTCCGGAATCCACCGGTTCATCTCCTTTCCTGCTGAGTAAATACCTTGATTCGGCATCGATGATCTCAAGATCGAAGCTGCGGTAGGCTGTTGCAGCACTGTACCTTTTCAAGGTTTCCCCCTCCAGGAGTTCCACCACATATGACCTGCCGCCCAGCAGGATGGAGTAGACCCCATCTTCCACCCTTACCACGTCAACTTCATAGGTTTCCTCGTCGACCCGGATGATTACCCTGTTTTTATCTCTGCTAACCAGTTCCACCTGGGAATGCCGGTCATTAAGTCGGATTTCTAGTGACATAGCTTTGCAGGTTTCTGGATTTTACATCCTCATGACACCCTTCTTCCGGCCGAAGTGCTTCCACGGGGAGCTTCCTCCGTTACTCTGGAAGGATTTAATGGACTGCAGTTTGCTTAATTTATCGTTGTAATCGATGAATGCGGCGATGATGGCGATGTCTTCCTCCCGGGGACGCTCTTTTTTGGCCGGACCGGTAAGTTCAGCGATGTTCTCATCGATGAAGTGGGTATCGTAGATTCCCCCGGCGAACTGTTTGTTCTCCATAACACGCTCCAGGAATTTAATGGAGGTTTTGACCCCTGTGATCCTGTACTCCCTGAGGGCACGCTTCATCCTCAGAATTGCCGAGTCGCGTGTATCCGACCAGGTGATCAGCTTGGAGATCATGGGATCGTAATACAGGGGGATCCGGTAGCCGGCATAAACATACCCGTCTACCCTGACACCGGGACCGCTCGGCTGGGTGATCTGGAGGATTGTACCGGGACTGGGCATGAAATTGTTATCCGGGTCCTCCGCATAAATGCGGCATTCAATGGCATGCCCGGTCTGGCGGATGTCGGACTGCCGGTGGCTGAGCTTTTCTCCCGAAGCGATCCGTATCTGTTCCCTGACAAGGTCGATCCCGACGACTCTTTCGGTGATGGGATGTTCCACCTGCAGCCTGGTGTTCATTTCCAGGAAGTAATAATTCCGGTCCTTGTCCACCAAAAACTCAATGGTTCCGGCACCTTCATATTTCACCGCACGGGCAGCCGCCACTGCAGCCTTGCCCATTTTTTCCCGCAGTTCGGGGGTCATGAAGGGGGAGGGCGTTTCTTCGATGACCTTCTGGTGACGCCGCTGAACGGAGCATTCCCTTTCACAGAGATGGATCACATTCCCATGGCTGTCAGCCAGGATCTGGAACTCAATGTGGTGAGGAGATTCAATGTATTTCTCAATGTAAACCGAGTCATCACCGAAGGCAGAGAGGGCTTCGGACCTGGCGGCCCGTATGCCTGACATAAGGTCTTTTCTGTCCTTGACCAGCCGCATTCCCTTGCCGCCGCCACCGGCCGAAGCCTTGACCATGACCGGCAGGCCGACTTGTTCGGCGGTTTTCTCCGCTTCCTTTTCATCCTGGATTGCCTGCCTGGTGCCGGGTACCACGGGCACTTTGGCCCTGATCATGGTATCCCTGGCCGTGATCTTGTCCCCCATGGTGGAGATCGCATCAGCAGGGGGCCCGATGAAGATCAGTCCCTCCTGTTTGCACCGGTCTGAGAACACGGCATTTTCAGACAGAAATCCATAACCCGGGTGGATGGCATCCGCCTTTGAGGTTTTCGCAACTTCGATGATTTTGTCAATTACCAGGTAGCTTTCGTTGGATGGGGATGGACCAATAAAATAGGCCTCGTCAGCATAACGTACATGTTGTGAAGATCTATCTGCCTCGGAGAAAACTGCAACTGTCCCGATTCCCATTTCCCTGCAAGACCTCATTACCCGGACAGCAATTTCGCCTCGGTTGGCGATAAGAACTTTCTTAATCATAAATATCCGTTACAGTAACTAAGCAAAGATTAAAAAATAAAATGAAACAAAGGTAAAATGCAGGCATATTTAACGCCGGGAAGGGATGGAAATGATTTTTATATTGCTGGAAATTAACCGGGTAGTATTTAATTTGAAATTTTGTGGAAATTGCCGGCTGCTCGTGCAATGAAATGGAATTATTAACTTTGAGGATCATGAAACCTGATGGGAGGAAACGGAGACTGAACGCGCTGCTAAGCTTTGTATTCGCAGCCATGTTGGGACCTGGCGCGAGTCAGGCTCAAATTTTCTCGTCCGACTCGGTCCTCCGGTTTGAACTCCGCCTTGATCTTGACAGCCTGAAGGCCGACGTGGGAGAGGACCCTTCCTATCATGACGGAATCCTGGTCTATGAGGATCCCGCAGACAGGAGCAGGCATGAACTCAGAATCAGCGTCCGTGCCCGCGGCAATTTCCGGAAAAAGCCTGAAAATTGTGACTTTCCTCCCCTGAAACTAAAATTCGACAAGACGCAAAGACAGGGCAGCATATTCGAGGATCTCAGGGAACTGAAACTTGTCACCCACTGTCAGAGTGACCTTGATGAATTTGAACAATACCTGCTCCAGGAATACCTGATCTACAAATCCTATAACCTGTTCACCGATTTCAGTTTCAGGGTCAGGCTTGCCAGGATCACTTACGTGGACATGGAGCATAAGTCGGCACCATTTACCCGTTTTGCATTCCTTCTCGAGGATGAAGAGGATATGGCCAGGAGGAACCAGTCGGGACTGCTGGAACTCAAGACCATTTCCAACGACAAGCTGGACCGGGATTATTTTGCCCTGATGTCAATGTTCAATTTCATGATGCTGAACACCGATTATTCGATTCCCATAGTACATAACGTGGTGCTGGTATATACCGATAATTTTAAACCTCCCATACCGGTGCCCTTTGACTTCGACTGGTCGGGCATGATCAACATTCCCTACGAGTCGCCCTATGCATCACGCGAGACCAGGTATGCGGGCCGGAAATACAAGGGTCCCTGCTTAAGGGGAAAAGAGCTCAAAAAGGTTTTCAATACTATGCTTTCCAGGCGCAATGAGCTTTACCAGCTCTACCGCGAATTTCCATATCTGAACGAGGACCTGAGGAGCCGTAGCCTTCAGGAGCTGGACATGTTCTATATCATCATCGGGAACAGGAAGCTGGTCCGGCAGGAATTTATCCGGAAATGCAGGGATTGAAATATCAACACTATCTGCTATTTTGACCAACTTATGGATTTCCCGGGTGTTTGCAAAATCCTGTACGACCAAGTCCCATTTTAAGCATGCGAAGGTATTCTTTTCAGTGCCAATATTAACATATTCGCATCATGCTCAATATCCTTATAAGTACCTTTTTATCAATTCTTTAAACTTATCTTAGAGACTTTCTGCCGGGACACGTCAAACCCGCTGGTTTAGTATTTTTGCAAAAGCTGTTATCTTTGCGGCTTCAAAATTTAAGATGAAGAAGTCTAAATTTATAATTGCACAGGTTGTGCTGATCCTGATCCTGTTCTTCTGGGACATCGGTTCCATCTTTTCGGACCGCAAGGGATCTCACCCCGTGCAATCCAACGAGGTCAACAAAATATCCGGGGCCATCCGGAACGATATGTCCACATTCAAGGGAGCCGAGCAAATGGAAAAGACCATTTCCGATTTCCTGAAACGTTACAAGATAAAGGGCGCTTCCGTCGCGGTCACCAAGGACGGGCGCCTTGTCTATGCCAAAGGGTTCGGTTACGCGGATGAAGAAAATGCCGAGCCGGTGGAACCCGGCCATGTCTTCCGCCTTGCCAGCCTTTCCAAACTCATTACCGCCACGGCCGTCATGCATCTGGTGGAAGAGGGAAAACTGAGCCTCGACGACCACGTTTTCGGTCCCGACGGAATCCTCCACGATTCCATCTATCTGGATTACAGGGACCCCAGGGTCGAGAACATTACTGTCCGCCACCTGCTTACCCACAGGGCCGGATGGTCCCGGTATTACGGGGATCCCATGTTCATGCCGCACGTTGTGGCCCGCAGGATGAACGTTCCACTGCCGGTTCAGCCTGAAGACGTCATCCGGTACACCCTGACACGCAGGTTGAATTATGTGCCCGGAACGCGTTACAGCTATTCCAACCTGGGCTATGTCGTTCTCGGGGAGATCATCGAGGAGGTGACCGGCATGGATTACGAGGATTACGTGCAGTATACCCTTCTGCATCCCCTGGATATCCAGCATATGCAGATCGGGCAGGGGCGTTACGAGGGAAGGGCTCCCAGGGAGGTCAGGTATTACGATGTGTCGGGGGACCAGAACGTACTGGCTTACGACAGCAGGGACCAGTACGTGCCCAGGGTCTACGGGGGGAATGACATCTCCCTGCTGGGATCTGCGGGCGGATGGATAGGATCCCCTGCAGATGTCCTCAAACTCGCGGTCGCCATCGACGGCTACAATTCGAGTCCGGATATCCTGCTCCCGGAAACCATCGCAGAAATGACTGACAGCGAGTCCGGCAGGTACAACATGATCGGCTGGAAAGGAGGCGACGGAAGGGGCACATGGTGGAGAACCGGAACCCTAACCGGATCCTCCGTGCTGATGGTAAGACAGAATAACGGGATCACCTGGATCATCGCCATGAATACCACTACATGGAAACGCTCCAGGATACACAGTGAAACTTCACGGGCCATGTTCAGGGCAATATCGAGTGTCAGGGAGTGGCCTGATTATGATCTTTTTGACTATCACTCACCCGTTGAACTGCCCTCCATGTATCTTACCCGCGCAGATTGAGGCGGGCATTTTGTTCATATGGACAAATCATTAATTTTGGGGCGATAACCCGCCCCGATGGACTTACTGAATTCCAAGCAGGTTTCCTTTGACCAGGTCTATTCCAGTGACATCGACCTGGTGATCGGTGTTTCCGGCTATGAGAAGCGTTCCCCTTACCTGATGGAACGGATTAAACTGGGAAGTGAGACCAAACTCGTCCTGGCCTTTGAGGAGAGGATGAAAGAACTAAACCGGCCCGAGAACGACCGCATCTTCAGGGAACTCGGATTCAGGACCATTACCGTATCGGGAAACCGCGCACTGGATGTCGGCAAACTGATCGCCTGTATTCCGCAAACGAATAAAAAAGTACTGCGTATCCTGGTGGATTACTCCTGCATGACCAAACCCTGGTATGCTTCCTTCATCGAGTATTTCAGCTTCAACAGCCTGCCCTTCCAGAAGGTTCACATCCTTTTCTCGTATACACAGTCGGCATACGTTGAGCCTAAGAAGCCGAAGCCCCTGCGCGTTGCTGAACCAATGGGGTATGGGTCGCATGGGATCATGGCCGGAAAGTCCATTGCCCTGGTAATGGGACTGGGGTATGAAAAGGACCGGGCGGAGTTCCTCCGCAGGGCGGTTAACCCGGAGGAAACCTACTGCTTCTACGCAGATCCCGCAGGGGACAACCGGTTTGTGGAAAAGGTCTACATCAACAATTTCAAGCTCATTGACAGTCTGCATAAAAGCCATGTATTCCCCTATCCCATGGAAGACATGAAGAAGGCCGACCGTATCCTCACGGACCTGTGCCTTGACCTCAGGCTTAAGCACAGGATCATACTGGCGCCCCTGGGACCAAAGCCCTTTGCCCTTCTGAGCATGCTGATCGGCATCCGGTACCCGGATGTTGAGATCTGGAGGGTCGGAGCGGGACTGCTTGAGAATGTTTACGACCGGATCCCCAGGGGAGAACCACTCGTCTATAGTGTGGAATTCGGACACGATGAGGATTACGGCAGGACACCTATTTAGAACCGGTATAAATTGAGATAAGTTTCTTATATTTGCACCTCATTTAAGAACTCATGCCATGGCACATTTTGAACTTGTGATGCCCAAACTGGGTGAAAGCATAGAAGAGGCCACAATCACCAAATGGTTTGTCAATGTCGGTGACAGGGTTGAAGACGACGACGTGCTGCTTGAGATTGCAACGGATAAGGTTGACTCGGAAATACCCAGTCCGGTCGCCGGGACAGTCACCAGGATCAATGTCCAGCAGGACCAGACCGTTGCGGTGGGTACGGTGATCGCCATTATCGATACAGGCGGTGAGGACACAGCAGCGGAAGATGCGGTCGCTGCCACCGCCGCCGAAGTTCCTTCACAGGCTCCGGTTTCCGAAGCCCGGAGCGGAGAACCATCCGGGATTGGGACCCAAGGCGCGTCCGTGCCCCCTGCGGGAACCAGGGCATCAGGGAGACCCTCAGGGGTCCCTGGAACCGGGGGGAAAGGCCGTTTTTACAGTCCCCTTGTGCTCACCATCGCCAGGGAAGAGGGAATTTCCATGGAGGAACTGGACTCCATCCAGGGAAGCGGTAAGGACGGCAGGGTGCAGAAAAAGGACGTGATGCGTTTCCTTGAGACCAGGACCCGGCCGGTAACCACTGCCGGGACTGCAGGGACTGAGGCAGTTGTCGGGCCGCCCGCCCAGGAAGCCGGCAAACCCAGGGTATCGGCCTCCATCAGCGAGGGCGACGAGATCATCGAAATGGACCGGGTGCGGAAATTGATCGCTGAACACATGATCCGCTCCAAGCAGACATCCGCCCATGTGACTAATATGATCGAGGCCGATGTGACGGACATCGTGCTCTGGCGGAACCAGGTCAAGGATGAGTTTGAACGGAGGGAAGGGGAGAAGATCACCTACCTTCCGGTTTTCCTCGAGGCTACTATCCAGGCCCTGAAGGATTTCCCGATGATCAACGCCTCGGTTGACGGCGAAAGGATCATCCTGAAAAGGGACATTAACCTCGGGATCGCGGTAGCTATCCCGAGCGGAAACCTCATCGTGCCGGTGATCAAAAAAGCAGATTCCCTGAATCTTCTCGGCCTGACCAAAGCACTCAACAAAATGGCTGAGAACGCCAGGAACAACAAGCTGAGTCCGGATGACATCACCGGGGGAACCTTCACCATTTCCAATTTCGGCACTTTCCGGAACGTGATGGGGACGCCGATCATCAACCAGCCTCAGGTCGCTATCCTGGCCATCGGGACAGTGGAGAAAAAACCAGCGGTGATCGAGACTTCAACGGGAGACGTCATCGGGATACGGCATAAAATGTTCCTCTCCCTGACCTATGACCACCGCATCATCGACGGAGCTTACGGCGGTGCCTACCTCAGAAAACTTGCCGACATCATGGAAGGCTTTGATTTGAATCGGACCATATGAGTCAAATGAAGATTTTATGGCTATGAAGACAGACACGAAATACAACATTAAGACCACGGACAGGGAAACCCTGGAGAAATGGTTCCGGATGATGACCCTGGGCAGGCTGCTTGACGACAGGGCCCCGAATTACCTGAAACAGGCGATCGGTTGGTCCTACCACGCACCCTACGCCGGGCATGACGGCATACAGCTGGCCATCGGCCAGGTCTTCAACCGGGAGACGGACCATCTTTTTCCCTATTACCGTGACATGCTCACGGCCATTTCGGCCGGATTGACAGCCGAGGAGATCATCTACAACGGGATATCCAAGGATCTGGACGTGGCAGGAGGCGGGCGGCACATGTCCAACCATTTTGCCAAGCCGGAATGGAACGTGCATAACGTTTCTTCCTGTACCGGGAACCATGCCCTTCATGCGGTCGGTGTTGCCCGGGCGATAAAAAAATACAAAACCCCCGGCATATCCATCTGTTCCCAGGGAGAATCCTCGGTCTCGGAAGGGTATGTCTACGAGGCAATAAACGGGGCCTCGCACGAGAAGCTGCCCGTGCTGTTTGTCATCCAGGATAACGGGTACGGCATTTCGGTCCCCAAAAAAGACCAGACCGCAAGAAGAAAGGTCGCAGACAATTTCACAGGTTTCAAAAACCTCCGGATCATGCACTGCAACGGCAAGGACGTATTCGATTCCATGAATACACTGGCCGAGGCCCGCAGGCACATCGAGGAAAACGAGGAACCGGTGATCGTCCAGGCCAACTGTGTGCGTATCCATTCCCATTCCAATTCCGACGCTCACGAACTATACCGCGACGATTACGAACTGAACTATGTGCGGGAATACGATCCGCTGGCGAAATTCAGGCGCCTGCTGATCCGGTACAAAAGGTTTACCGGGGCGGAACTGGATGCCATCCTCGAAGAAATGAAGGAGGTCGTCAAGAAAGCCCATAAGGCAGGAATGGCGGCACCCGATCCTTCCCCCGATTCCATTTATGATTTCGTCCTGCCTGAACCGTTTGTGCCGGAAAAATACCCGGACGGCACCCATAACTTTGAGGGTGAGCCGAAAAAGCTGATCCAGGCGCTTAACGAGACCCTGAAAGCGGAATTCCGCCATAATCCGGATACCTATATATGGGGACAGGACGTGGCCTACAAGGGAAAGGGCGGGGTGTTCAACGTTACCAAGGGAATGCAGCAGGAGTTCGGAAGGGAAAGGGTATTCAATGCCCCGAGAAAGTCCGCATCGTCATTGAAGGGGCCGAATTCGCCGATTATTTCTGGCCCGCGATGGAAGCATTCGTCGAGACCACCCATGAGTACTGGCGTACAAAGGGCCAGTTTTCACCCAACGTGACCATCCGGCTTGCTTCGGGGGGGTACATCGGAGGGGGACTCTACCATTCCCAGACCATCGAAGGGTCCATCACCACTTTCCCCGGCGTCAGGGTCGTGTATCCTGCCTTTGCGGACGATGCGGCCGGATTGCTGAGGACCTGCATGAGGAGCAGGGGACTGAACTTTTTCATGGAACCCAAAGCGCTGTACAATTCGCCGAAGGCAGCCACACCCGTCCCCGAGGATTTTGAGGTACCGTTCGGGAAAGCCCGGGTGCGAAGGGAGGGAGAGGACATGACCATCCTGACCTACGGGAATACTGCACACATGTGCCTTGAAGCGGCGGAAAAGATTGCCTCGGAAGACGGGGCAAGCATAGAAGTGATCGATCTGCGGTCGCTCATTCCGCTGGACAGGGAAAGCATCATGGCCTCCCTTAAGAAGACCGGCAAGGTGCTGATCGTTCACGAGGACAAGGTATTTTCCGGTTTCGGCGCTGAGATTGCCGCGCAGATCACGGATGAGGCTTTCGAATACCTCGACGGTCCCGTCAGAAGGGTTGGTTCAACCTTTACGCCGGTTGGTTTCAACCGCATCCTTGAGGCGGCGATCCTGCCGAATGCCGCCAAGATCATTGCAGCGGCCAGGGACCTCCTGGAATATTGATTCATGTTAAAAATTAATCCTGTGAAAAAGATCGGAATCGTTTACAGCTTCAATACCAATAAAACCTCGAAGATTGGAAAAAAGATCGCGGATGCTTTTGAAGGTTCCGCCGAGGTTGAAATGGTTAACGTCGAGGATATCACGGCGGACCGGTTTCTGCAGTTTGATAACCTGGTCTGCGGAACGGCCACCTGGTTCGACGGGGAACTTCCCAACCACTGGGATGAATTCGTGCCGGACCTTGAAGAGATGGACCTGAAAGGAAAAACAATTGCCCTGTTCGGCCTGGGCGACCAGAAAGGTTACCCCGAGAACTTCCTGGACGGGGTTGGCATTCTGGCTGAAATCTTCGAGGCCCGGGGTGCCAGCATGGTTGGCTTTACGTCAACCGAGGGGTATTCCTATGAGTCCTCCAGGGCGGAGCGGGGAGACCAGTTCTGCGGGCTGGCAATCGATTATGAATCCCAGGGCAGCCTGAACAAGGAGAGGGTAACGGCCTGGGTCGAAAAGCTGAAGCTGGAGTTTAAATAGCCTCCGGTGATGATGCGACAGCCGCTTGCCCGGTGAGTTCGTTCCATTTTTATATGTTGTATAGCATAAGTCATATTTATTTGCTTCTTTTGTAGGATTGTTTTTCCACCCAAAAGTCAGGAACCATGGATAAAGAGAAAGTGTATGTTTTCGATACCACCCTGCGGGATGGTGAACAGGTACCTGGGTGCCAGTTGAATACAATTGAAAAAATCGAAGTGGCACTTGCGCTGGAAAGCCTTGGTGTGGATATTATTGAAGCCGGCTTCCCGATCTCCAGTCCCGGGGATTTCAATTCCGTGGTCGAGATCTCTAAAGTCGTGAGGCAACCGGTTATATGCGGGCTCACCCGTGCCGTCGAAAAAGACATCGAGGTGGCCGCAGATGCACTGCAGTATGCCGAGAGGCCCAGGATCCACACCGGTATCGGGACCTCCTATTACCACATTCACTACAAGTTGAATTCAAACCCGGATGAGATTCTGGAAAGGGCCGTCGCCGCCGTAAAATATGCAAAAAAATTCGTAGAGGACGTTGAGTTCTATGCCGAAGATGCCGGCCGTTCGGACAACAAATACCTGGCAAAGGTCATCCAGGCCGTCATCAAGGCGGGGGCCACCGTGGTAAACATACCCGATACGACCGGCTATACGCTTCCCGAAGAATTCGGTGCAAAGATCCGTTACCTTAAGGAACATGTGGATAATATTGACAATGCCATCATTTCAACGCATTGCCACAACGACCTGGGCATGGCGACTGCGAACAGCATCAGCGGTATAATCAACGGGGCCCGCCAGGTGGAGGTCACGGTGAACGGCATTGGCGAAAGGGCGGGCAACACCTCCCTTGAAGAAGTGGTTATGATCCTGAAAAGCCGCAGGCACCTGAAGCTGTATACGGACATCAATCCCAGGCGGATCTACAAAACCTCGCGCCTCGTATCGACCCTGATGAGGATGCCGGTTCAGCCTAACAAGGCCATCGTCGGAAGGAATGCCTTCGCTCATTCCTCTGGGATCCATCAGGACGGCGTGCTGAAAAGGCGTGAAAATTATGAGATTATTGATCCCCGGAGCGTAGGGGTAACCGAATCTTCCATCGTACTTACCGCTCGCAGCGGGAGAGCCGCCCTGAAGCACCGGGTCGAAAAGCTGGGCTATAAACTGACCAAGGAAAAACTCGACCATCTTTACCTGGATTTCCTTGACGTTGCCGATAAGAAAAAGGAAATCAACGACGAAGACCTTAAAGCCCTGGTCGGAAAGGAGAAGAGGGGTCCCAGGAGCATCGAGCTTGCCTCCCTTCAGGTTACCTGCGGCAGCAATACCATACCCACGGCCACGGTGGCGCTGCGGATGCAGGGACAATGCTTCCGCGAATCGGCCATCGGGAACGGACCCATCGATGCTTCGTTCACGGCCGTTAAAAAGATCGTGAACAAGAAAGTCCGGCTGGAGGAATTCCTCATCCAGGCCATTACCCGGGGCAGCGATGACCTCGGTAAGGTTCATGTGCAGATCGCCCACAAGGGCAATACCTTTTACGGCTTCTCCGCCAACACCGATATTATCACGGCCTCGGTTGAAGCATTCATTGATGCGCTTGCGCAGATCGTCTGAGAATTTTCCGATCTGAAATTCTTTTTTTTTCTCGTATTTTTGTATATCCCATTCATTACAGTAAATATGGCAAAAACAATTTTTGACAAGATCTGGGAAAAGCATGTGGTGGACCGGATCCCGGACGGACCGGATGTCCTCTACATCGACCGCCATTTCATCCATGAGGTTACAAGTCCCCAGGCATTCACGGGACTTGAACGCAGGGGCATTCCGGTTTTCAGGCCGGACCGGACCTTTGCCAGTCCCGATCACAACGTGCCAACGATCAACCAGCATCTGACCATAGGGGACAGGCTCTCCAGGCTGCAGGTGGAAAAACTGACGGAAAACTGCAACAAACACAACATCCGGCTTTTCCACCTGATGCACGAGAACCATGGGATCGTCCATATCATCGGTCCCGAACTGGGCATCACACAGCCGGGACAAACCATTGTCTGCGGAGACAGCCATACCGCAACGCACGGGGCCTTCGGTACCATTGCTTTCGGGATCGGCACCAGCGAGGTTGAAATGGTCCTGGCCAGCCAGTGCCTGCTCCAGTACAAGCCCAGACAAATGAGAATCACCGTGGAAGGGGAGCTGAAACCAGGCGTTGTTGCCAAGGATGTCATCCTCTATATCATCTCGAAACTCAGTGCGGACGGAGGTACGGGTTATTTCGTGGAATATGCGGGATCTGCCTTCCGGAACATGTCGATGGAAGCCCGCATGACGGTCTGCAATATGAGCATTGAAATGGGTGCGAGAGGGGGACTGATAGCTCCTGACAAAATAACATTTGAATACATTAAGGGCAGGAAATATGCCCCCGAGGGATCTGAACTTGATAAAAAGATCAGGGAATGGAAAGAACTCCGCACGGACGAAGGTGCCCGTTTTGATATGGAATATAAGTTTAATGCCTCCGATATCCCCCCCATGATTACCTATGGAACCAACCCGGGTATGGGGATCCCGGTGGACCACCCCATCCCGGATAAAAAAGGAGAGGAAAGATCCCTTGAATACATGGGACTGGAAAAAGGTCAGCGTTTACTCGGGATGCCCGTCAATTATGTTTTCATCGGGAGCTGCACCAATGCCAGGATCGAGGATTTCAGGGCGGTTGCCGGACTGGTTAAAGGCAGGCAGAAAGCCCCCAACATCAGGGCATACCTGATTCCTGGATCCAAACAGGTGGAAAGGCAGATCGATGAGGAAGGACTGCGCGAGATCCTGGCCGGGGCCGGATTTGAGATCCGCCAGCCGGGATGTTCGGCCTGCCTGGGAATGAACGAGGATAAGGTACCCAGGGGGGAATACTGCGTATCCACCTCCAACCGTAATTTTGAAGGCAGGCAGGGACCGGAAAGCAGGACCATCCTTGCAAGTCCCCTTACCGCGGCAGCAACCGCTCTGTCCGGCAAGATCACAGATGTCAGAACATTAATCTAGAAACCATGGAAAAATTCAGTACCGTAACATCCAGAGCCGTGCCACTGAGGGCCGAGAATGTGGATACCGACCAGATCATCCCGGCCAGGTTCCTGAAAGCCACCGACCGGGAAGGTTTTGGAGACAATCTTTTCCGTGACTGGAGGTTCGACGAGAACGACCGGCCGAAGCAAAACTTTATCCTCAACTGCAAGGAGTATGGCGGCTCCATCCTGCTTGCCGGGAAAAATTTCGGTTCGGGTTCCAGCCGGGAACATGCCGCCTGGGCACTTTTCGACTTCGGCTTCAGGGTCGTCGTGTCAAGCTTTTTTGCAGATATTTTCAGGAACAATGCCCTGAACAACGGTTTGCTCCCGGTACAGGTATCCGATGGTTTCCTGGCCATGCTCATGGAAAGTGTGGAAAAGGATCCGTCGCTGGAGATCGAGGTTGACCTGGAAAAACAGCGTATACGCCTGTCCGGCACAGGGGAGGAGGAAATCTTTGAGATCAATGCCTACAAAAAGCAGTGCCTCCTGAACGGCTACGATGACATCGACTACCTGGTCAGCATCCTGGACAAGGTCAGGGACTTTGAAAAAATCAGGGATAACGCCTGAGCCTGTGAAATGCCGGGGTAACGGCTGAGCGGATGAAACGAGTTAACGAGCAAAATGAGCTAGCGAGCAAAAAAGAGAAAAGATGAAACT
>Ga0307425_1001191_pt1 | contig 15811 bp, 5 predicted proteins | sample SalMarWE160330MG_FD_202152 | JGI IMG/M metagenome (GOLD analysis project Ga0307425, IMG submission 202152) | Salt marsh sediment microbial communities from the Plum Island Ecosystem LTER, Massachusetts, United States - WE1603-30 | ecosystem: Environmental > Aquatic > Marine > Intertidal zone >... | reverse complement strand
TTGAGGCTGGTTAGAAGTTTATGTTGTTTCATGGGGTCAGTGAAGCGGTCATTCCCCTGATTATCCTTGTATAATTTGATTCTCTGGTCAAGCCCCCAGTTGTAGGTAAAACGTGCGACTCCCGCATGTTGAAGTAAAGCAGTTTTTTGTACATTGTTTGGGTCGAGTTCGTATCGATAGGCTTTACGTATCATCATTGAAGTCGATAAATAGTGGTGATACAGTGATAAAAGCTCATACTAATTTCAAGTCAATCTTCGGTCATTAACTGATTTGGTCAATTGGGGAGAACCATACCAATTCAAGTTTGCATTCCCGAAATATCACCTATTAGATGAAGAATTGTGTGTAAATTCTAACAGTTTTTTGCCGTCGTGGACTCTTCAAGTGTTCTCATTTCTTCTTTTTCGTCTGTATAGTTGGAACATGAGGATTCATGAGAAGATCGATACTACCTGTTCCAAGGGGAATGAGTTGTCCCAAGATGACGTTCTCTGTAATGCCACGAAGAGGATCTTTTGTTCCAGCGATTCCTGCACCTAGAAGATGCTTGATTGTCACTTCAAAAGCTGCTCTAGCAAGAGCACTATTCTTCGAACCGGAAATACCATGACGCCCAATCTGCCGGATGTTACCATCAGCGGTCATCATGTCTGCGACTAGGATAATGTGTCGTACATCGACATCCATTCCTTGTTCATTAAGAACGCTCATAGCTTCTTTGATAATCGCATTCCTAGTTGCTTCAATCCCCAAAACTTGATAGATTTCTCTAAGATTATTGGTGTAGATTTTGTGGGGATTTACACCGTCTATTTCAAGAGCATCTTGAAGATTGGAACCTTCAGTATAGAGAATATATCCATCAGCTTCTTTTCGAATTACCACATGGGTCACATCGTTGATTCCCTTTACTCGAACTTCACGTATTTTTTCGCTAAGTCGTTGAAGTTCGGCGAGGGTATCATTTGCGGGATATACAAAGATTACATTTTCACCAAGTTCTACTTCGCCTTTACCCTTGATTTTCTCTTCAATTGCTAATGCTACTGCTTCTACTGTCAAACCCTTATCTTCCATTAATTCAGAATCAAATCGAATGTCAATAGCCTGTCGAAGAAGATCAATGGATACGTTACTAGCAACGCTCTCAACTAGAACCATTTCAATGTCCCGAGCGATTCTTCGAGCGTCGTTTCTGTCACTGGCAATATCTGTGTCAAGGTATATCTTCATAGTAGGAGTGCTTGGGTTATTTCTTGCATCAACAATTTCGATAAGTCGAGGAAGGCCTTGTGTAACGCTAAGCTCTGCCACACCTGCATAGTGAAAAGTACGCAATGTCATCTGTGTACCTGGTTCTCCTATACTCTGAGCAGCTACGGTTCCAACAGCTTCTCCAGGTTCAACAAGGGAACGTTCGTATGATTCAATTACGTTATCACAGATATCATCAAACTCCTTCTTAGTAACACCTAGACTAATGACTTTTGTTACAAGTTCCTCCATTACTTTTGGAGGAAGTCGGCGTTCGTCACGCATCTTTTCGAAACGTTTCTCCATGTGTTTATCAAGTGCGGAGGTAGTTGTTTTCGCGGCAGCTTTAGTTGTCGTCTTAGCACTAGATTTCTTTTTGGTACTTGTTGGCTTCTTAGCCTTTGGTTTTGCTTTAGGCTTTGTACTAGCTGTGCTCTTAGTGGTAGACTTCTTGCTCTTCGTTGATTTTGGCATTATATAGACCTCCCCTTATTCGATTCTTGTTTTTCCAAGAACCTTCTCGATAACTATGTCTATGTTCACAGAACGACCGTGATCAGATTTACTTGGATCGACACCGTCATCTCCAAATCGGAATTGAACTATTCTTCCTGGAGCTGTTCGTACGGTACCATCAGTTTCAACCTTAAGATCTTGAAGAGCAGTCATGAGACGTCTCTGCATGTATCCTGAGGTCGAAGTTCGTACTGCAGTATCTACAAGGCCTTCACGACCTCCTGCTGCATGGAACCAATACTCAATGGGATCCAGACCGCTTTTGTAGCTCGACGTGACAAATCCTCGTGCGCGTGCTCCAAGATTTCCTCTCTCAAAATGTGGAAGGGTTCTTCCAACATATCCTCTGCTAATTCGTTCACCACGAACTGCTTGCTGTCCTACAACAGCGGCCATCTGAGATAGGTTAAGTCGTGAACCTCGAGCACCAGTCTGTGCCATAATAACTGCAGTGTTCTCCAGACCAAGGTGTTCTCCTGCAACTGCACCAGCTGAGTCACGTGCTTCAGCTAATGTAGCCATAATTCGCTGTTCTAATGTTTCCAGTAGAGTCTGACCAGGGTTGGGGTCAAGTTCGCCTCTCTGGTAGGTTTCAATGAGTTGATTCACTTTCGCATCAGCGTCAGAAAGGATTCTCTTGATTCTCTGAGATGCTGCACGTGGGAGTGTGACATCGTTCAGACCCATTGAAAAGCCCCTATCAGTAATCAATCGGACAAGGAGTTTTCCTACTGAGTCCAAGAAGATTCTGGCTGTGGTGGGACCTTTCTCTTTGATTATTCGATGGAATAATGAGTCAGGTTCACCTGCACCGAAGGCTTTCTCATCAACAACACCAAATACTAGATTTCCGTCACGAACTACCACATAAGAGTCATAGTCACAGTCTTCATGCTTGCAAACAGTGCATTTTCTGCAGATGTTTGCTTTGAAGGAGATATTGATTCCTTCAGGGATGAATATGCTAAAGATCTGTTTTCCAGTCCATAATTCAACTGGGGCTTTGATAGCTGGCGGTGGAAGTTCGAGTTTGTAATCTGCTGTGGCAAGTAACTGATTTACTTGGTCCTTGGTAAGTAGATTGGATTTACGTGTAAGTAGAAATGCTGAGGAAATATAATCTTGGAGTGCTCCAATGATTGGACCACCGTATCGCGGTGACAGAATTTGCTCCTGAACACGCATGAGAACTCTTGCCTCTGCACGAGATTCTTCTGATTGTGGAACATGCAGATTCATTTCATCGCCGTCAAAGTCTGCGTTGTATGGAGGACAGACGTAGAGCGAGAGCCTGAATGTTCGGTATGGCATGACCCGGACCTCGTGAGCCATGATTGACATTCTGTGTAGTGATGGTTGTCTGTTGAAAAGCACAATGTCACCGTTGGCTAGATGACGCTCAACAATGAAGCCTGCTTCGATAGTATCTGCAATAATAGTTCTATCCTTGACAAATCTGAGATCTACTCGTCGACCATCAGTTCTAATCAAGTAATTGCAGCCAGGGTGTCTGTCAGGTCCTCTAATGACTAAATCTTTCATTTCGTCAATGTTCCACTCAGTGACACGTTGTGGAATTGTTAGAATCTTGGCTATCTGTTCTGGGACACCGACCTCGTTCATGCTTAGATTTGGATCTGGTGAAATGACAGTACGGGCAGAGAAATCTACTCGTTTACCAGAAAGGTTAGAACGAAAACGACCTTCCTTGCCCTTTAATCTCTGAGCTAGTGTTCTCAATGCTCTACCAGATCTATGCCTTGCTGGAGGAATTCCGCTCACACCATTATCGAAATAGGTTGTACAGTGATACTGAAGAAGTTCCCAAAGATCTTCTACGATTAGTTGGGGAGCTCCAGCATCAAGATTCTCACGTAATCTTTGATTGATTCTGATGATGTCAATTAGTTTATGGCTCAGGTCATCCTCACTTCTGACGCCAGATTCAAGTGTAATAGATGGTCTCACAGTGACTGGAGGAACAGAAAGAACTGTCAGAATCGCCCATTCAAGACGGGCAGCTTCGGGGTTGATACCAAGAAGTCGATAATCATCATCACTAACGTTCTCAAGTCGTGCTCTAACATCAATAGGGGTTAGTCTTACTGAACCAGCCTCACCAACCTCATAGATAGATGTGGGCTTTTCCAACTTCAACTTGAGTTGTTCTGCTTCGCAGTGCGGACAAGCTTTACCCTTTGCAGCTCGCTTTAGAATTTCATTAGAGAGGTTAGCAGTCTTTTGGCCAATCTCGGGATATCTCTTGAAGAGCTTCCTGTAATGGGTAATCTCTTCATCACTCAGAAGAATACGATTGCATTCTCTACATATTGCTCGAAGCACTTTGTGAATGACTTTAGCATAACCTTCATGCATGATTGGTCGCGCAAGTTCAATATGCCCAAAATGACCTGGACAATTACCTACTCTGTTTCCACAGGTTTTACAGCGTTGACCAGGATCGATGACGCCCAATTTGGGATCCATGATACCAGAGTCAATTGGGTACCCGTCTTCGTCGTAGGTATCAGCTACTACTATCTGAGCAATAGACATCTTACGGATGTCTTCGGGAGATAATAGTCCAAATTCAATTGAATCGATCTTTTTTGTAGTGAGTCCCGAGATCATTTAGATCATCTCCTTGAGTCTAAGCCTAGTGGCCAGGCCAAGTGACATCATTTCTTGTATGAGAAGTTTGAATGCATAGGAAACCACTACACTGCTAATCTTGGCATTTGTACCACAGATTGGACAGTAGTATTGGTCCTTGTTACGGTCATATACGCCAATTAAGCCACAGTCCTCACAAACGAGCATGTTGCTCTTGTCAGACTCGTCTAGAAGACGACCTTTCAGAAGGATTGCTGCGCCATGGCCAATAAGTACGTCACGTTCCATCTCTCCGAATCTCAGACCACCTTCTCGTGCACGACCCTCTGTTGGTTGCCGTGTCAGAATCTGAACAGGTCCTCTAGCTCGTGCATGAATCTTGTCTGCAACCATGTGGTGTAGCTTCTGGTAGAAGATGACCCCGATGAATATGTCCACCTTGAGTCGCTCGCCTGTGATACCAGAATACATAGTTTCACGTGCATTATGTTTGAGACCATGCTTTCGTAGCATTTCAAAGAGTTCATCTTCAGTAACTCCACAGAATGGAGTTGCATCTTGCTGCTTCCCAGCCATGCATCCTGCTTTTCCAGCTACCATCTCCAAAATCTGACCAATGGTCATTCGACTTGGGATAGCATGAGGATTGATTAGCAAATCAGGAACTACACCATCCTCAGTGAATGGCAAGTCCTGTTGTGGAACGATATATCCGATAACTCCTTTCTGACCGTGACGTGATGCATATTTATCGCCGAGTTCTGGTATTCGAAGGTCTCGTACTTTCACTTTGACTAGACGATTACCATCAATGGTTTCAGTAAGGATAACACTGTCGACAACGCCAGCTTCACCATGACGGACAGCAACTGAAGTTTCACGACGATTTGGTGAAGCAATCTCAAATTCAGAATATTCTTCCAGGAATCTTGGTGGAGAGGTTCTACCAATGAGTACGTCACCACCCAATACTTCTACTTCAGTTTCGATTATTCCATCTTCACCGAGATTTCTGTAAGATTCCGATGCTCTGTAACCGCGAACACTGCGGTCTGGAATTTCAAAGCGATCTTCCTGACCACCAGGATATTTTCGTTCCTCACTCTCATAAACACGAGCAAATGTACTTCTACCAAGACCACGCTCGATTGAAGCCTTGTTCATGATGAGGGCATCTTCAATATTATAGCCTTCAAAGGACAAGATTGCAACTACAAAATTCTGTCCTGCTGGGCGTTCTTCGTACCCAATCGAGTCCATTGCCCGAGTCTTTACCATTGGAACTTGTGGATAATGGAAGAAATGGGAACGTGTATCTGCACGGAATCTGAAATTAGATGCTGGTACTCCTACAGATTGCTTAGCCATACCCGCCATGTACACATTACGAGGTGACTGGTTCCTCTCTGGGAATGGTATCAATGCAGCTGAAATTCCAAGGATTGTGGAGGGAACTATTTCAAGATGGGTAGTTTTGTCTTGCATATCATCAGGGTACATTGCTATGAGCGCATTTTCTTCTTCCTCAGCATCAATAAATTCTACAATTCCATTCCTGAGTAAGTCTTGAAAGCCCCATTCACCATCAACAATCATCCGAAGATGTTCATCTGTTAGTCGACTCTTATCTTTCTCAGTGACGATAACGGGTCTTCTGACTCTACCTGCATCACAATTTACTTGCACTTCATGAGTGTCTTCATAATAGGCGACATTAGTCTGACCGTCGATTTCACCGGCTCGGCGTTTCTGCCGCAGTGTTTTTACTAATACTTGAGGAGCGTTATGAATCCCAACAAGCCTTCCATTGAGAAAGACATCTGCACCAGCTCGACCACGTTTACCGAGTAATTTCTCAATTGGTTCAACTTCTGACTTGATCATTACACGTTCGATAGCATCTTCATCGGTACCAACAGAGATGTAGGACATCATAGCGAGGTTCTTGACTAGCCCACAATTTGGTCCTTCAGGAGTTTCATTTGGACAGATTTTACCCCAGTGAGTGGAGTGCAAGTCTCGTGCTTCAAAGTGTGGTTGGGAACGTGAAAGTGGTGAAACAACTCTTCTGAGGTGTGAAAGTGATGAGATGTAATTGGTACGATCTAGTAGTTGTGAAACTCCAGCTTTACCACCGACCCAATTTCCTGTGGCTAATGCATGCTTCAATCGCTGTGTGATTACATCTGCTCGAACTGCAGTTCGGATGTTAGGTTTCCGACCTCTTACTGCAGTACGTTCAAGCTGATATTTGATATCACGTGTTAGAGAATAAAGTGCGACTCTGAATAGTGACATAAGAAGGTCACCTGATAATTTCAGTCGCTTGTTTGCATAGTGGTCCTTGTCATCGGGTGTTCGTTTTCCAAGAACTAATTCTAGCAAGCGTTCAACCATCTGACCCAGATAGTATGCCTTATGGAGACGGGTATCGTCTTCAGTTCCAATATGAGGGAGTAGATAACGGTCAAGCACTTTCTCTGCGCGTGCAAGCCTGTACTCCTTGGTCTGACCAACAGCAACACGCTTTCCAATGAAGTCAAGAGCGTTTGTTCTTGTTGAACCCTCTTCCTCATCCTTGAATGCATTGATTGGTGCCGACTGTTCAATTGTGACTATCAGTTCATTGCGAAGTTCGTCATCATCGGAGATAACATCAACTATCTCTCTATCAGATTCGAGTCCCAGGGCCTTCATGAGAATAGCCAGAGGAATCTTTCCAGGAACTGAGGGGAATGAAACTCTCAGTTCACCAGTTCTTTTTCTTTCAATAGTAACTGGTGCTCTGAAGCCTCGTGAGGTGGAGAATACTTTGGCTATGTGGGTAAAGCTTGAGCTCTTGCTAGCCTCTTCAATAAGGATTCGGTTTGGCGCCAAATCTTCTTGTGTAACTAATACTCTTTCTGAACCGTTGATAATAAAATAACCACCAGGGTCTTTCGGGTCTTCACCCAGGGCAATCAATTCTTCAGCTGATTTACCAAAGAGATGGCATTGTTCGCTTCGAAGCATAATTGGCATGTTACCAACATAGACCCTCAGGGTTTCAAGCCGTGTTGATACTGACCCCTCTTTTCGAACAGGAGTCATATGAAGAAAGAGCTTGCTGGCATAGGTGAGATTTCTAATCCTAGCCTCGTTGGGGGTAAGGTTGTGCTCACTCCCATCTGCTTCTCGAATCGTAGGTTTTCCAATCTCAATGTCGCCAAGTTCGACGACATAACCTTCGATCTTAGGAGTCAGCTTTCCGACACTGTCAACTACTTGCTGAAGCTCCTCTCGTATAAACCGATTAAAAGAGTCAAGGTGTTGGCCTACTAACCCGTAATGGTCGAAGAAAGCCTCGATTACTGGCCAATACTTGTCTTTATCTGTACCCGATGCCATGACTGATCACACCATTCGCGTGAAGGACGGGGGAACTACTGTTTGCATATACGCTTCCCAACGTTTAGAACTCAGAAATCCGAGCTCACACATCTGCTACAATAGCCGCCCCGTTGTTTTTACCCTGACAGACCTACTTATGGTTCCACGCATGCAAAGGTCAGTGGCGGGCTCGGCGGGATTTGAACCCGCGGCCAGTCCCCGATACAAGAGATGACTCTCCTGATCATCAGGTTAAAAGCCTGCTGCGCTACCTATCTGCGCCACGAGCCCCTGATGTCCAGACGGATACTAGTCTATAACCGTCAATGACCTCCAACATGACAAAAAGTCCCGTGTTTGTTACTTAGGGTCATGCATGAATGGGAAGCAGTTCTGTCTGAGCAAAGGACGGGGAATTTTGTAACCATAAAAGGATTACGCTAAAACAACGAAATGGCGATTCATCTAAGGGTGGTGTGGCTGTGTGAGCCATTCTAGTATAGACGTCGGAAGCTAATAAACTTATCATCGATTCATAAAATGTTGAGTGAACAACAACTATTGAAACTTCTATGTTCCACCCTTCCCCTGCCAGTGTTGCCACCCTCCAAATTCATAACGAATCTAGAGTTAGCAAGGGCATTGACTACATTCATTGGGACGGAGTCCCTCCTGTTGTCCTGGCTTCTTTCTCCTGCGTAATTATCGGAGTATCACTTCCGACCACAGAGAGTGCTTCCACAGTTCTTACCACGGCGGGATCATTATCACTCCCCTTAGCTTCGTCACCGAAACTAAGAAGGCTCGATTGAGCAAAGTGAACAGCCGCGGACTCCCCAGAACTTGATACTTGTTCTTTTGTGGAGAGTAAGGACTTCCCTTGAGAAGGCTTCTTCTTTTGGGATTTCAGTTGCGTGCTTCGTGCTGCTGCACTAGCCCACTTACCTAGTCCTCTCACGTCATGCAATGATTTCGTGAGCGTAATGAGGCGACCTGCAATGTTTATGGCTCCGTTCCTGTCTGCATTGGTCTGATGATTGCACGAAGGACAGATGAAGTGGTTCTGCCGGGGTCTTTTCCCCTTGGTCCCACACTTCCAACATAAGATAGAGGTCCAGTTCTCAGGAACTACTCTGAATCGAGAGTCCTTTCCCTTGACAGTCCATCCGAGCTGTGCAAGTCCATGACTCAGACTATCAGTGATTCGAGCAAAAGCCCACCGATGGACCATTCCTCTGAATCTTCGCCCTCGCCCATGTCCTCGTTGTGCAAGAACACGGATGTTCGAGAGCCGTCCAAGTGCGACATAAAGAGAATATTTCTCGGACAGTTCAGAGATATAGTCGAGCAGTTGCCTGACTAGTATCCTGTCATAATCCTTAGCCACATTCTCTCGCTTGGAACGAAGTTTCTTGAGCTTGTCCAAAACTCCATCATATGGAATTCCATTGTTCCTTCTATGGTTCATTTCTTGTTGAAATTCAGCGACTAGTCTATCTAGTTTCAGAATAGATTGAGCCTTGCCCTCCTGTTTGAAGTATCGTGTTTCTCTGACCTTCTCAGGAGTGACAAGAGTCGTACAGGCAGCTTTCTCGATTCCAAGGTCAATACCCAGAACTGCTAAAGGGAGTGTGGCCTGTGAGGGAACAACTTCCTCAATTCTGAGTGCAAAGTTGATCCACCACTTACGAGACTTGTCTGTGAATATCTGGAGCGCCTTCACTTCCCCCCTCTTGAACTGATTAAGATGAAAAGGCGCAGTCTTGAGAGGTATTAGGAGTCTATCATGAGTTACTCTCCCTTCTGAAACTGAGTCAAGAGAGTCACGCAAACTAACCCACCATCTAGCCACAGAAGTATACTTCTGAAAGAGCTTGAACTGCCGCGAGAACATCCAACGTGGAATCCTTCGAGAGGAAGTTACCTCACCTGGTCGTGAAGCATTGCGGCCCTTCTTATTCCGTAGTTTGAGATAACTCTCATAATTTGCTACTGCTGTCTGTCGACACTCCACTATCTCATTCTGTGACATCCGAGGATATCGAGCCTTAAGGTCATGGGGGACAGCTGGTCTCTGACTGTGTCCGGGTTTCACCTTGAAAGCAGTAATCGTGAGCTTTTGCAGTTCGTTTTCGGATATTCTTTCTCTGTTTTTGCCTGTTAGCAACTTGTCTTCATGTTGTTCAATTATTCCAAGAAATGAATGAATAACCCTTGTATCCCTTCCAACAATCTGTCTCAGTCTTTGCTGAGTACGTTGTGTCATAACATCCCATTTTATCGGGACCTTGACACTGATTGTTGTTCCTCGGGATCGAGCCATCGCATTCGCCTACCGTATTTAAACTTCTGACCCGTTTCTTGAGCCAGTTGAGTTCACTCCCCTTCCTGTTCAGAAGGAGTCTTTTGAACTCGTACTAGTATCATATTTTCCATATTTAAACTTATTAAGCAAAAATTCTATGAAGGTTGATTTTTTATTTTTAAGTCTTATAAAGCCTTTATTTTCCAAATAAAGCATTCCAATATACCGAGATTAACTTATATATAAAAAGCAATATTTTAGATTGAGGAGGTCGTATGGAGCGAAATGCGCAGGAATTCAGACCGAATGTGGTTCTAGCTTCTGCAATATACTCTGGACTGTCTGCCCTTGTGAACTTGGCATATAATCGCAAAAGTAGTCAGACAATCAAACAGTATGACCAAATCAAAAAAATATGGGAAAAAACTCGCAGAGAAAAGAGGGCGGGTAGAAAGGTTGGTTCGCATGACTATTCCTCAGTTCAGAATGTGGAGTCTGCTTTAAGAAATCTATACTTCAAGATGCTTTGGAAAAGTACCCGACAATACGGTAACCGAGAGTCTAAACGTGTATATAGTTGGAGAGAGGGAACTGTTGGTCCCCTCAATGCATTACTCAATTTTGCAGGTGCCGTGCTACGAGATACACTGGTTCCTCGATATCCATTTCCTGATCCAGATTTGTATGAACGCAGGGAATATCCAGATGGTCAAAAGAGGCTACTTCCCAAGAGTGTCGCAGATAAAATCCCTGTAGAGAAGAATGTCAAGGTGCAAGTTCGTGCTGGTTATCGGGGTAATTCCAAAAATCCGCGGGTATTACTCTCACACCCAACTCTTCCTGCTCTTGATTTTGGTGATATGATTCGTGCTCATCTTGTTGAACTCTGTCGGCAGTGTTTCATCAACAATGTCCCTCGTGGTGAATCTCAACGTTATATACGTCTACTAACTCACAGGCTCATTCCGTTCCTTGATTGGGTGTATACCAGAGGGAAAACTGGTAGGAAGAATTTCTATCCTGGTGCTGATGAAGAACTGCGCAAGGTTGTACTTGAAATAAGAACTCATTTCGGAACTCAATCAGGAAGAGAAGAAGGAATCAGTAGAAAGATAGAGAGAATTTCCTCAGATGTGGGAGTCAACTTCCTCATTGAAAAAATAGAGTCGATTCGTGCAAATTGTCAAGAAGATTACATCAAGGAGAAGTGTGAAACAATTCTGAATCACATAGAGGATGGAATTGTCACAGATATTGATATCTCAAAATTCATTGAGGAGGTTACACAGAAGTCAGCACGAGAAGGAAATGACTGGCATAGGATATTACTCTCAGGGTTTCCACACCCGCGATCTCTCAAAGAAGTGGTCTTTGTTGGAGATACTCTTCTGCAGACAACCGCTGGATTACAATACCTCGCAGAGGTTCCAGTCAAGGGGAAAACTGGGGCAGGTAAAATTGACCTAGTACTCTTCGTACGTACTAAGAAAAGAGAAGGTCACTATATCTGGACTCCTGTGCTTATTCTTGAGATTAAAACAAAAACAGGGTTCAATTTTAACCTGTACGGAAAGAGACCTCGCACAAAGAAACCTCAGGTCTTTGTTCCAGTTCTAAATGCATGGAAGCGGTCTCTTACCGAACCTGAATGGAATACAATGGTGAAATCAGTTCCGCCCAAGTTTCATTTAGATCAGCTTGATGCCTATGAGGATTCACTTCTTTCAGAATATAATGCCCTCATAGGTAATACCAGACCTCTAACGCAACTCTGGAAAGGAGTAGTGACTCTGGATGTCACTCAAGATTTCAGCAGTACAAAGAGGGCTTTTGACCAACTTGTTGAGCAACTTGTTGATCGAATAATAGAAGGAAAGTTCAAAGGTCAGTGGAAAACGCTTACGACTTCCAAAATCGGTGATGAATCAGCTCCCAGTATAGCAATCACAATGACACCAGCTTCAGGTGATATTTCAATCCTCAAGAGTATCGAACCTCAAACCTCTGTCAATCTAGAGGACCCGTTTAAAGAAAGAATAGAGGATGATACCTTCTTCACACAATATGTTTCCGTTCCTTCTCCAACATCCTCTGGAAAGAGTGCAGCATGGTTATCAAAGAACTGGCATCTCTTGAATCATCTTGCTGAGTTAGAGGAAACAAGTCCCAATAATGACTTCGTATGGATTGACTTGCTCGGAGATTACCCCACAAAAAGAATGATTGAGATGAGATTCGGACTTGATACACTCAGGAAGAAGAATCGAATCAACAAGAAAGATCATACACGACTCAGTAGGATGTTGGCAAGAATCCAATTTGCCTGTCTTCGAGAAGAAACTGATAATTTTCTCTTTGAGAATGACTCGACTGGAATTGAACAAGTTCGAGAGATTATCCAGAGTACAAGTAGCAACACTACGAATAGAGTCGTTGTAGTGGATGGTTGGTCTGACCTTGATAAGATGCTGCCAATCACCAACAGAAAGAATCTGTCAGTTCTTGAGATAACACTACTACAGATATTGAAAGAAACTGCTCAAGAAGTGATCTGGATTGATAGTGGTGTAGATCATCCATTGATGAACAAGACCTACCAACGTTCATGTGTGAGCCCTCTATTCTATTCCTCTCCTAGAAAACAGGTAATAGATGAGATTCTGTGGAATCTTCCCACAGCACCTCGTAAGATGGGATGGGTTTCTCCACAGTATGATGATAGTCGCATAATCATCCAGGATCTTCCTACAAGTCATCCTCCATGGATTACGGTAATCCATGTACCATATTTGAGGGGATGGACAAAGAAGTTTAGTGCAGCTGCGGTAAGAAGTCCAATTATCGATGTTACAGAACATCTTGGAAATCTGAATCAACAGCAAAGTATGTACGGTAGATCATTCCAAAGTGCATCTATACAGGTACGCTATGATGCTATTGGAGAAGAGAGTATTGACTCTGTAAAAGAGCGAGCGTTGACTCTAATACCAAGCCTAAGAAGAAAGCAAAAAGGGGACATCTCAGAAGATGACTCTGCTGATTGGGAGATATCTTACATCTCTGTTGATTCTGAAATTATTCAACCGGGGCTTATGTCCAGATTACAACTTGATGTGAATCAATCACCTCCAACCCCCAATAGATCAAGCACTTCCAAAGACATCTATGTTGATGCAGAACATATCACACGAGGATGGATTCACAAAACACCTCCTGAAGATGAAGATACTTCATCACTAACATCTCGAAGAGCTCCGCATGTATATTCACAAATTCGACCAGATATTGATACACTGGAAACCAGAAGAAGAGAGATTCAGAGAATAGCAACAGCAGCGGAATATCTAACTCGGACAACACGTTACAATGATTCACTCTTTCGTGAGATTGTATCAATTTGTGACTATGATAGAAGTATTCCAGTTGATGAAGGATATCTACTTGCCATTCTTCAACAAATCAGGGATGCAATTCTTCGAAAGAACGAACCACGACAACTATGGAAACTTCTCTTGGACACTCGCCGAAATAGCGCAGACCTCTTGAACACTCAAAATCAACGGGCTCTCAGATTGGCTCAGAGTTACAATCCTGAGATTCTTGAGTTATACGGAATGAACCTCTTTCTAGCCATAGTATCAGTAGCTGACAAGATCTTGAAGAATGTAGAGTCCTATGTGTGTAAAACACTATGGCCTGCAATTGCTAGATGGCAGTTCTATCAGATGGGATTTGAACAAGAGGATGACGGAACCTTCGAACAACGATATGACTTTCAGACAATCCATTCAAACCTCTTATGGAGGGCAAAACAGATGCAGAAAACAACACCAACACAAGATTCCAGATTTACTGAACAATTTGGACAACTACTCTGGCGAGAAGGAAGTGATGATGGGCATAGCTGGCTTCTTTTCCCCTCTTTCAAGAACACAATGTTCGGAGCATTGCTAGAGAATCAGATGAGTGCGTATCTTCGGCAAGGATGGTATCGTGGTGTCATCGATCCTGAGAAGGTCAAGGAAAAAGCTGAAGATGCACTATCAAGAGAGGGATGGAATGAGTTTTCGATTGTACTTGTGGATGTGAACACCCAACGTGTGCTATTCGCTAAGACTGAAGGTGAGCAAGGAGAAGAATGGAATCTAGTTGGTGCATTTGAATATGGGAATCCCCCAAAAGATCAGAGTCAACCTGTACGATGGATTAGATTATCACACCCTCTCCCTGAAACTTTCCTTGCACTTCATGGATTCACTCCGGGTTCACCGCCTCCTGATATCAGCGTACAGTGTGACCCAGTGCTGAATGAGGCGAGTGAGTGGACTGGTGTTGTGCGAGATGTCACATGTTTCCTGACTATAGATATAGAAAAGAAAGTCTACAAGATAGAACTACTTGAGGGCTCCACAGCTATCGCACAGAAAGAAACGAACTCAACTGATGATGTCATTAGTTTTCTCAGGTTTCCACTGAGAAAAGGAGAATACTTCTCAACTCCAGATGGAACATATCTCAGATGGAATCCTATGCAAGACATCGTATATGATGATGTTGCAACCGAAGATGTGGATAGAAAACTTGACCCGTATAGTCTTTCGATATTCAAACCTCTAATTCATCGTTCATCATTCTTTCCTGATAGTTATGCACTACCAGCAACATGTGAAGAGTTCCTGCGGACAAAGAAAGGTAATGACATCACGTTACGAATTATTGTTGATGAACAAAAGAAAAACATAGGAACCAAGAAATACCTCAAGGTTCAGCTTGAAGGGGTGAAGAAGAGTGGTCTGGTTCGTTTTGAGAATGAGAATATGGGAATTTTTGATGTGGCATTACTAACAGAATGTGATCAATTTGTAGATATGGAATTAGGTAGGCGACACAATGTTTCGATAAACGTTGAATCACTTGCTCCACTTCGATTGGCGCACCTTCTCTCAGAGTTTCCAAAACTCCAGAGCATTATATCAAGTCATATTGAAGATTTACAATTGTCAGAAGCTGATGAATATGAAGAAGGGGTGGAAGGGGATCACGAGTATGTAGAACCAGAAGCAGAGTATATTGAACCAGAGTTTGAAGAAGGTTTGGAGGAAGAATTAGAATATATTGAACCTGATCATGATAGTGAATGAATAGACCAAGTTAATGCAATATCTGAAACCAATTGCACAAAAACATCAATGCAGATTGTGATTAGTATTTTTAGTGGTTGTAAGAAATAGTGGCGCCCCCGCCGGGATTTGAACCCGGATCTCAAGAGTTCCGCTCCAAGGTGTCAAACCATATTGGATTGACAGTCTTGAATGCTTACCGGATACTGCAGACTATCTACAGTATTAACCGGACTACACTACAGGGGCGTGATTGACTGCTGCAAATCCGATTTTCTATTAAACTCATCGGTTGAGAACAATTCATATTGAATAATTCTAGATAAAATTCTAATGAGATTGGTTGCTTCTTCTCTTAGTCTGTCGATCATACACTGCAGAGAGAGCTGCTATTACTGATATGGCTACCCATATTGATTGACCTATTAATACAGAAACAATTTGAGCGACGATAAAGAAACCAATCAGAATTACTCCGCTCTCGATATATTCCATGATTTTCAGAAGATGTTTCAGAGGCCCCCATCTTGCGATAAGTTCGGTTATAAGAAGTGAAATAAAAAGAACAATGTCGGTGATATAGCCTAATTGAAGATATACCGCTTCTAGATAGAAGCTGGTAATCAGAGTA
>Ga0307425_1001190_pt1 | contig 15813 bp, 11 predicted proteins | sample SalMarWE160330MG_FD_202152 | JGI IMG/M metagenome (GOLD analysis project Ga0307425, IMG submission 202152) | Salt marsh sediment microbial communities from the Plum Island Ecosystem LTER, Massachusetts, United States - WE1603-30 | ecosystem: Environmental > Aquatic > Marine > Intertidal zone >... | reverse complement strand
TCCAGATCGATAAAGCGGGGGAAGGTGCTTTTAAGGCTCATGGTTTCCGGATTTCCGGCGTGGATCCCCGCCACCAGAGGCTCGGCGATCCGTTCCAGGGCCTCCCTGCCCAGACGGCGACGAACAAAGGCCGCCAGGCTTTCTTCTGCATCGGATTTTTTCCGCGGGATAAACAGATCGAGGCCCATGCGCACCTTGCCCCCCAGACTGAAGAGCGAGCTCTTGACAAATGGCCACAGGCTGGTGGGTGCCAACAGCATGAAGCCCTCGGGGATCTCATGCAGTTGGCACCCGCAGAGGATAAAGGTCCGTCTGACCTGCTGGTTGGTGCCGATAACCTCCCCCTCCAGCCCCAATTCCTCGCAGAGCTTGAGGGCCCAGGGCTTTTCCGAGATGAAGCAGTCAGGTCCCCCCTCCATGAGAAAGCCATCGGTCCGCTCGGTGAGAAGGGAGCCCCCGAGCCGTCTTTCCTTTTCGAGGAGCATGATGTCCAGGTGCTGACCTCCCCCCTGGGCGAGCTTGCGGAGGTAGTAGGCCGTGCTGAGGCCGGCGATGCCGGCGCCGACGATGGCGATCCGCTTCATGCTTTCTTCAACGCCTCCTCCACTAAGTGCACGAGTACCTCGATCAACTCCGGTGCGTCGTTGAGGCAGGGGGTCCTGCTGATTGTTATGCCCTTTTTTTCTGCCCACGCAGTGAGGGCGATGTCCAAGTCGTAGAGGGTCTCCAAGTGGTCGGCGATAAAGCCGATAGGGCAGATCAGGGCCTTGTGGTAACCTTCCCGAGAGAGGTCCGCCAGAATCTCCTCCGGTTCAGGCCCCAGCCACTCGCCCCCTCCTCGCCCCCGGCTCTGGAAGGCGAGGTGCCAGCACAGAGGGCCGGTGATTTTGATGATGCCCTCGATGGTCTCCTCCAGTTGTCCCTGATAAGGAGCGCTTGCGGCGACATCGTGGGGGAGGCTGTGGGCCGTAAAGACCACCGGTATCTCGTCTTTCCCTTCGCCTGTCTTTTCTATCGCCTCATTGATCCGTGCGGCCCAGGCCGCGCAGAGGCCGGGATGTACATGCCAGTCATCGACCTGGACGAGCTCCATGCCTTCATTCCGGGTGGCAACGGTTTGCTTCACCTCTGCGTAATAACCTTCTGAACTGAAAGTGGATCGGTACGGTGAGAGGCTTATGAGGATGATCCGGGAGATTCCTTCTTTTTTGATCTCCTCTAGGGCTTCGGCGATGAGGGGGTGTCCATAGCGCATGCCCCAAAAGACCGGGAGGGGTGTTTCCTCCCGTTTGAGCGCCTGTTCCAAGGCCCTGGCCTGGCGCATGGTCATCTCGGGCAGGGGTGAGGCGCCGCCGATGGTTTGGTAGCGCCTTTGTACCTCCTCGATCTGCTGGGGCGAGGGGCTTTTCCCCATGAGCCGCTCCATGAATGGTCCTACTTCATCCACTAAGCGGGGCCCGCCAAAGGCGAGCAGGAGGACCCCTGTTTGGGAAAGGTCGCCCCCCCTGGTCATCGATCTCCGCTCAGGCGGTGCACTGCCTCCACCATGGTGACGACGTTCTCTTCAGGTGTCTGGGGCAAGACGCCGTGCCCCAGGTTGAAGATGTGCCCGGGTCTGCCTTCGGCCGCATGCAGGATCTCCTCGACCTTGCTCTTGATCCGCTCCGGAGGTCCGAGCAGGACCGCTGGGTCCAGATTCCCCTGGATCCCTATGTCGTACCCTAGCCTTTGCCAGGCCCTGCCCAGGTCGATGCGCCAGTCGATCCCGATGATGTCTCCACCCGCCTCCTGCATCAACTCAAGGATGCCCGATGTGCCGGTGGCAAAGTGGATCGCAGGTATAGTGGATGACAGTTCCTGGAAGACCCTCTGGCTGTGGGGGAAGACGAACTCCTTATAATCTTGGGGGGAGAGGGCGCCGGCCCAGCTGTCGAAGACCTGCACGACCTCGGCCCCTGCTCGGACCTGGGCCTTGAGGTAGGAAATGATGGCCTCGCTGAGCCTTTCCATCAGGAGATGCCAGCAGGAGGGGTCCTGATACATCAAGGACTTGGTCCGAATAAAATTTTTCGTGCCGCCCCCTTCGAGCAGGTAACTGGCCAGGGTGAAGGGGGCACCGGAAAAGCCGATGAGGGGTATTCTCCCCTTGAGTTCTCGGCAGACCTGTTTGATGGCCTCCATGACGAAGGCGAGGTCCTCCTCGGCCTCGATCGTCTTGAGCCGCTCTACCTCCGCGCGGCTGCGGGGCGGGTTGTGGATCACCGGCCCTTCCCCTTTGGTGAACTCCAGGTCTATCCCCATGGGTTCCAGGGGGAGGAGGATATCGGCGAAGATGATGGCGGCGTCCACATTGAGCTTTTCTATAGGCAGGAGGGTTACCTGCGTAGCCAGCTCAGGCGTCTTGCACAGGGTGAGAAAAGAGTGCCGCCGCCGCAGGGAGCGGTACTCCTTGAGAAAGCGACCCGCCTGGCGCATCAGCCAGACCGGGGTGTATTCAGTAGGTTCCCGCTTGCAGGCCCTTAAAAATATAGGGGTTTCCTTCACGATTTCTTGACCTCGATTTTTCGACTCCCATAATCTTGTTTTTTGACCGTAGTGTCAAGGATAAGTTGGCTTTGGCGAGTGTAACACCTCGGCGTTTTTGACGGGGAGTTCGGTTGGGGGCGGTTGTTTTAGGTGGGAAAAGAGTGAGATGGATGGCTATGGGGCTGCGTGCTGACTAACGTCGTAGTTGAGCGGCGACGCCGCGGACAGAACCCGAAGGCCGCGATCGGGTCACGGCGTCCGCCTCGAACGCAATATTAGGTTGTCGTCCAATAAATAGTCCCGATGCCTTGGGCGTACGCTACCTGATAGAGATCGAAATCCGCCGTTAGTAGCGTATACTCGTTGTTCATCGCAACTTCGGCAATTAGTGCGTCTTCGCAATTGTTTGATTTGCCCTTGTTCCGCGCATCAAGCTCTTCCTTTATCGATTGATAAGCAGCCCCGTCTCCAAGCCTTCCTCCGCCTAATTGGGATACGCCCAACACAAATGACTCTGTCGGCATGACTTCATCGATTGTTTCCGCGAACTTTTCTAGCAGTTTCGCCCTTCTTTCAGCATTCTTAGTTCGGTTTATCTCATCGATTTGAATATGCGACGCAACAAACGATCCATCGTTCGGCAGTTCGTCCGCGCCAACAGTACCGTCAACGAGCTTGTTGATGAGGCTTGTATCAACGACGTATTTCATTGGTAACCTAACTTATATATTAAATTGATTCCTTGATGATGTTATGTAATAGTATCATTGATCAAAGATGTTAACAAACGCATTATGCGGTTGAGGGCATAGTGGAAGCGCAAGAAAAGGCTGCATATATTTCAGACTACCCCCCTTATCCCATTTACCTATTCACCAAGTTTACCGAATTATTGACTTATACCCTTCTAAAATACTAAAGTCCCTATTGAACCGGCAATCAACAACTGTGCAGCGAAATATGTGGTCAGGTTCAAGGCGCGTGCTAGTTTGAACGCCCCTCGGAAGCGATCGATCGCCAGAATGGTGTCCGAGATGATAAACAGAAACGCCCCGACGGAGGCCAGCAGTGCCCCCATGTGACCCGTTTGGATCAGCCGCACCCAAGCCAACCAGGCCATCGTCAGGATGACCACGACATAGATGAGGACCGGCACCTTTAGGTTGCCGAGAGAGGGGGCGAGGATGAGGTAGATAACAATGCCGAAGATGACAAGGGGAATTAATGGCCCCCATATCAGCGCACTGATTTCTGACGCAAAGGCCGCACTGTAGAAGAGGTGCGCAATGAGAAATGCAACCAGCCCGGCCACGAATCGATCCGAGGGCAGCATCAGGAAGACATCGCCCGCCAGGGAAAAGACGAGGCCGGTGATGATCATATACTTGTAGAATGGTGCAGCGGCCTGCCCCAGGATGGCGACCAGCAAGATAAAGACCATCGTCAGGGGTTTGAAAATGTAGATGTGCTGTTGCGGGCCGCGATATTCCGCCCGGATGTGGATGAAGGCCGAGACTATGACCAATAGCATGAGTATGTATGTCAACATTTTCCCTCCCTCCCCAAAGGACTCTTCAATAATTCATATATTAGATTGATTCATTGCCCCTGTTCTGTAATAATATCATCTATCATAGCTGTCAACAAGCGCATAATTTCGTGGAGGTGCGTAATGGTGGAAGCACAGGAAAAAACTGCAATAGAGAAGGGGATGAAAACGATCTGGGTCATTTGGGCCGCCATGCTGGGTTCGTTGCTCATCTATGTCTTCGTTGGTCATCAATTGGGTGAGGGGTTGATGGGTGACGAAGGGGCTGAGCTACCTATTGGTTTGTTAAGAAAGATATGTGCGGTGTTGGCGGCGGGAGCGTTACTCACGGGCTATTATTTGCGACGCTTCACGCTGAAAGGGCGATCTGGAGCCGCGAGGTCGGCTATGGTCAGACGAGCAGCCTCTTTAAATCAGCCCCCCTTTGTGACTCACTATACCTCTATTATAATTGTTTCCCTTGCCTGTGCAGAGAGTGTCGGCATCTATGGTCTTATACTCTTTTTACTGGGGGATAGTTTTCAAACGCTTTACACCTTTATAGGTATCTCGGCCCTGGCCATGGTTTTTTACCGCCCGAAAAGGGAGGAACTGGAGCGGTTGGTCATGGTCTACAAACAGTCTGGTGAAGAGAGCCATTGATATTGGTAGGGTATCGTTCCAGAGTCTCTATGTTAACTACGCCCCATGCTGGGGCCTTTTTATTGTCGAGGTATTGACACAAGGTAGGCACACCTATGGGGATCAATAAGGTCCAGGCAAAGAGTATTCTCAACAAGACCGGCATACCTGGTTTCGACTATGCCATCAACCCCTATACCGGATGCACCCATGGCTGTGTTTACTGCTATGCTCGCTTTATGAAGCGCCTGACCGGGCACACGGAGCAGTGGGGGACCTTTTTAGACGCGAAGGTCAATGCCCGGGAGGTATTGGAGAGACAACTGAAGAGGAAGAAGGGATCACTCAAGGGCGGGGTGTTTCTTGCCAGCGTGACCGATCCATACCTGCCGGCGGAGTCGAGATTTCAGTTGACCAGAGGGATCCTCGAGGTGCTGCTTGAACATCAGGTGCCCGTTTCCATCCTCACCAAGTCGGACCTCGTGCTGCGGGACATGGATCTGCTTCGGCAATTCGAGGAGTGCAGCGTAGGGCTGAGCCTCATGACCATCGATGAAGGGATTGCCCGTCGTTTTGAGCCTCGTGCCCCTTCACCCCTGCGCCGTATTCAGGCCCTCAGGGAACTGAAAGGACACGGTATTAACACCTACGCCTTTATCAGCCCCTACCTCCCCCGCCTCTCCAATATAGAACAGCTCATGGAGGCATTGGATGGAGCTATTGATGAGGTGGGGATCGAAGCGCTCAATACGAGAGAGGCCTACTGGTGGGGAGTAGAACGCGTCCTCACACACTATTATCCGGAGCTCCGGCTTGGCTACAGGCAGCTTTGTAAGAATAGCAGATATTGGAATAACCTTGAACGGAGGGCCCGAGCGCTTGCAAGGCACTATGGTCTCCCCTTTATGGGTCTTTACAGGCATTAACGCAATTGCATCATTATAGATGCAAAGCAAAAGCCGGCAACAGTCTTGCCGGCCTTTCAATTATTTTTTGAGTAACGAGTTATCCTTCCAACCATTGATGAGCAGTTTACTGTCGTGCTCAGGACCGCGCATGGAACCGCAGGTTGAACAATGTGTTGCATGGGGGAACATCCACCTCATCGACCTCACCTCCTTTTTTTGTCCCTATGTTAATAATCTAAGACCTCAAACTCCCCTTTCAAGGGAGGGATTGACCGCCAGGAAGGTTACATGATCGTTCAGCAGGGGCATACATGCCCTTTTTATTGTCCAAAAGGGATAATTGTGATAAAAGAAGAAAAATATCAAGTTAGCAATAACCTGATGGGGTATGCAATGAAGACGAAACTCCTTAATATAATCCTGGTGACGCTGGTGGAGCTTATTGTGACAATCTCGATGGCAGGGCCGAAGTGATCATTCCAAAGTTGCAATACCTGGAATCGTACAGTCCATAGACTGTGCACTTCGATTTCCCTTTTAAATGTAATACCATGACAAAACGAATCCTTCTTGCCATTCTGTTCCATGCCCTCATTGTTCCACCTTTTGTTTTTGGACAATCGGTTGATTGGTTGTTGCCTGTTTCTGGAAAAAATCGCACAACGTGGAAATCAGTTCAGTTCACTCACATAGGTTCCTATGGTCTCACAAGAAAGGCTCGACCCGGAATACCGGAACATTTACATACGGGCGTCGACATAAAGCGTCCACGACCGAACTATGCGGATGAGCCTATCTTGCCGGCTGCTCCGGGTACCGTCATGAGTGTGAGAGATGATGGTCCCTTTGCGCAGATCATTATTGAACACCGCCTACCCACCGGAGATCCCGTATGGACCGTTTATGAGCACATCGCTGGCATTACGGTCACTGTGGGAGATGTAGTTTCTCCCCACAAACCCATTGCTCGGTTTATGAATAAGGAGGAATTAGACAAGTACGGATGGCAATTTGATCATGTACACTTTGAGGTATTAAAAGTACGACCACGAGCTTTGAGGCCGACTGATAAGACACCCCTCAGGTTTTTTGGCACCTATGGCCCCGAATGCTATACCGCATCAGACTTGGAGAAATACTATTACGATCCTATTTCGTTTATTGAAGCACGGTGGTTAGATAGATAATTAACGATCTAATAGCTACACGGTGTTACATCATTGTAGATGTCTCACGTTATGCGCATTATCGCCTCCCCCCGTGCTGCTGTCAGCCTGCTCTTTTGCCAAAACGGCAAACTTTCTTTGCAAGCGTTCTCCGCTTTCGTCCACTAAGGTTATCGTGTGGTCTCCTGGTTTCGGCGCAAGGGCAATCTGATGCATGTCTCGGGTGGCCCCCAGATACTCTCCGTCGAGGTGCCAATAGATGGTGGCATGGGTGTCTCGGTGAGCGGCTTCAAATACGGTTCTGCCCCGCTGGCCGTCGAGTTCAATGGGGACGTAAATGAGGCCGTTTTCCGCCGGATAGATGAGGGACATAGATGCTGTCGCGAATCCGTCCATTGCTTCCATACAATCGCTTCTATACGGCGGGAGGGGTCGGTAATCCGAATGGTGTTTTTTGTAATACCACTCCATAGCCGGGGGCAGGACGAACCACTTCACCCCTCTGATGGCGGCGATACGCTCACATTGACTGTGTACGCGCCACTTACGATTCGCATCACAATGGACTATCTGACAGTATGGACACCGATTCCTGCGCAGACCGGCAGCGGGGGCCAGCACCTTTTTAGTCTCTGCACAATAGGGCCCTGCGCGATGGCCGCTCTTTGCACATACCTCTATCTCCACAAGATCAGCTTCTGGAGGATCAAACCACCTGTGTACGTCAAGCAATCCGAAGAGCTCAAAGAGTATGGGGGCCGCCGTTGCGATGCCGATTAAACCGGCTCGCCCCTCCCCATCTGCATTACCCACCCACACCCCCACAGCATAGTGCGGCGTGATCCCAATGGCCCATCCATCTCTAAACCCGAAGCTGGTACCGGTCTTCCATGCTATGGTCCGGGATGAAGCGAAATTCCGCCAGTTGCTTTCCTCCCCCGGGCGGACGACTTCCACCATGGCCTTGAGCGCAAGCCAACAGGCAGCGGGTTCAAGGGGTTCATGCCGGAGCGTTTTCATACCTGCTTCGCTGCGGGATATTCTCTTCGTATGGGTGTCAGTATGTTGTTTCCACAGATAATTGGGTGGGGAGAAAGAATTTCTTTCTGCTCGATGTGAGCTGGTAAAATTGTTGACGCTGCGCGCCATACCTGCATAGATACCGGTAATATCCCAGAGCGTCCCTTCAGCGCCGCCGAGGATGAGGGAGAGCCCGTAGTCCTGCGCAGGGCGGTGGAGGGTAGTCATCCCAAGCCTGTTGAGCAGTCCATAAAACCGATCTACGCCGTAGGTATGGAGCATGCGCACAGCAGGCACATTCAAGGATCGTGCCAACGCCATGTGCGCGGGGACAGCGCCGTGATATGTCCGGGAGTAGTTCTGAGGAGCGAATCCTCCCATGCGTGTCGGTATGTCAGGGACGAGCTCAGTCGGCAGGAGATCGCCGGCATTGAGCATACCGGCGTAGAGCATAGGTTTGAGGATGCTCCCGGTACTGCGCGGGGCGGTGATGACGTCCACGTGGTTTCCATGCTCCGTGTTGCTGAAATCATGAATATTGCCTATATAGGCGAGGACGTCCCCGCTCTCCACCTCTAAAATCAGTGCGGCGGCGTTGTGAATGCCGTTTTCTGCCAGATGACTGTTGTGGCGCTGGATTATCTGAACAGCACGGGCTTGAATATTCTTATCTATTGTTGTCCTGACCCGGCACGGGCTGTCAAAAGGTCCTGGTGCCCTCTTACCGCTTCTCTGTGATGAAGCAATCGACAGCTTTGTGCGCGTCAGCAAGTGGGGCGCATCCATGGGGATGGGATGGGGCTTGGGAGGCAACGACTCCTGTTTTGCGAGATCACATGTGAGCGAGTCTATAATGCCCTCTTCGTGCAGGCTGTCGAGCAGTTCATTGCGTTTTGCTAGGAGCCGTGCGCGGTTTTTGCCGGGATGGATCAGGGCAGGGCTGTTAGGGAGGATCGCGAGCATGGCGGTTTCGGCCCACGAAAGTTTATCAGGCCCTCGTCCAAAGTACCGCCAGGAAGCTGCTTCAAGGCCAACCACATTGCCGCCGAAGGGGGCATGGGAGGCAAAGAGGGCCAGGATTTCCCTTTTGTCCATAGAGAGTTCGAGCCGGATCGCGAGGGTCATCTCGACGATTTTTTCCCACAACGTCCGCGGTTTTCCCTCGCGGGAGAGACGAATTACCTGCATGGTGATGGTGCTTGCGCCGCTGACGACCTCGCGTGAGCGGAGGTTCTGCCATACGGCCCGTGCAACGGCCAGGGGATCAACACCAGGATGATAAAAAAAACGCCGATCCTCATAACAGGTGATGACGCGAACGAATTTTTCAGGGACAGCCGCAGAGGCTGGAAATCGCCACTGTTCATCCTCGGCAATAGATGCCCCGAGCAACTCGCCGTTGCGGTCCAATAGTACCGTTGAAACGGGTTCGTCAAAGAGGGGTGCGGGCAAACTAAACCAAAAGAGTATCAGGCACAGGAGAAGTACCGCAGGAAACAGATACTGCTTCCTGCATGCCCGTACCACCACCGGATGAGCTACGAAGCGATTCTTCAGCTGTTTTATTACCTTGACACTCAATCGTTCCCTCTTGGTCTCACCACGGTGATCCACTGCCCCGGGATGCGTGCATTGATCGTCCCGTCGTACATGACCTCAGTCATTACCATGGGGAGGTAAAACTTGCCCAGATAGCTCGCATTGAGCATGACCTTAAAGGTCTTTGATTCACCCTGTTTGATATCGAAATAGGTGTATACTCTGTCATCTCTTATGTCCTGATAATCAAACTCCGAACCGCTGCTATGTTCTGACGCATCCATGCGGACATTGTGGATCTCCCATCCGGAGGGGAAGAGATGAGAGAGGGCTACCTCCTCATAGGTTCCGATTTTTCCTGTGTTCTTTATCGTTACCGCTGCAACAAGATCGGTTCCCTGTTCTAGTTGGGATGGATTAAGGCTATCTCCGTCGAGCGTTAGATACTCCACCTCGACGCTCATACCATTCTCGGCAGCCTTTTCCGTTCCGACCGCTGGAATCCCCTCCAGAATTAGCCGGGGATATACGGTAACTTTTCCTGTATTGGTGAACTCAATTGTCCCCCCAGTGTTGTTATTGGGGGCCAAGGACACCTGCACAACAGGAGAAGGAGAGGAGACTGTTCTTTTCTTTTCCTTATTCCAGGTGAAGGTGAATTCCATCTCTCCACCACCCTCTGCGATACCGGCGTACCGTGCCATCGCAATGAGGGCATATGCCGTGGTCTGCGTGCTCAACCATTTGTCGCTGCTGAGTTCCTCTGAGATCTCTTTTACCAGGGATTCGGCCTTGTCCATCTGATTCATGAGACAGAGAGATTCGAGTACCATGGCCTTATCACGCAGGTCGGAGCCGAAGGTGATTGAGAATTCCCGGTATCCGAGTATGGAAATACTTGCGTCTTTTGCCACCTGTCGTGCTGCCTCAGGCTGTCCGGCAAGTTGATAGGCAGCGGCAAGCCGCCAGCGCGCAGCAATCGGCAGGCCCTTTGTCTCCTTCAACCTGTTCATGGCACCCAGCTCGGCTGCACCGGCGAGCGCAAGAGTGTAGAGGCGATATGCCTGCATGAGTTCCGCACGCGACGAGCCAGCCGTCCACTCACGGGCCTGCTCGCGCTGGTATGTCTTCCACCCTTCAACCATACTCGCAGGGACCACATACCCCGCTCTCTGTGCCTCTACCAAGAAGTGACCAGCATAGCTTGATGCCCAGTCGTCTGCGTCACGGGCTCCAGGCCAGAAGGCAAAGCCTCCATCAGGGGCCTGAAACATCCTCAGGCGTTCGATCCCCGCTGAGATATTTTTTTGAATTTTTTCCTGTTTGTCTCGAGGAAGCACGAGCAGTTTGTCCAGATAGAGCTGCGGAAAGACCGAGGATGTTACCTGCTCCACACATCCATGGGGGTACCTGATCAGATAGGTGAGCCGCTTGCCCAAATTGATGGGTGGGATTCTGGATACTTCAAGCACTACCTCATTGGTCCCTGCTACCCCTGGGAATTCGACCTTGTGCTTCCATTGCTTGTTGCTGGCCAGGGTTGTAGCAATCACATCGGTAACTGGCCCCCCCGGCATCCTTACGTCAAGCTCTATGTGATGCCCTGCTTTTTGAGGGCCACTGCTGGCTTGTATGGAGACCGATGCAATACCAATCTGCGCGCCCACCTTGAGTCTGAAGTTGATCAGTCGATCTCCCGGTTCCGTAAAGGAGAGGCTTTTTTGTGCAGGCCCTTCCACAGCGAGGGGTCCGGAGGTGCTCACCGTTACTGAGACGTTCTTCACCTCTTTTTCCATGGCAAAGACAGACACCGGCAACTCAACCTCTTCATCGGGTCCGAGCACCCGCGGTAGCGTGCCCAAGACCATGAGTGGTTTGCGGACGAACACCGCCTTCCCAGTAGATCCGAAAGTGCCTTCCTGACCGGCGACAACCATGATTCTTACTGATCCCACGTACTGAGGGATATCAATATCATGTGTCCTGCGCCTATTTTTTGTGAGTTCAAAAGGACCCAAGAAACGCACCATGGGCGGAAAGCGCGTGGCTTTTCTCTGTGTCTCGACTTCTTCTTCGGCAAAACCTCCACCGATGGCAAGGAGGTGGTCGAGGGAACCGCTGTAAGCCCCTGCCACCATATCAAACAGATCCCACGTCTTCACGCCGAGCGCCTCTCGCTTATAAAAATGGTTCCACGGATCAGGGGTCGCAAACCGGGTGAGATCTAAGAGCCCCTCATCCACGATAGCGAGGGTATAGGTCATCGGTTTCCCGGTTTCCTCACTGACCGTAATCCTCGATGTTTCCTCCGGTTTTAAGACACTGGGAGCATCTATGTGAGGTTTGAGATGTGTCTTAGGATCTTCCACCTTGATGGGAATTACGCCGTACATGCGGATTGGCAAGTCGTTGCCCGCCTGCATGTGTGGTTGGAGAAACGTTACGTGGACATATACATTGGGGATCATCGCCCTGGTGGCGATAAACTCATACCGTGTCGCTTCCTCCCCCCCCTCTATCCACGCTGTCTCTATGACTTTTGTTCCCGATTCAATACTGACCAACCCTCGTCCTTTCTGTCCGGTCGGTATGGTGAGGACCACCTTTTCACCGACGGTATATTCTTGTTTGTCTGCGGAGAAGGTCAACACCGTTGCTCCGCCCGGCATGTCTTTCTGGGCCCTTCCTGCCCACCCCGGCCAGTCAACGTAGACAATCTTGCCGGTGATATGCTTACCGTTCATATCGTGGACCCGTATCAGATACCGGCCCCATGAGGGATACTTGATCTCGAACTGCCACTGACCTTTGCCATCCTTAATGGGGACGGTGGCCGTCGTGATGGGCTTGTATGAGGAAGAGCCGATATAGTCAGCGAGGTTTTCCTCCCCCTTCTCCCACCACCATCGCCAGTTGATCTTGTATAGCTTTACCTCAACCTGTCCCGCTGGTACAGGTTGACCTTCGGTGCCAAGGGCGACGATACTGACGGTATGTTTGGTATCGGTCAGGAGCATGCCCCTGGCCTTATCTCCCTGTGGGGTACGAATACCAATGAAGCGTTTATAAGGATGATAGGGGATGCTGAACCGATCGATACTGAATGCCCCCCCTGGCTCAAAGACGCGCGTCTTGAAATGAGCCATCAGCATGCCGGGAGAGACATTTTCCGTCTTGATATCGGCCGATATCCTTGCGGTGCCCTGATCATCAAGCTTACCCTCAAATATGGTTTGACTTTCTGTTTCGTATGTCCGTACCGGATCATCGAAGACATATGCTTCATATTTCGGAAAAGAGGTTTTGGCTGCAGTAAAGGCAACCTCGACATCTGCCTTGAGGTTTTTGGCGATAGCGCCATGGAGCCATGTTGCGGAAAGTGAACCGCTCATTTTTCCTTCGGCAAGGCTTTTCTGCTCACCAAAGTCGAGCTTGATCTTGAGCCTGTTCGGCATTACCGTTTCTATTTTCACTATCTTTTCAAAGGTGACACCGCCCACTTTAACCTGCACCGTCCAGTTCCCGGTCGGGGCGTTCTGATCCGTTGCCAACTGATAGCAGTAAAACCCGTTCAGCGACTGCGTTTTTACAACCTTCTGTACCAATTGCCCTTTAGGATTGCGCAGCTCCAGTATAACCGGATGGCTTTTGGGAAGCCGCCTGTCACTGTCCATCAGGATAAAGGTGAGGTAGATCGGGACTCCCGGACGCCATACCCCGCGCTCGCCATAGATAAAGCCTTTCAAACCCTCTTGGACCGCTGATCCGGCGACATCGAAGTGGCTGACCGATAATGCCGAGCCGTCATCGAGCTTCAGATACCCAACCTGCATTCCTTTGCTTGCAACGAGCAAGAAGGGTTTGCGCTCCGCATGCAGCACCGCCGTTCCGTCCTTCTTTGTAAAAGCAGTAGTGATCGCTTGTTTTTGATAATCGAGGAGCGTTAGTTTGACTTCGGCCAGAGGCCGTGCTGTTTTTATATCGGTAGCTGCTACAAAAACCGTGTCATCGCTTCCGCTCTTGGCTATAAGGCCGATGTCCGAAACGAGCATGTTGCGGGCAACGGTTATATTATGGTCGTGGTATTTCCGGTAGTATCCAGGATGACACGGATTATTACGCTGATCATACAATTCTCCCCAACTGTACCCTTCATCTTGCTCGTAGTAGTCCCAGTAACTGCTTTCCACGTCCTCTTCGGGGTTTTCGAATGCCGTATCCGCGTCTTCTTCTTCCTCTTGTTCATCACCTTTGGAAGGGGGGCAATCGTAAACGATGTGATGCCGCCTGAAGGTGAGTATGATGCGATATAACCCTCCTCTTTCATCTTGAACAAGCCGTGATACATCAAGGCCATATCTCATCCAAACATCTTTTTTGTCGGGTGTATAATTGAGTTTTACTACTTTCTTCCAGACAATACGTCCTACCCGTTTCAGTTCTTCGTCTCCCCCAAGATCGTTGACTTGGAGGAACTGCGGTACGTTTTTCTCATAGATGCGCATGGCCATTATCATCACGGCTTCCAGATTGACGGCCTCTATGGGGATCGTGAGGCCCTGGGTAGTAGGAAGGATGACCCCCTTGCCGACAAAGCGCACCTGGGGTGTTAGTTTTTCAAATGCAACCGTTATTTCTTTGGGCTTCTTGAGCTGATGCCCCATTACATTGCGGATCCCGGCTTCCACTGTTACCTTTACCGTTCCAGACCAGGGCGACGAACTGTAGACCCGCACGATATTGCCCTCGATAGTGAATCTGAGGTCACGCCGATCACCGGCCCTAATCAGCCCACTAAGATCTTGATTCTTTCTCAGGGGATCGGTGAACCGCACTTCGATACATTGCTCTCTGACCTGAATAGCCTGTGCTTCAGCCACTGCAAAAGTGCTGATAGGGGGCACAGTGATGATTCGTTCTCCCTTCTCATCCACCCCAATGGGTTTTCCGTTCCATCGCAGGACGAGCTTTGACGAGTCCTCACCGCGCAGGATACCGACGAAGATAAATGAATGCTCTCTTCGCGTATCTGTATGGGTCCACGAGGCACTCAATTTTTTTCCTTCTTGAGACGCCTCAAGCATCTTTTCTACCTTGTCGCCGTCCTCCGCATCTGCCGTAGTGATTGTTCCACTGAGTTGCTGCACCTTGGGATCTTCCTCGCTCGTTGCCTCCAGACCGCCCACCGTTATTTCGAAGGATTGCTTCATGGTGGCAAACTTAAAGGAGAACTCTTTTGTGTCTCCGACAATCTCCATGAAATCCGCCAAGTGTATGGTTGCCACATACTCCTCCCCTTCCGGCAGCTTTTGCGCTGGGCGGAATTCCAGCGTACGGGTATCTGTCCATATTACGTCACCCTTTATCTTGGGCTTAAACGTGATAGGAGATTTGTCGAGGGGTGTGTTGAGGCTGGTGTCATCAACCATATCATCGAAAAACAATACCTTAATTGTGCTTTCCCGCGAGATCGTCCCCGATGTATAGGCCGAGATTTTGGCCTGGATCGCTTGGCTTCTATCAGAAACCTCCTTTTCTTTTGCGCAGGAAAGGGCGAATAAAAAACAGCACACTAGTATAAAAGGAAATAGGCTTTTGCATTTCATAGTCTTCTCCTCCCCATCGATTTTTTCATTCGATTCTTTGCTTGAAAGAAATGTTACCTCGCAAACATTCCACCCCTAGTATGAATTGCCTTAAAGGTTCTCATATTTCAGGGCTTCAAAGTTACGTTTGTGAAGAAAAACACTAATCTATGAGTGAATGAGAGAGAAATCTACCCTTTGTTTACTTTTTATAGACTTAAATAGAGGAGATAGTCAAGATAAAATCATAGAACCAATCATGTTCCTTTTCGGCCCTTCATATCTTCACCAAGGTCCTTTTTATTGCCTAAAGGTGATAAGTGTGTTAATACAAGTGAGGTACCCATCCAAAAGAAAGGAATTACCATGGACTATCGCACTATGACGGCACCCTGTGGGTTGGATTGCTTCAATTGTCCCGTGTATCTGGCCAATGAGAACGAGAAACTCAGGGCCGTGATTGCCGAGAGATTGGGGATCCCCAAAGAAGAAGCCATCTGTCAGGGGTGTCGAAACGAGGGGGGCACGATCGCCTTCCTCGGGATGACCGAGCCGTGCAACGTCTACCGATGTATTGACAAGAAGGGACTTCAGTTTTGCTGTGACTGCGATGATTTCCCCTGTGACTACCTCCATCCGTATGCAGATATGGCATCAATGAGACCCCATAACACGAAGGTCTTCAATTTATGTCTGATTAAAAAGATGGGCCTGGAGTCGTGGGCCAAGGACAAGGCGAAGCAGGTCAAGGATACCTATTTCAAGGGGAAGTTTACGCTGTAATAGGTGCATGGGACCGTGCATTTATTGAGCCCTGAGGGCGTTTGTGGAGGTATTACGTTATGGAACAAAAGGCATTTCAAGAATACTATCCGGATCTCTTCAGCCATTGCTACGGT
>Ga0307425_1001189_pt1 | contig 15841 bp, 11 predicted proteins | sample SalMarWE160330MG_FD_202152 | JGI IMG/M metagenome (GOLD analysis project Ga0307425, IMG submission 202152) | Salt marsh sediment microbial communities from the Plum Island Ecosystem LTER, Massachusetts, United States - WE1603-30 | ecosystem: Environmental > Aquatic > Marine > Intertidal zone >... | reverse complement strand
GATGCCGCACAGCACCGAGGCCAGCATGAAGATAATCAGACCGCCGATGTAGAAGTACTTGCGGCCGTACATGTCGGTCAGCTTGCCGACGATGGGTATCGCCACCGCCGAGGTGATGATGTAGGACGTGGTAATCCAGGTGTAGTGGCTGAACCCGCCCAGGTCGGCGATAATCCGCGGCATGGCCGTGCCGACGATGGTCTGGTCGAGCGAGCCCAGAAACATGGCTAGCAGGACGCCGGCGAAGGTAATCATCACCTGCCGTCGGGGCAGGGAGCGCAGGCCGATGGGCTGTGCCGGTGTTTCTTTAACCACTTCTCTCGCTACTAGATATATTTATAGGCCGGTATCCGTCGGGAATGGCATCGGGCGGGCCGGATTAGGCCGGGCGCCGGGGACGGTGGGGGCGGGGCATCGGGCGACCTAAAGCTCCACCATCTTCACCGAGTACACGTCCGGTATGGCCAGGATTTGCTGCTGCACCGCCTCGGGCAGGGGCTCGTCCAGGGTCAGTACCAGCAGGGCCTGTCCCCGCTGCTTGAGCCGCCCCAGGTGCATCGAGGAGATGTTTATATCGGCGTCGCCGGTTATCTTGCCGATGGCGCCGATAAAGCCGGGGCGGTCGAGGTGGTCGCTGAAGAGGAAATAAGACCCCGGCGTGGGGACGATATCCAGCCAGTATTCCTTGATGCGCACGATGTGCAGCTCGTTCTGGCGGACGGTGCCGGCCACGGCGTAGGCGCCCCGGTCGGTGGTTATCTCCACGGCCAGCAAGCTGGCGTAGTTGGCGCAGGACGCCTCTTTCTCCTCGATGACGGTCAGGCCGCGCTTCTGGGCGATGACGTTGCAGTTAACGATGTTGACCCGCTCCTCGCTGATGCCGGCCAGCAGCCCTCCGACCACCGCCGCCTTGAGGGCGTCGGTCTCGTAGCCGGCGATGTCGCCCTCGTACTTGATGCGGATGGTCTTCGTCTGGCCCTCGGCCAGCTCGTAGAGCAGGTTGCAGATGACCCCGGCCAGCTTGAGGTAAGGCGCCAGGGCCGCCATCGTCTCCGAGGGGATGTAGGGCACGTTGACCGCCGAGCGCGCCGGCAGCCCCTTGAAGATGTCCGCGATTTGCTCGGCGACGTCGCGGGCCGCCAGCACCTGCGCCTCGGCGGTGGAGGCCCCCAGGTGCGGCGTGACGATGATATTCTCCTCGCCGAAGAGGATGCTCTCGGTGCAGGGCTCTTTCTCGAAGACGTCGACGGCCGCCCCGGCCAGCTTCTTCTCGTGGATGGCCTTGACCAGGGCCGCTTCGTCGATGAGGCCGCCCCGCGCCGAGTTAATGATGCGGGCGGTGGGCTTCATCATCGCCAGCTCTTTGGCGCCGATGATGTTGCGCGTCTGCGCCGTCAGCGGCAGGTGCAGCGTCACGAAGTCCGACTTCTGCAACAGTTTCTTGAGGTCGACCAGCTCCACCTGGAGCTTAGCGGCGTACTCGGTGGAGACCAGCGGGTCGGCGCCGAGCAGGCGCATCTCGAAACCCTTCATGCGCCGGGCCACCTCGGAGCCGACGTTGCCCAGCCCGACGATGCCCAGCGTCTTGCCTCTTAGCTCGGTGCCCATGAAGTCGTTGCGGCGCCAGGCGCAGCCCTTCAGCGAGGCGTTGGCCTGGGGGATGTTGCGCGCCGAGGCCAGCAGCAGGGCGATGGTGTGCTCACCGGCGGAGACGGTATTGCCGGTGGGGGCGTTGACGACGACGACGCCGCAGCGGGTGGCCGCCGCCACGTCCACGTTATCGATGCCGACGCCGGCGCGGGCGATTACCTGTAATTTCTTGCCCGCCTCGATAATAGCCGGGGTGACGCGCGTCTGGCTGCGCACCATCAGGGCCTCGTAGTCGCCGATGACGGCGATGATTTCCTCCGCCTTGAGGCCGGGGCGGACGTCCACCCGGGCCTCCTTACGGAGCACCTTGATGCCCTCCTCGGAGATGGAGTCGGTAATGAGTACATTTTTCTGTTTTTCGGCCATAGCACTTCCCCGACGATGGTATTCCTGTTTTACTGGCTGAAGCCCGCTTTGGGCAGGGCGTCCTTGAGAGATGCCAGCAGCTCTTTGATATCGGCCTCGCTTACCAGCCCCATGTGGCCGATGCGGAAAATCTTGCCGCCCAGGTGCTGCTGGCCCCCCGCCAGGACGATACCGTGCTGGCTCTGCATTAGTTGCCTGAGCTTATTGACGTCCACGCCGGCGGGGACGCTTACGGAGGTGACCGTGTTGGAGGCGTGTTCGGCCTCGGCGAAGACAGACAGGCCCAGCGCCTTGACGCCGTCGCGCGTCATCTGGCCGATGCGCTTTTGGCGGGCGAAGATATTCTGGATACCCTCCTTGAGTAGCATCTTGAGCGCCACCGAAAGCCCGAAGACCACCGAGACCGCCGGCGTCCAGGGGTTCTCGCCCCGCTCCAGGTAGTTTTTAGCCTTGCCGAAGTCCCAGTAGAAGCGCGGCATCGTGGCCTGTTCGTAGGCCTTCCAGGCGGCGGCGCTGATGCTGACCATGGCCAGCCCCGGCGGCACCATCCAGCCCTTCTGCGAGCCGGTGACGACGACGTCGCAGCCCCACCTGTCCACGGGGAGGTCGATGGAGGACAGGCTGCTGATGGCGTCGACGAGGAGGAGCTTGCCGGCCCCCTTGACGACTCTGGCGATGGCCTCCAGGTCGTTGGTGACGCCGGTGGAGGTCTCGTTGTGGGTCACCAGGACGGCCTTGATGCCGGGGTTGGCCTTGATAGCCTTGGCCACGGCGTCCGGGTCGGCGGCGGTGCCCCACTCGAAATTCAGCTTGGTGACATCGGCGCCGAAGGTCCTGGCGATATTGGCCCAGCGGTCGCCGAAGACGCCGATGGAGACGGAGAGAATTTTGTCCCCCGGCGAGAGCAGGTTGACGGCGGCCGCCTCCAGCCCGCCGGTGCCGGAGCCGGTGAGGATGTAGAGGTCGTTCTTCGTCTGGAAGACCTGCTTGAGCTCCTCGGTGGTCTCCAGGAGCATCTTCTTGTACTCCGGCCCGCGGTGGTTTATCATCGGCCAGCCCACGGCCGCCAGGACCTCGGGCGGGCAGGGGGTCGGGCCGGGGATGCGTAGCTGTGGCATCTATTTCTCCTTATTAGCTAGGTGTCTAAAACCAGGCGGGCGAACTGGCGCTTGCCGACCTGAATGATGCACTCGCCCTTGATATTGCAGTTGAAGCCGGTGACCTTCTCGCCGTTAATCTTGACCGCCCCCTGGTTGATGAGGCGGACGGCCTCGCCCATGCTGGCGCAGAGCCCGTTGGAGACCAGCAGCCGCCGGATATCCGGATTGGCCTCGGCGCAGGCGATGGTGGGCATCTCGTCGGGCGTCTCCTTGTTCTGCACCACCTTCCGGAAGTGCTTTTCGGCGGCATCGGCGTCCTTTTTGCTATAAAGCTGGGTGACCAGGTCGTGCGCCAGGCGCTTTTTCAGCTCCATCGGGTTCTCGCCGCCGTCAAGCTGTTTTTTCATCTCTTTAAGCTCGGCGTCGGGGATGTCGGTGAGCAGCTCGAAGTAGTTGAGGATAAAGTCGTCGCGGATGGACATCGTTTTGCCGTAGATGACCTCCGGCGGCTCGGCCACGCCGATGTAGTTACCCAGGCTCTTGCTCATCTTCTGGACGCCGTCGGTGCCCACCAGCAGCGGCGTCATAAAGCACTGCTGCGGCGGCTGGCCCATCATGCCCTGGAGCTCGCGCCCCACCAGGAAGTTGAACTTCTGGTCGGTGCCGCCGCACTCCACGTCCGACTTAATCGCCACCGAGTCGTAAGCCTGCATCAGGGGGTATAACAGCTCGGTAATGGCGATGGGGCGGCCCTCGGCGTAGCGCTTGCTGAAGTCCTCGCGGGCCAGGAACTGGGCCACGGTGAACTTGCTGGTGAGCCGGATGACGTCGGCCAGGTCGAACTTGCCGAACCACTCGCTCTGCCACCTGACCTCGGTCTTGTCTTTATCCACAATCTTAAAGAACTGCTTCATGTAGGTCTCGGCGTTGGCCTTGACCTCCGCGGCGGTGAGCATGGGGCGCGTTACCGAAGCCCCGGAGGGGTCGCCGATTTGCGCCGTCCAGTCGCCCACGATGAGCACCACCTGGTGCCCCAGCTCCTGGAACTGGCGCATCTTGCGCAGCATGACCATGTGCCCCAGGTGGATATCCGGGGAAGATGGGTCGAGGCCTTCCTTAAAGCGGAGCTTTTTGCCGGACTTGAGCAGTTTGACAAGCTCGTCCTCGACGATGACCTCGGCCACGGCCCGGTGGAGCACGTAGTCAATGTCCTGCTGACTGATTGGTTGACGCGCCGTCGTCATGGCTGTTTCACGCTCGTCCTGTCCAGAATGGCCTTGCCCTTTTTCACGTCGGCGGCCACCTGCCGCTTCAGCTCGTCGGCGCTGGCGAATCGCTTTTCGTCGCGCAGCCGCGCCACGAAGTCCACCTTGAGCTCGTGGCCGTAGAGGTCGCCGCTGTAATCGAGGAGGTAGGCCTCGATGGAGAGCTTGTTGTCACCGAAGGTGGGATTGCGCCCGATGTTGGTCATCGAGGGATAAGTGTGCCCGTTGACGCGGGCCAGGGCGGCGTAGACGCCGTCCGGCGGCAGCGACTGGCCGGGGGCTACGTTGAGATTGGCGGTGGGGAAGCCCAGCCCCTCGCCGCGGCCCTCGCCGTGGACGACCCGCCCGTGGAGGCGGAAATAGCGCCCGGTGAGGCGGCGCACCTTTTCCATATCGCCGGCGGCCATGGCCCGGCGGATAGCGGTGCTGGAGACCACCTCGCCGTTAATCTCTAGCGGCGGCACCACCGTCACCGTGAAGCCCATCTCCTTGCCCAGCTTTTTGAGGGCACCGGGCGAGCCTTCGCGCCCTTTGCCCAGGGCGAAGTCCGCCCCGATAACCAGGCCGCGCATCCGCAGGTGCTTTTGCAGCAGGCCGACGAAACGCCGCGCCGGTAGTTTGGCCAACTCGGCGGTGAAGGAGAGCGGCACGATGAGGGCTACCCCCTGCTCTTTGAGAAAGTTGAGCCGGGTTTGGATATCGGTGAGGAAGGGGAGGTTGTTGCCGGGGGCCAGCACGGCCTCGGGGTGCTGGCGGAAGGTGACCACGCCGGGGAGCCAGCCCTTTTCTTCGGCTTGCCGTTTCAGCGCCTCGATGAGGTGCTGGTGGCCCCGGTGCACGCCGTCGAAGACGCCGATGGTAAGGAGGGTATCCTTATCGGTCGTAAAATCGGCTAATTCTTCCTCGACCAGCACGCCCGATTCTCCCGGTTAAAAATATTTCCCCGAAGCGGGGATGCGCAGGGAAACGGCCAAGTTAACAATTCATTATACTATAAATAACAACACGGCCTCAATGAGTGGCGACGGGCTTAATCTCCCGTGTCATTGCGAGGAGTGTAGCGACGAGGCAATCCCGCCGCTAGGCGAAGCGGTAGAGGAGCAGGCCGGCCGGTATCTTGGGGTAGAAGTAGGTGGACTTGAGGGGCATGCGGTCGCCCTCGTCGGCGATAGTCTTGAGAACGGAGGACTTGACCGGGTTGATGATAAAGGCCAGCTGGTAGTCGCCGGCGGCGACCCAAGCGGCGGCCTCGGCGATATCGTGGGTGTAGTCGACGCTGGCGCCCGGCGCATCGTGCGGTAGGCCCAGCAGCTCCTCCAGCAGGACGTGGTCGACGATACTGACGTCCAGCCGGCGGTAGAGGGGGGCGTGAAAGGCGGGGAACATGGCCGCTACCGCCTCAAAGTCGCGCAGCGTCAGGGTGACGAGGCGGCCCGGCTTGAGGCCGAGGACGGCTATCCTGGCCTCGTCGGCGGGACCGGCCAGCGAGCGTTCTATTTGTTGGGCGGGGTCACTTTCGTCCAGGGCGGTCTCGGCCACGCTGAAGCCGTCCGGCAAAGCGGCCAGCAGCCCCTCCCGGACGGGCCGGGGCAGACCGCGCACCAGGCGGTGGGCCGGCAGGATGACCAGGCCGGGGTCGGCGAAGTCCACCAGGTTCATCATCACGAAGTCGTAGGGGCGGTCTCCGGGCGAGGGTTCGTCGCAGGCGCGGCGCTCGCGCCGGTAGGTGAGGGCGCTCTCGTAGCGGTGGTGCCCATCGGCGATGTAGAGAGGGCAGTCGGCCAGGCCGCTGCGGATGTGGCCGATGGTCTCCTTGTCGGTCGCCGCCCAGAGCTTGTGCCCTTCGCCCCCGCCGCTATCGAAGTCGAAGAGGGGCTGACCGCGCGCCGCCGCCGCCAGCGCTTCGGCTATCCGGCCTGCGGCGTCTTCGTAGAGGGTCATGATGGGGCTGGTATTGGCCGAGAGCGCCCAGAGCATGTCCAGCCGGTCGCTGCGGGCGCGGGAGAAGGTGGCCTCGTGGGGGCGGACGACCCGGCTGTCCCACTCCTCCAGGCGCACCAGGCAGTCGAGGCTGCGGCGGCGGTAGGTCTTACCGCGGTACTGGAAGCGGTGCTCGTCGATGTAGAGGGCCGGGGTCTTGTCGGTGGTAAGGACGCCCTCCTCCAGCCAGCGCGCCAGGGTGGCCGCCGCCCGGGTGTACTTGTTATCGGTGTCTCTGTCCTGGGGGAACTCGCGCCCGTGCTCGACGCGGACGAAGTTGTGGTCGCTGGCCTCGTAGAGCTGCTGCTGGAGCCGGGGGGTGATGATGTCGTAGGGAGGGCAGATGACCGCCGCCGGGTCGGCCACCTGCGCCGGGTTGTAGTGCGTGCCGTGGAAAGGGCGAATATCCGCCAAAACTGGCTCCCTGGCCGGATGATTTCGGGGTGGAGGCTGCCTTATCTAGTTTAGACTATAGGGCGCAAGGGGGCAAGTACGGAGAATGAAAACTCTGCCCGTTTCCGCTATAATGAGTCAGAAGAATGGAGATGTCGTTTTGATTATCCGCAAGCTCATCGTGGGGGCCTACGCCTCCAACTGCTATATCGTCGGCTCGGAAAAGACCAGGGAGGGCATGATTATCGATCCCGGCGCTGCGCCGGAGGAAATCCTGCGGGCGGTGAAAAAGCTGGGGCTTAAAATCAAGCTCATCGTGCTCACCCACCGCCACCCCGACCACGTGGGGGCCGCCGCCCAGGTAAAGGCGGCCACCGGCGCGCCGGTGGCCATGCACGCCGAGTGCGCCCGCTACCTGCCCCAGTCGCCCAGCTATATCTACGAGCCGCCCTTCGAGGCGGCCCCTTACCCCGACCGCATCGTCAAGGACGGCGACGAAATCACCATCGGCGAGCTGAGCTTCAAGGTGCTGCACACGCCGGGGCACACCCCCTGCGGTATCAGTCTGGCGGGGGAGGGGGTGGTCTTCACCGGGGACACCCTCTTTAACTACGGCATCGGCCGCTACGACTTGATTGACGGGGACTACGACCAGCTCATCGCGGGAATCAAGACCAAATTGCTGACGCTGCCGCCGGAGACCATCGTCTACCCCGGCCACGGGCCGGACTCGACCATCGGCACCGAGAAGCGCGCCAACCCCTTCCTGCGCTGAGGTCTGTCATTCTGAGGAGCCGAAGGCGACGTGAGAATCCCGCCCGACGTTATTCTTTCTCCGCCTGCCGCTGCGCCACTATTTTCTGGGTGATGTTGGCGGGCACCTCTTCGTAGTGGTCGAAGGCCATGTCGTAGATGGCCCGCCCCTGCGTCATCGACTTGAGGTCGATGGCGTAGCGCTGCACCTCGGCCAGGGGCACCTGCGCCTCGATGATGTTGTTGTCACCCTCGGGGTTCATGCCCATGACGCGGGCGCGCTTGGTGTTGAGGTCGCCGATGATATCGCCGGTGAGGTCGCCGGGGACAGTCACCTTGAGGTTCATGATGGGCTCCAGCAGGATGGGATTGCCGGCCGTGATGCCCTTCTTGAAGGCCTGCGCCCCGGCAATCTTGAAGCAGATTTCCGACGAGTCCACCGGGTGGAAGGAGCCGTCGTAGAGGGTGGTCTTGACGCCGACGACGGGATAGCCGGCCAGCCCGCCTTCCTGGTAGGCCTCGTGGACGCCCTTCTCCACTGCCGGGATGTAGTTCTTGGGGACGGACCCGCCGACGATGTGCTCGGCGAACTCGTTTTCGCCGCGCTCCGGCAGGGGCACCATCTCCAGCAGGACGTGGCCGTACTGACCGTGCCCGCCGGACTGTTTCTTGTGCTTGTACTCGGACTTGGTGGAGCTGGTAATCGTCTCGCGGTAGGGGACTTTGGGAGTGGACAGCTCCACGTTGACGCCGAACTTGCGCTGCATCTTCTCCGCCGCCACGGCCAGGTGGGTCTCGCCCATGCCGCTCATTATCATCTCGCCGGTACCCAGCTCGCGGTGGACGGTCAGGGTGGGGTCTTCCTCGGCCAGGCGGGTCAGGGCCGTGCCCATCTTGTCGACGTCGATCTTGGTCTTGGGGTAGACGGCCTCGTTGAAAATGGGCTTGGGGAAGGTGATGCCGGCCAGCTTAACGGGCTTGTCTTGGGAGCAGAGGGTATCGCCGGTATCGGTGACGTTGAGCTTGGCCACGGCGCCGATATCGCCGGCGCCGACCTCGGCGACCGGCTCTTGGTTCTTGCCGCGCATCATAAAGAGCTGCCCGACGCGCTCGGCGGCGTTCTGCGTGCTGTTGAACACCGACGCGTTGGAGCTAATCTGGCCGCTGTAGACGCGGAAATAGGTGAGCTTGCCCACGTAAGGGTCGGCGGTGGTCTTGAAGACCAGGGCCGACAGCGGCCCGCCCTCGCTGGGTTCCGCCTCGCCCTTTTCCAGCCGCACCTTGCCCTCCTTGGGGGTGGGCAGGTAAGCGGTGATGGCGTCCATAAGGCGCGCTGTGCCCACGTTGCCCAGGGCCGCGCCGGCCAGCACCGGCACGATTTTGCCCTCGCCGACGGCCTTCCGCAGCGTCTTAGCAAGCTCCTCCGGGGAGATTTCTTCGCCGCCCAGGTACTTCTCGATGATGGCGTCGTCGTTCTCGGCGATGGCCTCCACCAGCTTCTCGCGGTAGCTTTCGGCCTGGGCCTTGAGCGCCTCGGGCACGTCGCCCTCCTTGGCCTGGGCGCCGGCGCCGGTATAGGCCTTCATCGCCAGCAGGTCGACGACGCCTTCAAAAGAGGTGTGCGCCCCGATGGCCAGCTGCAACGGCAGGCACTTCCGGCCCAGTTTGGCCTGGATTTCCGCAACGGCCTTGACATAATCTGCGTTCTCGCGGTCCATCTTGTTGACGACGACGAGCCGGGGCAGGTTGGCCTCCTCGCAGTAGCCCCAGACCTGCTCCGTGCCCACCTCCACGCCGGAGGTGGCGCCGACGACGATGACGGCGCCATCGCTGACGCGCAGGCCGGCCTTGGCCTCGCCGACGAAATCGGTATAGCCGGGGGCGTCGAGGATGTTGAGCTTATGACTCTGCCACTCGCAGGGCAGCAGCGATAGATTGATGCTGATTTTGCGCTTTATCTCATCGGGGTCGTAGTCCGAGGTAGAAGTCCCGTCGTCGACCTTGCCCAGCCGGTTGATGGCCCCGGCGGTGAAGAGCATGGCCTCGGCCAGCGACGTCTTGCCGGCGCCCCCGTGGGAGAGTAAGACCGTGTTGTGGATGTTATCCAGACCGTATTTCTGCATCTATTCACCCGCTCTGTTGGATTTACAGCTACCATTATACTCGCAGTAAGCGTGGCACGGCAAGCCGGGCGCCCCTCTCGCAGGCTACTCCCCTTTACCCAGCCCCGCCCGGAGATTTTCTTTCCCACCCGCCCGCCCTGTGGCATCCTGCCACTACTCGCCAGGGTTTTCCCCACCCCGCCCGGGGTGTTTCCGGCTTATCCCAGATGGGAAATCCCCCTTAATCCCCCTTTTTCAAAGGGGGAAACTGGAAAAGGGAGACCGAGAGGGATTTTGGTGGGGCAAAGGTGGGGCAGCACTCCGGCCCAGGCGGCGGATGTGCCGAGGGCGGCCAGGGTGGGAATAGATAGCACCGCTGGGGAGGTGAGGGGAGGGATTGCAAAATCCCCTGATATTAGCTAAACTCATCTTAAAAAAAAGAGAGACGCCGGCACATGGCTATTCTGGCAAGTATTTCGCTGAATATCGCGGCCATATTCCAGGGGACTCCCCTGGATATATATGTCCACTGGACGATACTGGCGCTCGGCATCGGCGTTCTCGTGTTCGGCATCGCCGTCATCACCACCTGCCGCAGCGTGGCCGGGTTTTTCCATCTCCTCCAGGGGAAGTCGTGGCGGACCCGGGCCTACAGCGCCTACGCCCGCTATCACACCTATTACTGGGTCGCCTTCGGGCTATTCCTGATGCTCCACCTCCTGGTGACCATCGTCCATGTCGGCGCGCCGTACGCCGGCGAGCCGTATGCCCTGGAGCACCAGATTGTCTTTTACACCGCCTTTACCAACTCCGCGCTCACCCTGCTGGTGTTTGCCTCCTGCCGGAGCTGCCTGCGTCTCATCGGCCTTTTTACCACGCGGGATCCGTTTTCCAGCCGCTTCTTCAAGTGGTACTACCGCTACCATTCGCTTGTCTGGTGGCTGCTGGCCGCTTCTTTCGTGGTGCACATTGTGGCCGGAATTATTCACGCCGTCAATACCTGAGGCGGCGTTGCGGCGTCTTCCAGACGTATTTTTTTACTCCCGATAAATTGACTTGACCCCCCGGCGGTGCTATCATGCCTAGTAGGGATGATAGCTCCGAAACGGGTTTACCGGGTATAGTGAGATGACGCCGCTGAGTGAGCTTTACCAGCAGATTGAGCTCTGCCGGCAATGTGAAATAGCCAAGTTTCGCACCCGGGTGGTGCCGGGGGAGGGGGCGGAGGACGCCGCCGTCATGTTCATCGGCGAGGCCCCCGGCTGGCACGAAGACCAGCAGGGGCGGCCTTTCGTGGGGCCGGCCGGCCAGTTTTTGGACAGGCTGCTGGCCTCCATCGATTTAAGCCGCCAGCAGGTCTATATCGCCAACGTCATCAAGTGCCGCCCCTCCAGTAACCGCGACCCGCTCCCCTCCGAGATAGCCAACTGCCGCCCCTGGCTGGACAGGCAAATCGAGATAATCCAGCCAAAGATGATTGTCACCCTGGGGCGCTACTCCATGGCCCGCTATTTCCCCGGCAAGGCCATCAGCAAGATTCACGGCACCGCCGTTAAGAGCGACGGGGTCATCTATTTCGCCATGTACCACCCGGCCGCCGCCCTGCACCAGCAGAGCCTGCGGGCGGCCATCGAAGCCGATATGCTCAAGATACCGGCCCTCCTCGCCGAGGCCGACAAGGTCGCCGAGGAGAAGCCCGAGCCCGGGCCCCAGCAGCTTAACTTGTTCGAGGTATGATTGATGGCCAGGTCTAAACTCAAGATTATTCCCCTTGGCGGGCTGGGCGAAATCGGCAAGAACATGATGGTGCTGGAGTACGAGGACGACATCATCATCATCGACGCCGGCCTGATGTTCCCCGAGGAGGAGATGCTGGGCATCGACCTGGTCATCCCCGACCTGACCTACGTGGTAGAGCGCAAGGAAAAGGTGCGCGGCATCGTCATCACCCACGGCCACGAAGACCACATCGGCGCGCTGCCGTACCTGCTGCCCCAGCTGGACGACGTGCCGGTCTACGCCACCAAGCTCACCAACGGGTTGATTCGCGTCAAGCTCAAGGAGCGCCGCACCCATGAGGGGGTCAACCTCAAGGTGCTGGACACCGGCAAGGAGGTGGCCCTGGGGCAGTTCAAGATAGAGCTTTTCCCCGTCTGCCACTCCATCCCCGACGCCGCCGGGGTCATTATCCGCACGCCGGTGGGCGCCATCGTCCACAGCGGCGATTTCAAAATCGACCACACGCCGGTCTTCGGCAAGGGCACCGACCTCTCGCGGCTGGCCCAGCTGGGCGCGCAGGGAGTGCTGCTGCTCCTCTCCGATTCCACCTACGCCGAGCTTCCCGGTTACACGCCCTCGGAGCGCACGGTGGGGGAGTCGCTGGAGCAGGTCATCGCCAGCGCCGCCGGCCGGGTCATCGTCACCACCTTCTCGTCGCTGATTTCCCGCGTCCAGCAGGTCATCGCCGCCGCCGCCAAGCACCACCGGCGCGTCTTTATCGTCGGGCGCAGCATGACGGACACGACGAACATAGCCATGGAGCTGGGCTACCTCAACGTCCCCGAAGGTATCCTGGGGCGCATCGACGAGCTCAAGGGACTGCCGCCGAATAAAGTCGTCCTGGTCACCACCGGCAGCCAGGGCGAGCCGACCTCGGCGCTGGTGCGCATCGCCAACCGCGACCACCGCCACGTGCACATCCAGCGCGGCGATACCATCGTCCTCTCGGCCACGCCGGTGCCCGGCAACGAGTCGCTGGTCAACCGCACCGTGGACTCCCTCTTCAAGCAGGGCGCCAACGTCATTTACGACAAGCTGGGCCGGGTGCACGTCCACGGCCACGGCAGCCAGGAGGAGCTCAAGCTCATCCTGACTTTGGTCAAGCCCAGGTATTTCGTCCCCGTCCACGGCGAGTACCGCCACCTCAGCCTCCACGCGCGCCTGGCCGAATCGGTCGGCATGTCGGCGGAGAACATCTTCGTCATGGAGGACGGCGACGTGCTGGAGCTTACCGCCAACACGGCTAAAATAAACGGCAAGGTCGGCTCGGGGCACGTCTACGTCGACGGCCTCAGCGTCGGCGACGTCGGCGGGGTCGTCCTGCGCACCCGCCGCATGCTCTCGCGGGACGGTATCGTCGTCGTCATCATCGCCGTCAACCGCCAGACGGGCAAGGTGGTCGGCAAGCCGGACATTGTTACCCGCGGTTTCGTGGATACCCGCGAGTTCAAGGACATGATGGACGAGAGCCGGGAGCTTCTGGCCAAGACCGTTGACCACGGCGGCGGCCGCGCCCCGGAATGGAACTTTATCAATACCAAGGTCAAGGACACCCTGGAGAGATTCTACTACCAGCGCACCAAGCGCCGCCCCATGATTCTGCCCTTCATGGTGAGGGTGTAATCCAAACGCGCCGGGTGCGTCGGGAGACTTTTTATGCCAGCTAAGAAAAAACCAACCCCCCGAACCAAGACCGCCCCGCGGAGAAAGGCCGCCAGGAAGGCTTCCCCGCCCGGCCCGGCCCCGTTTTTCCTGTCCCGGCCGTTCCGGCAGTTCGCCGTCTTCGTCATCGTAGTGGTGCTGCTGGCCGTCTTCTGGGATAGCTTGCAGGGCGCCTACGCCGCCGCCCTCTCGCTCTTCGGCTGGGGGCTCATATTTATCATAGCCGCCATTATTGTTTTCATAGCCTTGCTCTGGAGCCGCCGCGGCGGCTCGTTCATCCGCCGCTGGAGCCGCTGGCTGGGCGGCATCGCCTTCGTGCTGGTGGTCTGGGGCATCCTGGGCTTTTTCCCCGGCGGCCAGAACCTGCCCGACAGCCTGGGCGGCAAGTTCGGGCGGGCCATTATCAACTTCCCCAACGAGGAAATCGTCGGCCCGCTGCGGCTGGCGGGGCTGACGCTTATCGGCCTCTTGCTGGTGGCACCGCGCGCCAGTTTCCGGGCCTTGGGGCGCTTTGGCCACTGGGTGGCGGATACCTTCCGCCGTCCCCCCGCCCGGCAGCGCCCGCCACGGCGCGAGCCTGCCCCTTCGTCACAGCCGCGGCTCATCCGCCAGCGCCCCCCGTACGGGGAGAAGCCGCCTCTGCCGGCGGAGATGGACACCCCCGTCATCGCCCCGGAGGTTAGCACCTCCATGAAGCGGCTGGAGGCCATGGCCGAGAAAGTCGCCGCGGCGCGGCGGCCCGCCGCCGAGAAGCCGGCCGAAAAACCCGTCAGGGAGCCGGCCCCCCGTGAGGAGACCGGCCGGGAACTGCGCCAGGTGGCCGAGGACGTCTGGAGGAAATACGGCGAAGCGCCCGACCTGGTGGTTCAGGACGGCTGGCGCCTGCCGCCCCTGGATATCCTGGACGTCTCGCCGGAGGTGCAGTTCAGCCAGGCCGATAACGTGCAGCGGGCCAAGCTCATCGAGGAGACGCTGGGCAGCTACGGCGTGGAGGCCAAGGTGGTGCAGATTAACGCCGGGCCCACCGTCACCCAGTTCGGCGTCGAGCCCGGTTGGGTGCGTAAATATAAAGAAGTCAAGGAGCGCGACCGCGACGGCAACGTGCAGGTGAGGATGGAGGAGGTGGCCAAGACGCGCGTCAAGGTGGAGAGAATCTCCTCCCTGGCCAACGACCTGGCCCTGGCCCTGGCGGCGCCCACCATCCGCATCGAGGCCCCGGTGCCGGGCAAGACCTTCGTCGGCATCGAGGTGCCCAACATGACCTCGGACATGGTAAGCCTGCGCGGCGTGGTGGAGAGCCCCGCCTTCCAGAAGCTATCGGCCAAGACCAAGATGACCCTGGCCCTGGGCAAGGGGGCCGGGGGCGAGGCCGTGGCCGCCGACCTTACCAAGATGCCCCACCTCCTCATCGCCGGGGCGACCGGCAGCGGCAAGACGGTCTGCCTCAATACCATCGTCTGCTGTCTGCTGATGAGCAACACCCCCAACGATATCCGTTTCATCCTCGTCGACCCCAAGCGCGTCGAGCTGACGCAGTACAACAGCCTGCCCCACATGGCCACCCCGGTCATCGTCGACAGCCGAAAGGCCATCGGCGTGCTCCAGTGGCTCCTCCAGGAGATGGAGGAGCGCTATAAGAAGCTGGCCGCCGCCGGGGCGCGGCACATCGAGGGCTACAACAAGAACAAGACGGGCAGCGACAAGCTGCCTTATCTCATCCTCGTCGTCGACGAGCTGGCCGACCTGATGATGGCCAGCTTCGACGAGGTGGAGAGCAGCCTCTGCCGGCTGGCCCAGCTGGCTCGCGCTACCGGCATCCACCTGGTGGTGGCCACGCAGCGTCCCTCGGTGGACGTGGTTACCGGGCTCATCAAGGCCAACTTCCCCACCCGCATCAGCTTCGCGGTAACCTCGCAGGTGGACTCGCGCACCATCCTCGACGGCGCCGGCGCCGAGAAGCTGCTGGGGCAGGGGGACATGCTCTACATGCCCACCGAGGCGTCCAAGCCCAAGCGCCTCCAGGGCTGCTTCCTCTCCGACCCGGAGATAGACCGGCTGGTCTATTTCTGGAGCAGCCAGCAGCCGGAGGCGGCGCCGGACAAGCTCAAGATGGATACCCTGATAGCCACTACCCCGGCGGGCACCATCGGCGGGCACCCCCGCGACCCGCTGCTGGAGCAGGCCCGCGAGCTGGCCCGGCAGTACGAGAACGTCTCCACCTCTTTCCTGCAGCGCAAGCTGCACATCGGCTACCCGCGCGCCGCCCGCCTCATGGAGCAGCTGGAGGCGGTCTTGCAGAAGGAGCTGGAGGAAGAAGCCGGGGAGGGTGGGGGGGGGGGAATAGCCTAGACTACCCCCAGCCCCCAGAAGACCCCCGCCACCATGCCCGCCGCCAGGCATGCCCCCGCGGCCACCTGCGCCACGGAGTGCTGGTTGAGCCGGATTCTGGCCCAGGCCACCGGCGGCAGCAGCAGGAGAGACCAGGCCGCCTCCGCCCCGTAGACCATCACCACCACCGTCACCGCCGCCGCCACGAAGGCCGTGTGCAGGCTTATCTTCCAAAACAGGTTGACGAGCATGAAGGCGACCACCGTCGCCAGACCGGCGGTGAAGGCGGCCTTGAGGAGGTGGGGGGCCTCGCAAGACCAGAGCACGCCGCAGCCCGCCGCGGCCAGGGCGCTGGCCAGCAGGTAGAGCCAGTGGCGCTGCGTGCGATGGGTGACGAAGACGCCGTCGAGCTTGCGCCGGTGCACCAGGTAGACGACGACGATGAACACCGGCGCCACGCTTA
>Ga0307425_1001186_pt1 | contig 15848 bp, 11 predicted proteins | sample SalMarWE160330MG_FD_202152 | JGI IMG/M metagenome (GOLD analysis project Ga0307425, IMG submission 202152) | Salt marsh sediment microbial communities from the Plum Island Ecosystem LTER, Massachusetts, United States - WE1603-30 | ecosystem: Environmental > Aquatic > Marine > Intertidal zone >... | reverse complement strand
CATCATGGCGATTGATACCTCATGATGCCAGAGGGTAGAATGCTGGAAGTCATTTGCGGATAGTAAAGGGGCTGAAAGAAAAATTCCCCCTATGATTTATAGCGGATAGTTACGTGCAAAATTCAGGTAATAGATCGTGACGGACATTGCCATCAGCGCGGATAATCTCTCCAAGCTTTATAGGATTGGAGTTCGCCAAGAGGGCTACAAGACCCTGCGTGAATCTATCATGGGCAGTCTCACTGCTCCCTTCCGGCGCTCCAAGAAATCTCGGGCATCGAGCAGTCAAGGCTCAAGGCTCAAGGCTCAAATTACATCGGATGGTGGCCAGCAGTCGGACGACCATATTTGGGCCCTCAAGGATGTCTCCTTTGAAGTGAAACTGGGAGAAGTGGTCGGTATTATCGGGCGTAACGGCGCCGGCAAAACGACTTTACTCAAGATTCTCTCGCGGATCACGGAACCTACGGAGGGTAGGGCGGAGATACATGGCAGGGTCGGTTCTTTGCTGGAGGTCGGCACAGGCTTTCATCCGGAGCTGACAGGGCGAGAGAATATTTACTTAAACGGTGCCATCCTCGGCATGAGGAGGGCAGAAATCCAAACAAAATTTGACGAAATAGTAGCCTTTGCGGAGGTCGAGAAATTCATCGACACCCCCGTGAAGCGCTATTCCAGTGGTATGTACGTTCGCCTGGCCTTTGCAGTGGCCGCGCACATGGAACCGGAGATCCTGCTGGTTGATGAAGTGCTCGCGGTGGGTGATGCCGCATTTCAAAAAAAATGTCTTGGAAAAATGGGTGACGTTGCAAGGGAGGGTCGGACAGTCCTATTTGTGAGTCACAACATGGGAGCAGTCAATCGGTTGTGTGCCTCCGGTTTCTGGATTGACGCTGGTCGCTTGCGAACGAGAGGGAAGACGGAAGAGGTCGTTGCCAAGTACCTAAGCAAAGGGGCGAGTCTAGAGGGACAGCTTTTTTGGGAGGGAGGAACGGCTAATCTTGGGGTAGAAGATTTGAAAATACGCAGCGTGCATATTCGTAATGAGCGGGGGCAAATCACGTCCAGGTTCGATGTTAGGAAACCTTTCTGGGTGGAGATATGCTATACGCTCATCAGGCCCTTGCCATTTTGTCGTGTAGGATTGCTTGTGACGACTGTTCAAGGCATCACCGTGTTTGAGGCCTACGATGCTGATGATGAGCAGTATTCAGGGCCTCGTGAGCCCGGGCACTATGTTTCGAAGGGCATGATTCCCGGTGACCTGTTAAACAGCAATCGATATATACTTTCGGTTAATGCTGGGATACCGGGCATTAGGAATTTAGCCTTTCTTGAAGGAGTGCTGGCCTTTGACATAGAAGATGCCGGTGCTGTGGGCTCCCATATGCATGATAGGCGCGACGGAATTATTCGTCCAAGGCTATGCTGGGAGGTAAGTTCGGATTGCAACTAGGAGGCAGCGTTTTTGGGCGAGCCCTTAAGGGCGGCGTTGGACGCATAATCGCTCGTCGGAAGTTCGTGCGTTCGGTTCGTCCATCTGATGTGTTTCTAGTCAGCTATCCGAAATCAGGGATTACATGGCTCGGATTCCTGGTGGCAAATATCTTGAAGACAGACGCCAGCGAACAACTGACCCTCCGAAGTTTTGTGAAATACATTCCTGACATTAACGGGCTCTATTTTGGAACAGGGTCCCAGGCTGATTTGCGGGGTATTCCAGATCCGAGACTCTTTTTCGTTCATTCACCGTACGACCCATCGTTCCCAAAGGTGGTCTACGTGCTACGGGATCCTCGCGATGTCATGGTTTCCTTCTGGCACTACCAAAAACTCAGTGGCCGACACTTTGCTCTTTCCATGAAAGAGTTCATTAGGAAAGGCGACCACTGGCCATGTCCTTGGGACGAACATGTGAGCGGTTGGCTCCTTGAGCACGAACACCCAGTTCTGTTGGTCGTCAATTACGAGGAGATTCATAGGAATACCGAAGGAATACTTAAGAGAGTGTTAGACTTCAGCGGTATTTATTATTCCGACAGTGACATTGAGAGAGCTGTTGAGGAGTCAAGCTTTGACAGAATGCGCATAGTGGAGGAGAAATTTGGGTGGCAAGGGAATGCTCCTTCGAGAGGACGTTTTGTCCGTCGAGGGAAAGTCGGAGTATGGAAAGAAGAAATGGACCAAGAGTCTCTGTGTGTGTTGGAGGAGAAATACCATACGGTAATGCGGAAGGTTGGCTACGAACCAGCTACGTGATCTGCTTTCGCATCAAGGAATGTTCAAGTCGTCACCTGGTTGCAAGAGGCTACCCGATGTGTTCAACACTCCACGTAGCATGGGAAGATACAGCAGAACGACTAAACACTATTCCCATTGCTGGCGAACGTATCCGTTATGCTGCTGCCATAAAACCCATTCTGTCACTCCCGCAAAGCACCCGCCTTCTTGAAGCAGGTTGCGGGTCCGGTCGGGTTCTGAGGGCCCTTGCTGCCATTGGATACCAGAACCTTGTGGGCCTGGAGATCAGCCATGCGAGGCTGCGAATGGTGGCCGAGCTTGGGCCGCCTTCGGCCCATCTGGTGTGCAGCAACGAGGTGCCTTTTCCGTCTGAGACATTTGGCGCAGTGATCAGCTCCGGAGTCATTGAACATGTGGTTGAACCCGAGAGATGGTTCGCTGAGCTGGTCAGAGTGACGAGGCCTGGTGGGCTCCTGTCCATTGTGACGGACACTTACATGTGGCGTGTGTTGAAGCAACTCGGTCTGTACCGCTCCATTCAGCCGCTGGACAATGCCCTTTGGCCGTCGACACTTATCGGCTACGGGCGGTCTGCCGGCCTGAGGCTCCTGGGTTGCGGCGGGTTTGTAAACGTGCTTGAGCAAAAGGCTTATTTTGCCAAACAGCTTCTCAGGCTGATTCCCTTCACTAGGTGGCTGCGGTGTCGACTTAACCGGTCAAGAGATATTCCCGTTCCTTCGGATGAAACAGAGTCCATTCTAGAGGCAGTTAGCGAGTTCCCTTTGAAGCACGGAACCAGCCGGTGGTCCTGTCTCTGGTCCTACGAGTGTTACTATTGGTTTCAGAAACCCTAAAACAAACAGCTAGACGATTATTGCCGTCGCCGGTGTACGCAAGGGCCGCGGTGTGGTGGCGACGCCACAGGATCCGCTTCGGGGCTTTACGGCGTCTTGATCCTTTCAGCAGGCGCTTTGGGATCGACCGAGGTAAGCCTATAGATCGATATTTCATCGAGCCTTTTCTGGAGAAATATGGCGGAGATATCTTGGGCCGTGTGCTTGAGATAGGTGATTCACGCTATACGCGTATGTTCGGAGCGGGGCGCGTCACGCGCTCAGATGTTCTCCATGCAGTGCAGGGGAATCCTGAGGCCACCCTGGTCGGTAGTCTTGAAACCGGGGAGGGAATTCCGGACAATGCCTTCAACTGCATGATTTTGACCCAGGTGCTCCACGTTATTTACGACGTGAAGGCAGCCATTGCGAACTGCTTTCGCGCTCTGAAGCCTGGTGGCGTGTTGCTGGTCACATTTCCTGGAATCAGCCAGATAAGCCGGTACGATATGGACCGTTGGGGTGATTACTGGCGTTTGACCAGTCTCTCAGCTCGCCGTCTGTTCGAAGAGGCTTTCCCCGCGGAAAACGTGACAGTGGAGGCCTGGGGGAACGTACTTGTGGCTGTGGCCTTTCTCCATGGACTCGCAGCCGACGAATTGCGCCAGAAGGAGCTTGATTACCGTGATCCAGACTACGAGGTTCTTATTACTGTACGAGCGGTGAAGCCAAGGGGAAACCACGTGTGAGACTGCGGGGCATAGGACGCATTCAACACTGTCTCAAGCGGGTAACAGCTTTTTTCCGCTCGGACGTTGTAATCCTTCTGTATCACCGGGTCGCTGAACCATCGTCAGACCCACGACTTCTCTGTGTAAGCCCACGACACTTTGCCCAACACCTGGAATACCTGGGGCAGCGTTATCCGATTCTTAGCCTCCAGACACTGGTGTCAAAACTGAAAGGCGGGGAACTGCCAAAACGTGGCGTAGTTCTGACTTTTGATGACGGCTATGCGGACAACCTCTGGAACGCAAAACCTCTTATGGCGAGGTACGATTTCCCCGCAACCGTATTTGTAACCCCTGGCTTTATCAAAGCGGGTAGGGAGTTCTGGTGGGACCAACTGGAAAGGCTGCTGCTGCAACCTGGCACCTTGCCCGAGCCACTTGTTCTGGAGATAAACGGACGCACTCATGAATGGGAGTTGGCAGAGGCAGCTTCCTACACACAGGACGACTATGCCAAGAACTGCGGCTGGAATGTTCTGAACAAGGAGGATCCGACTGCGCGACATAGGCTGTACCGCGCCCTTTGCAAACTGGTCCGGCCTTTACGCCCCAGTCATCGGGAAAATGTCCTGGAACAATTAGCTGCTTGGGCCGGCAATGACACGCCCGGGTCCCTGGAGAATCGTTCGCTTAACCTTGATGAGTTGAGGGAATTGGCAGCGAGTGGGCTGGTGGAAGTAGGGGCCCACAGCATGAGCCACTCTGTACTTTCCTGTTTGCCGGAAGCAGAACAACGCTCTGAAATCGCTGAGGGGAAGCTTAAACTCGAAGAGGCTCTGGGAAAACGAGTTACGAGCTTTTCGTATCCCTTTGGCGGGCATGCTGATTACACTGCTGACACGGTTAGGTTGTTGAAAGAGACCGGGTATCACTGTGCCTGCTCTAATTTTCCTGGCCTGGTCTTCCGGGGTTGTGATACCTACCAGATCCCTCGTTTCCTCGCCAGGAACTGGGACGGGGAAGAGTTCGCCAAGCGGGTGAGACGATTCTTCAGAGGATATGACGCCTAGCAATTGAATGTCCTTCAAATCAGCACGGTGGATGTATACGGCGGAGCCGAAAGGGTCGCATGGAACCTGTTTGAGGAGTATGCTGAACGGGGGCATGGCTCCTACCTGGCTGTAGGTAGTAAGAAGAGCAATCACTCAGGCGTGTTGCTGATCCCCAATGAGGACCACCTGACATGGTGGGCGCGCAGGTGGCTCAAACTCAGCCGAGTGTTGCAGACCCGGCCTCGACTTCAGGGCCTGTGGCGCCTCCACAGCCTGCTCGGCTATGTGGCAGAGCCACGTCGGTGGCTCAAGCGAATGCATGGTGTGGAAGATTTCGATTATCCGGGGACCCGGCATTTGCTCGAACTGCCGCCGGTCCGGCCGGACATCGTTCACTGTCATAATCTGCATGGCGGATATTTCGACCTGAGAATCCTGCCCTGGCTGAGCAGACAACTACCTGTTGTCATGACACTTCATGACGCCTGGCTCCTCAGTGGTCACTGTGCTCACTCCTTGGACTGCGAACGATGGGAAACCGGCTGCGGTAAGTGCCCCAATTTAGGAATTTACCCAGCTATTTACCACGACGGCACAGCCATAAATTGGCTCCGCAAGAAAAACATTTATGCTGGGAGCTACATATATATTGCAACTCCCAGCCAGTGGCTGATGGGGAAGGTGGATCAATCGATCTTGTCTCTTGCCAAAGGAGATGGGCGGGTGATCCCCTACGGTATTGATTTGTCCACTTTTCAGCCTGGTGATAGCCGAATGGCAAGGCATGCTCTGGGCTTGCCGGAGGATCCTCAGATCCTACTTTTCGCAGGATTGCTAGTAAAGGGTAGTCCCTTTAAAGACTATGCCACAATGAAAAAATCCATAGCTCGAGTGGCCGCCAAGAATGACGGACGTGAAATACTGTTCGTGTGTCTTGGAGAAGATGGTCTGGAGGAGGCTTTTGGTTCAGCTCGAATTCGGTTCGTTGGTTTTCAAAAAGATCCCAGAAGAGTGGCGGACTATTATCGGGCAGCGGACGTATACCTGCATGCTGCTCGCGCAGACACTTTTCCAAATACTGTCCTGGAGGCCACAGCGTGCGGAACACCTGTCGTGGCCACGGCAGTAGGAGGTATCCCGGAGCAGGTTCAACACGGTGTGACCGGGTTTCTTGTGGACCAAGGTGACACGGTCCAGATGGCCTCTCGTATTGAAGAACTCTTATTCAACAAGACACTTCGAGAAAGGATGGGCTCCCAGGCTGCTGAACATGCCTCACGTCGGTTTGCTCTCGAGCGTCAGATAGACGATTACCTTAACTGGTATGGAGAAATCCTGGAAGATTGGAAAATGAGAAGGAGAGACAGGGCAGGGTCATGTCGCGATTGAGTGATCTTCCTCTGCCACCGGCAGGGAAAAGCGGATGGCCGTGGACAGAAGAGGCTCTTTTGTCTTGCAGTCCTGGTTCGACGGATCACGTTCGTTGGCCCAAGATCAGCGTAGTCACACCGTCATACAACCAGGGGCGGTTCATCGAGGAGACTATTCGTTCAGTCCTCCTGCAGGGCTATCCTAACCTCGAATACATTATTATCGATGGCGGTTCGACTGACGGCACTCTGGACATCATACGCAAATACCAGGACATGCTCGCTTACTGGGTCAGTGAGCCTGACAGTGGGCAAGGATATGCCATTAACAAGGGTTTTGACAAGGCAACGGGTGATATCTTTGCCTGGATCAACTCGGACGATTACTACTACCCAGGAGCGTTCAGTGCCGTGGGACAGGCCTTCCGCCAACACCCAGGGTTATCATTGGTGCACGGATATGAACACTACGTGGATGAAAATGGAGAGTTCTTGCAAGAGGTCTTTCCGCCGTTCAAGAACGCTCGGACCACAACCCTCTATTTTGGCCATCCTCTATTGCAGGTATCGTGTTTCTGGCGAGCGGGTGCATACCACAGTGTCGGTGGGCTGGACGAAAGGTTTCACTACCACCTCGATTACGACCTCTTTCTCAGGATGTCATACAAGTACAAGTCAATGTATATTTCTCGATGCATTGGAGCATTTCGCAGATACCCTGAACAGAAGTGTCGCCCTGAACTGAGAGAGCAATTTGTCTTGGAATACAGGCGGGCCATCGAAAAGTTCCTAAAACAAGCCGAGCTCTCGACGTTAAGCCGCCGGTTGCTTGGCTGGTGGCTGAAGGGGCTACTCTATTGGCGCTATGAAATGAAAGAACGAGTCACGAGATCCGCCTAAGACGCTCTATTCATCAGGCTTAATATGACAATCGATACTCCGTGAAGCCTGTATTCCTTCTCATTTCTGCTTGGGTTGTATTGTCTTTCACCTTTGTAGGCGTTGGGCTCTTACTGCGCCGTTGGTTCCGATTAGGAATTACCGGCCTCAAGGATTTCCTCACATGCTTCTGGGTAGGTTGGGCTTCAACCCTTATCATCCTGCAACTTTGGCATCTGTTCTTTCCTGTTGATTGGCGCGCATTCGTTGGTATCTTTTGTGTTGGAGTCTCCGGTATTGTTTGCAACCGAAAGGAGATACTAGAGTACACGTACAGTATTCGATGGAATGCTCCAAGTCTGTGAGAGGTTTGAATTAATGGGGTATAGTTCAGATTATACGTTTGAGCCAAGATTTTTGAGGAAATATCTGCTTAGTACTTATGGATCATGTTGACAATAGACCAAAACATCTTGTTTGTGAGTGAATTTGTGCCCCAAGTGGGGTGTGATTTGAGGTGTTTTTCCTGGATTTCAGTTTCCAGGCACACCTCTGCCCTGGTTTATGTAAATCCAAGCAGCTTAGATCCCCTGGAGAGATTGTGACTTTCAAAAAATCGACGATCACAGTATTGACCATGCGATGGATCGCCTAAACAACCGGCTAAGAAAGACGTTAGGGTTTGCGACACCAAATGACGTATTTTTGAAACATATCAACAACAAAGATACTGTTGCACTTGTTGTTTGAATTCACAGAGGAAATATGGCATGGAAACAGCCTATAGTCAAGTATAATCAAGATGTTGGCCCTATTTTTCTTAAGTTTTTTCTTCACTCCAGAAGCAGAAAGGTAACTATCTGACGAGAATTTGTCAGGAGTTATGCAATAAAGGTCTCAGGAGGTCTTTGAATATCAAGAACAGATATTCACCACCATATTGCTTGGCCATATGCTGCCCAAGATGTGGGGGTGGTGAGAAGAATCGTGTCGAGAACAGTCTTATTCATATAACTGGTAGTAAGCCGCGTATATCGTTCTCGACCAGCAGTTTTACTTTTCACCTCTTGTGTTCGCACTCAACACAGATTGCAACTGAGTGCCGGGACAAACTCACCATCATCTTACACGGAGAGATATATAATGCAGCGAATGGTCAGGCAGAATTTTTGCTCGATCACTTCGCCAAGAATGGAATTAATTCGTCCTCATGCAAAGACATTAACGGTTCATTCGTCATATTCTTCCTGGACGCTAGAAATGATGTGGTGGGAGTAATTACGGACAGGGTAAATTCACGGAAGGTGTTTTGCAGTAATTATAAAGGGAAATTTTACTTGTCAACTTCTCTCTACCTTCAACCGATTGCTGACACGGACATAGACCCTGTGGGACTGGCTTGTTACCTAGCCAATGGGGTTGTACATAATAATCGCACGGTATTTGATGGTGTTCGAGTGCTGGAACGAGCCTGTGTTCATAAATTGGCTGAAAATGGATTTGATTCCACACAGTATTGGTCATACAGTAGATTTGCCAAATCTCACTCGGGAATTGATCAAAAGGAACTTCAAAGGGAGCTGTCTGAATTACTGATAAAAAGTGTCAGAATAAGGCTAAACGGTAACCCAAAAGTGTTCTTGTCTCTGAGTGGTGGATATGATGCCACTGCCATTCTGGGAATACTCGGCGAGTTGAAACATCCAAAGGTTTCAGCCTTCTCCTATGCCCTAGGTGAAGCTGAACCAAATAGCGACGAGTATGTTTCGAAAAAGATGGCAAGTTCAATGAGCATTCAGCACAAAATAGTACAAAGCTATAAAGGAAACCTTCCTGACGTCATCAATCATAATGCGAGAATGGGCCAAGGCTTGGCCAATTTTTGTGATGAAATAGATGCATGGATGGAGATGGCCAGCGGTTTGGATGCAACATCCCCTTCTGTTCTATTTGTCGGAGATGAGTGCTTCGGATGGATTGACTGTAAGTTGAATTCAAACACAGAAGTATTGAACAGCGTGGCAATATACGATTTTAGTGGCTTATTTTGGCTCCGCCCTCTCCTTTCCCAGGGTATTTTCAATGTCTTGTTTGATGCATTGAAGGATGAATTAGCACGAATAGTCAGGAGATGTCCACCAACCCAGGATTACCATGACCGGAAGGATTTTCTTTATCTGGATCAACGGCTCGGCAATGTAATACTCCCTTGGAGAGAGTTCGTTGCTGGACAATTTGCAGTTGTTCGGAACCCTTTTCTGGACAATTCTATCTTGGATTTCATGCTAAAAGTTCCGAGCGGTTTGAGAAGGGGTAAACTCCTGCACAAAGCGACAGTTACTGACATGTTTCCGGAATTATATCGATTTCCCAGAGGGACAACTTGCAGTTACATTCCCAATTGGAGACGAGAATTCATCACTCAACGTCCAGCAGTTGAATCACTCATCTCATCTGAAGATAGTAAACTAGATGAAATGATACCCCCTGATATTATCGTCAAGTTGCTGAAGGAAAACGAGACTCGAAGGCGGAGTGCGATTTCTTCAAAGAGACTATCGCTAAAATGCGCCAGGAGGTTAATAGGAAGATCTTCCCTGGCAAACAAGATATTAGCTCGTTGGACAGTGTCAGGCGAAACGATACACCGTGTCACACTGCTCAAAAGGCTTTTGGTTATGCGACGATTCTTGGCCGACGTCACTTCTCATTGTATTTCAACACACAAAATGCTGAGTTTGACTTCCAAGAGCTGTTCGCATGTTCCAAGAGACATCACCTTATCGGACCTTTGAACAAACAAAAAGGTCTTCATTCCTCAGCAATCCACGTTGGTGAGCGAAGACCCACCCCACCTCCTTCCTTAGGCTATAGACTTTTACACCAAAGCCAACATTCCGTAGCCGGTCCGCATAATCCCTCGCATAGATTCTCACATGGTCACCCTGGCCAAAGGCCCGTTCCCGCTCCTCTGGCAATGTGATCGACGGATCCTCGTATGTCTTGTCAAGTGAGAGTGAGATGGGGACCTGCAGGATCGCCCAGCCACCCTGTTTCAGCACCCTGAATAGCTCTGACATCGCCTTGTGGTCGTCCGGAATGTGCTCCAGTACATGACTGCAGATGATGACGTCAAAGGAGCAGTCATGATACGGCATGTTGGTGATGTCGAGTCTGACCATGGCGGCAGGGGAATTCATATCTGCCGTCACATAGAATATGTCAGGGTGGCCCCTTATGGCCTTCTCCACGTTTTTCTCCGGCGCCACGTGCAGGACCTTGAGGCCCTGTCGAAAGAAATCCGTCCTGTCCCTTAGATAAAGGTAGACAAGGCGTTCTCTGTCTGAAGATCCACAGCCGGGACATAAGGCGTCGAGCCGATATCCACCCCCGACAATCTTCTCTTCCTTGAACACGGGCAGGTAATAGCCGGCCGGCAACAACTTTCTAAAGGTGCCGTTGCAGAATGGGCAGTGGAATTTCAGGATAGAGTACTTGGCCAGGACATACCAGTCGGCGAGTCGAGAGTAGCAGTTTTCCGGAAAGAAGGTCCTGGCAATTTTTTTGAGGGTTTCTTTCATGTTCAATATGTCTGTGCTTGAGGGTACGGCAAGTTCATTGAGGTATGGTTGACTTTCTACCACAAAGGAGTGGGAGGGGGCAACTGGGGGACCCATGAATCATTATTTCATTCTGAGCGTTTTCGCTCACAAAAAAAGCCGAGTGGCTCCAGGCGCAAAGAACCGGGAGCGTTCGGCTTTTTTGTTTTGAGTCTGTACGGAACGGCTATTCAGCGACCGCGAAGGCCAGGGCGCCGTCTTGTAGGATGCCGCCCCGTTCCACGTTCAGGGTACCATTAGACGTGTAGATTGTGCCCTGGATCACGCAATCAGAAGAAATGGTCAGGTGCCCACCGGTTACTTCGGAACTCGTGCCAAAGGCATCAACATACGTCCCTCCTGCCGTGACTGCCCCGTCCGGGGCGATCGTCAGCGTGCACTGGTCCCATGCCTGGGTGTCGGACGAGTCCGGGGTCCACACGTCGGCATTCCAGGTCCCCTCCAGGGCCTGCTGATCACAGGTCCCGTGGTCGGATGGCCACGCAAATCCTGTTACAGGAATCACGCATACACCAAGAACCAAAAAGATCACAACCCATTTTCGTAACATTGCCCTTCCTCCTAAGAAACCGTTAGTATCAAACAAGTTAAGGTTATAAGACCGTTCGCCTTCCCCTTTAAGCTTCTACGTACCATCTCTCCGCTTTGAGCTTTCAACTTCCCCTTCAGCTACGGTACCGGCTTAAACTTAAGGCCATCGGCGATCACAAAGCCGTCAGCGTTATCAGTCAAAACCACCGTGCCGGATGTGCCTGCCAGAAAGTTAAAGGTCCCCAGCAGATTCCACTGTCCGCCGTTGACCTTCTGGTTCATGTCAAAGGTCTGGGAACCGCCGTTGTAGGTCACCGTGTACGGCGCGTCCGTGGCCCTGTTTGAATAGGCGCTCCACCAGGCATAGACCGCATAATTGCCGGTTGCCGGGATAGCAGGCGTCCAGGTGGCTGTACATGAGCCAGTACCTGCCGCATGGTACTGAAAATCCTTGCCGTAAAAACCCGGGTCTCCACTGGTGACCGTCCAGGTGCATGCGAACACGGCGTCCGGGTTATCCAGATAGATACTGCCCGGCTCGATCACCAGCAGTTGTGCGATCCCTTCACCCGTGTTGGAAGCATCATCGGTTGCTGTGATCACCAGGTCCTTGGGAGAATCAGAAGTGCTTCCGGGAACCGATGCAAGGTAGCTGTAGACTCCGTCCCCAGAGACCTCGTCTCCGTTGGTGCCGTCATCAAACATGGCCTGGCTGCCGCTGCTGCCTATGGAGCTCAGGTCAACCTCAATCTTGCTGGGAAGGGTATTATCAAAATCACCGTCCGGATCGTGCACAAAGGCGGTGATGAGCGTGGACTCGCTCCCATCGTTTGTGACTGTATCCGGTGTTGCTTTGGCCTGAATCACCCTGGGGCTAAGATTCGGGGCTCTCACGTAGGAGATGGCACCATGGCAGGCCCTGCACACACCGTTCTGGGAGATATAAGGCCCGGCAAAGTCCATCCTGCCGCCCACACTCATATCAAGGGTGGCGGTCGGACTTGACGGTGGGATCTGCTTGGCATGGTACTGAAAGTCAGTACCGTAGAAACCGGGATCAGCGCTGGTGGCAGGCCAGAAGCCGACATAAGTCGCTGCCGGGTTGTCTATGATAATATCTGCCGGTCCGGAGCCTCCGCCGGCCCACTCCCACTTGACGGCATCTGCAATCACAAAGCCGTCAGCGTCGTTTCCTAGCTCAACCATGCCCGAGCCGGAGGCGAGAGTAAAGGTGCCGAGCAGATTCCACTGCCCACCGTTGACCTGCTGGTCGACCCTTACAGTATGGACCGTGCTGCTGCTGTCCGTAATCCTGTACGGGGCGTCCGTGGCCCGATTGGGCCATACACTCCACCATGCATAGACTTTGTAACTGCCCGCCTGCGTAATAGTCGGCGTCCAGGTGGCGGTGGCGTCAGGACCGGTGGAAGGAACCAGGTAGGCAAAATTAAGGGCCGGCACCTTGTCCGTGGTGCCGGGGGTGCTGATCAGCTCACCGTGCCTGGTCATCACCTTGGTGGGGGAGCCATGGACATTGTGGCAGGCGATACAGCTCTCTGACGAATCAGCCGTACCGTCCCAGTCAGAGTCAAAGTGGTTAGTGTAGAGACTCAGATGGATATTGTGAGAATTCGTTGGGCTCGAATCATTGTTCCAGAAATTCGATTCAATAGGAGATAAGACCGAGTCGTTCAGGACCTCGAGCTTGTTGTGACAATCAAAGCAGAGGGCAAAGTCACCAGGGTTGTTAAGGGGATTGGACCCAGGGCTGTACAAGGGCCTCGGGATGTTCATGGCCGGCAGGCTGCCGATGTTTTTCAGCCGATAGCTGTCCGTGTAATCCGTCACGCCGGCGTCATAGGTCCGATGGGTGTGATCGATATGGTTCTTGTCCGCAGCATGGCAGTCGAGACACTGAACCATGTCTTCCTGACCGTGGCCTGTGGCGTAAAACCCATAGGTCGAATCGTCACCCGTCACGTTGGGCGCATCCACGCCCGTACCGTCTGCCTTGCTGTTGGCCGCGATATCGTCATGGCATCCGGCACACCACTTTTCTTTGCCGGCTTTAAGGGTCTTACCGTCTGATTCGTAGACACCTTCTTCCCAGTTGGTCCAGGCACCGATGTCCGGATCATTCACGCCGTCAAAGGCCCCATCAGGACTGTGGCAAGAGTCGCAGACCCCGGCAGTCACCATGTCTTCAAGGACAAAGACATCTCCAACATGGCACACGTCGCAGCCATCTTCTCCCAGCATCGGCCCTTTCGGGTCCGTCAGATGGGTGTCGTGGCCGGCACCGGCGGCCGCCACACACTCCGTGGAAAAGCTCCTCTTGTACCAGCCGTCCATCCCAAGGGAACTCACATAGGGATTACTCCCCGCGCAGTCAGGATTGGGCGGGGCGCCCGCCGTGTGGCAAACGATACATAAAGGTTCATACGTGACGCTTCCCTCGGTCTGGGCACCGCCCACGTTAACAGCGGCGTTATCCCAGTCTTCCGGGGCCAATTCACATCCGTTTTCATCAAAATATATGAAATTGCCCATCTCCATCCTGGTCATGGCCGGATTGGTTGGGGCCATGGGATCATGACAAAGGACACAGGTTCCATGGTAGACAGTGGGCGTAAGGGGCGTCCCTGGAGCACCCACATGATAGAGATGGAGGTTCTCAGGTCCAGCAAAAATGGGCCCCTCGTCTCTAAAATTGGTTTTCAGGTTTGGTTCTATATCGTCTTGGGTAATGCAGGCTTCTTCATGGCACCGGTAACAGAGTGCAAAAGCCCCATTCGGGCCTTCCTGATAGGTGTTGTAAGGCAGCTGCATCTGCATGTTGTCATCGCTGTAGAATCTGAATCCAGTAGGATTGGTGACGGATTTTATGTAGTCAAAGACCGGCCGCCTGTCGGCGTCTATGTGATCCGTGGTAGAATCGTGGCACCAGGTGCAGTTTACAAAGGTGCCATGCCCTGAGACATAGAAGCCATAAGTAACGTCATCGCCGATCACGTTGGGTGCTTCGGGGGGTACGCCAGGGATGACGAACCTTATGTTGTCAAGGTGGACGTCTGTTGTGCCGGTGGTATTCAGGAATATGAATTGGACCTGGGTAACGGATGACCAGGTACTGCAGGTAAAATCCTCACGAGGCAGCGAAACGGCCTTCCACACCCCATTGTCCAGCTCTGAGTTCTGAAGGTCAAGATAGCACCATGTTCCGTTGTCCTTGACCCTGACCCTGATCTTCTTGAAGGCGGCCGTGTTATCGACCTTCACCCAGAAATCGAGGCTGTCTGCCGCAGCCGCGTCTACAGCGCTGGAAAGGACCTTCTTGACCCAGCCCTTGGTCTTGCTGTTTCTTGACGCATCAACATTAACACTCATGAACTTCGCGCCCACGGGAGCCCCGGTCGAACCCAGGATGGGAGAGCCGGCATCGAATTTTGCCGTCCACACGGCTTGGAGTTCACTGCTGTTCGCATATCCCTCAAAGTCATCCACCAGGACAGCCGCATCCGCAGGGTCTTCGTCGTGGCACGTGGCGCACCACTTGGTTTTGCCATTCTTGAGTTTGTCGTTTCCATCGTAGATCAGGGACTGGGTGGCGCCGGCAGAAGAACCTTTGCCATCCCAATTGTTGGTGGCGCCCACGTCCATATCATTGACGCCGTCGTAGACCCCGCCGGGGCCGTGGCAGGCCTCGCAGGCGGTCCACTCGACGTTGTCGTAGGCTGGCGTGGCGGTGTGACAGTCGCTGCAACCGGTCATTGCCGGGCCTCTGTCAGCCGTGAGATGGGTTGCGTGAGGTGCGTCATTCTCGTCAGCCATCAAGACGGAGCCGCTTCCGGCGATGACCGTCAGGCCGAAAACCAAAAACAGTGCCAGGGGAAGTCTTAGGATACGCATGGCAGCCTCCTGATGCTCTGGGAATGAAAGACCTTTGCAAATCGCCCTCTTTTGCCCGATTTCTGTGTCACGCTCAAATCCTCATCCTCAAAATACCAGATGTATTCCTGTGGTTAAGATTTTCGCGTTCCTTGAACTAGAGCAAAATTGATCATTTTTCAAAGGTCTTAATGGGTACCAAGGCCCTGAGAGACAGCGAGGGACATGGGCCAACAACCAGGGACGAGAAAGCAACCTCGACTTGAAGGAACAGTTGGACAGTTAGTGCGTTGAGGAAACAATGTGTAAGAATTCAGCGGGTTAAGGTGTTCAAGCCAAGGTGAATGGAAAAATGCATACTGAAAACGGTAAATATTATATCATAAAATCAAAAAAAAGCAATGGTAATTTTGATTCGGCCGCCCAGGACACAGAATGCCTCCTGCCGAGGCTTCGTTATGCAGAAACAAAACAGCCGAATCGCCGGAGCATTTTTCTCAGAGGCGATTCGGCTGTCTATTTTGAAGCGTAGGAGGTGCTTATTCCGAGACCGCGAAGGCCAGGGCGCCGTCCTGGAGGATGCCGCCCCGTTCCACGTTCAGGGTACCATTAGACGTGTAGATTGTGCCCTGGATCACGCAATCAGAAGAAATGGTCAGGTGCCCACCGGTTACTTCGGAACTCGTGCCAAAGGCATCAACAT
>Ga0307425_1001185_pt1 | contig 15861 bp, 14 predicted proteins | sample SalMarWE160330MG_FD_202152 | JGI IMG/M metagenome (GOLD analysis project Ga0307425, IMG submission 202152) | Salt marsh sediment microbial communities from the Plum Island Ecosystem LTER, Massachusetts, United States - WE1603-30 | ecosystem: Environmental > Aquatic > Marine > Intertidal zone >... | reverse complement strand
TACAATGCCACTCATGGCCGCTACCAATGCCGCGATAGCCCATGACATTGCAAAGACCCTCCTTACATGGACTCCAAGAGAGAGCGCGGCGAGTTGGTTATCCGCAACGGATCTCATATATATGCCCTGAGATGAGAATTTAAAAAAGAGGCCGAATAGTATAAGGAAGACTATACCTATAATAAAAGTGGCAATGTACACGGATGGGATTTGGATGCAGCCCCAGTTAACGGAAAGGGTATCCGGCAGAAATTTAGGGTAGTTATGGATGTCTCCGCCAAAGACAAAGAGTAATAATCCCCTGAACATGGCGGCCAGACCAACTGTCAGCATTATTACTTCAATTAGGGCCTCCCCGATCAAAGGACGCAGGAAAAAGCGCTCGATAATAAAGCCAAGGGCAAAACATCCTATCATAGTCAACAGAAGGGCGATACCAATTGGGAGTTTGGCCCAAGAAGATAGGGTAAAGAACAGGAAGGCACCTATGGCTAAAAGTTCCCCATGGGCAAAGTTTAAGACGCTGCTCGATTTAAAAATCATGACAAATCCCAGGGCAGAAATGGCATAGAGAAAACCCAGGGAAATACCGTTCACGAGAAGTTGCAGGAAAAATTCCATGGTAGTGACACAGCCTCCTTACTGGACAGTCAATATCTTTACTGTTGTCTCAATCGTTCCCACATGCCCATCTCTGTAAAGCACTTGTCCTGTCACAGGTAACTCGGTCCTGTCAGAATACATGGCATTTATAATATCTTGATACTGTTGGAAGACAAATCCTCTTCTCACCTTGCCTGTTCTCGTCAGCTCTTCGTCATCTGCATCCAGTAATTTGAATAGGAGTGTGATCTTGACCAACTGCATGGGTTTGGGTAGATGGGCGTTCACTTCACGAACCTCGCCTCGAATTAATTCTTCAACCGCGGGCTGCTGGGAAAGATCGGTATAGGTAGTATAAGGAATTTTTCTTTCCTCCGCCCAATTTCCTACATTACCAAAATCGATATTGATAAAACCCGTGATGTATGGCCTTGCCTCTCCCCAAATAACGGCCTCTTTTATATAAGGGCTGAATTTTAGCCTGGTTTCGATAAAGTCGGGTGAAAATGCCTCACCCTTTTTTGTCCTCATAATATCTTGTTTTCGGCCGATGATGAGCAGGTGGCCATCATCATCGAGGTACCCTGCGTCCCCGGTATGAAACCAACCATCAACAAGTACCTCAGCCGTGGCCTCAGGGTTTTGATAATAGCCGACAAAATTTGATTTGCTCAATACAAGGACCTCCTGATCCTCTGTTATCTTCACCTGTGTTCGAGGAAGGGGCCTGCCCACAGTTTCAGGCTTGACTTCTTCATCAGGTTGTACTTGGAAGATCCCTCCTGTTTCTGTCAGGCCATAGCACTGCTTCAGGTTTAACCCATTGGCCCTAAAGAAGCGGATTACGTCAGGGCTAATGGGGTGTCCCCCTGTATAGGCCGCCCGAAATCCTCGGCACCCTACTCGATCCAACAGGGGCCGCGATACAACACACGCGGCAAGCCACTTCAATAACTTGAGATTAACGGGTATCGGCCTATTATGAGATTCCAGATCCACAACCGCGCCGCCCAGCCTCTGCGAAATATTGTAGAGAGAACGTTTGATAAGACCGGAATCATTGATCTTGACCCTGATCTTGGAGGCGAGGTCCTCCCAAAATCTGGAAGATGTGACTATGACAGTGGGGCCAATTTCCCTGAAGTCTTCTGTGGCCGTTTCAGTAGATTCAGGAAAGTTCATTACCATTCCACCCGCCAGTGTCACACCAACGCCCCACATCTGATCAACAATCCAGGCAGTAGGGCTAATGGAAATCCAGTTGTCCCCGATACCAATAGGAGATGTTTCGAGCCACTTTCGAGCCATTTCGGTAAGGTTCTCATAACTCAGCATAACCAATTTCGGGACACCTGTAGTGCCAGAGGTCATAAGCATCAAGGCGATGTCCCCAGGCCTTCCTTCCCAAAGCTCTTTTATAAAAAGTTCGGGTTCTTTTTTGTCCAATTGGTGCCCAAATTCGATGAGCTGGCTGAAGCTGATCAGCCACGGATCCTCATAGGTCCTCATGCCTGTTGGATCAATATAAATAAGCTTTCGGACGTCAAGGAGTTCTTCGCGGGATGAAAGGAGTTTATCAACCTGCTCTTGATCCTGGGCAAATACGTAGGACGCTTGAAAACGGTTGAGTCCGTTAACCAGCTCTTTTGTTACCGCAGAGGTAAATAGATTCACTGTCACTGCACCTACTGACTGGGCACCCAGCTCACTGAAGAGCCATTCCTGGTGATTGTCGACTACGAGCCCAACATTTTCACCCCTTTTGAGACCAAGAGAAATAAGGCCTAGACCCACCAGCCTTGTATATCTGAGATAGTCGTGCCAGTTATAGGTCTGCCATATACCGTAAGCCTTTTCTCTGATGGCCAGTCTGCCAGATCCCAGTCTGTCCGCCTGTCTGGATAAAATCTGGGGGAACGTGTATTCGCCCAGAGATGATAATATCTCCGGATTGATACGCTCTATATTAGTGTTTTTGCCATTCATCTATTATTCAATTATGGAGGGCTCACCTAGATAGGCCTTGATAACTTGAGGGTCGTTTTGAACAAAATCGGCAGATCCTTCTGCAATCTTGTCCCCGAAGTCGAGGACTGCGATTCTTTTTGAAATACTCATCACAACGGACATATCATGTTCGACCAAGATCACGGTTTGTTTCCATGCCTCGTTCAATTCCACCAGGAATCGCACCATGTCTTCCTTTTCTTCAAGGGTCATTCCTGCAAAGGGTTCGTCTAAAATTAGAAGCTTTGGCTCCAATGCCAATGCGCGACCCAACTCAACACGCTTTCTCATTCCATATGGCAGGGAGCCCACAAGCTTTTTCCGGATCGATTGCATTTCAAGAAAATCTATCAGCTCCTCCAAGACCTCTCGGTGTGCCACTTCCTCATCTCGGACAGACTTGGAGAAGAGGGCTGCCCGTGCAACATTGTATTTACAGTGGGCATGACGGGCCAAGAGCATATTGGACAAAACGGTCATGCCGGGAAAGAGTTCTATATTCTGATAGCTCCTCCCTATTCCTAGCTTTGTAAGATCATGGGTGTGTAAATTGCTTATTTCCTCGCCGTTAAAAAAAATTTGGCCCTCTTGGGCCTTGTAGTAACCTGTAATGCAGTTTAAAAGGCTGGTCTTGCCGGCGCCATTAGGACCTATCATGGCAACCAACTCTCCAGTTCGCACACTAAGATCAATCTTGTTTAGGGCGGTTATTCCCCCGAATTTTAATGTCAGGCCCCGTATATCCAGATCCGCCCGCCTTTTTTTTTGGCGGGCGGAGGCGAAGATTCTTGGTTCTCCACGGAAGGCCTTCATTTTACGATCTTGACCTTTTCCTTGCCTGGTGCCCAAAAACTGGTGAGAGGTGTATATGTGCCATTTTCATTGATTTTAACAATTCTTGCCATCCAGGAGGCGCTATGGTCTGTACTGGTATAGGTGATCTTGGGGACTAGTCCGCCAAAGTCTTCATTATGGAATGTCTGTAGTGCATTATTGATGGTAGCACTATTGATTTTGCCAGACATCTCATTTGCCCGCTCAAATGACCTTTCCATGATCATGGCAATAGTTACGCCTTCCCAGTAGGAGGCGTCAAACTTGGTCACGGTCTTATATCTTTTCCACAGATTTTTCATGACCTCTACCCCTGGCGTCCCATCGACCGGTAAACCTCCAGGGAACTGCATGTGCATTCGGTCGCGGATCAGGCCCTTTCCGCGACTAAAGAAATCCGGATCCGTGGACGTCCATGTGCCAAAGAAGGGCACATCGTATTTAACACGGTCGGCTGATTTCAGGGCCATGATAATCGCGGAAGGAAGACATTGCATAAAGATATATTCCGCTCCTTTCTTCTTGAGGCGCAAGAGTTCGGTATTCAGATCAAGCGTCTTTGGGGGGAATTCCTCAATGTCGACGATATCTACGTCGTTTTTTGCGGCGTATTCCTTGCTGGCCTCGTGGATAGATTTTCCATATGCATTATTATAGGTGAGGAGCCCCACTTTAGGCGGATTATTGCCCTTATGGATAGTACGGATATATTCCAACACGGCATAGCTGTCCATGTTGTAAGCGCCAAAGGGGAGATAGGCATAGTCTACAGGGGGCTTCAGGATGCCCTGATATGTAGAAAAATTAATATTGGGAATCTTGTACTTCTGGATGATCGGCTTTGCCATGATCCCGGAGCCTGCGTCCCATGTGGCGATTATATCCATCTTCTCCTGGGTGCAAAACTTTTTGACATATTTGACGGCCTCTGGGACCTTGTACGCATGGTCTACGACGGTAAGATTTATCTTATTTCCCGCAATTCCACCCTTTACTTCATTTACATAGCGGAAATAGTCCTTTAGCCCCTTTGCGTGAAATTGGCCCCAGGTGGAGGCCGGCCCAGTCAGGTTTATGATTGCCCCGACTTTGATGTCTTTGGCCGAGGCCGTGGTGGCAAAGTTAATATTGAATGCCCCCAATACAAATATCGATATTATAGCCAGGATAATTAATTTTCGCATAATATCCCCTCCTTTAAATATATTTAGCCACCTTAATCTTAAAGTTTAAGTTTATTGCAAACATTTCTATTATGGCCTGAATCAAGTTAATCTAATTTATCTTTTTGTTTCTTGTCAAGCACTATTGGGGGACTGAGAGTTTTTTTTAAAAGGCCCTAAAAAAACTTGACACAAGGCCCTGGGGGTGGTATCAAATATCTATGAATGAATAGTCATTCATCAAAGGTTTACTATGGCCAAAAGAAAGAATAACGAAAAATATTATAGAATTATTGAGGCAGCCACCAATATATTTGCCAAAAAGGGCTTTTACCAGGCCAAGATATCTGAAATTGCCAGAGAAGCTGGTGTTGCCGACGGGACGATCTATATCTATTTTAAGAACAAAGACGATATCTTGATATCTCTTTTTGAAGAACAGATGGCACTTGTGCTCGACAACATGGTGGCCAGGATCTCCCATCAGGATGATCCTATCAAAAAACTTGAGGAGTTCGCGTTCACGCACCTGCGATTGATTGAGCAAAACAGGCATATTGCTGAAATCATTCAGGTTGAGCTCAGACAAAGCGACATGTTTATGAAGGAGTACAAGAACGAAAAGTTTGCCCACTATCTCGATTTGATTGCCGATATTATTCGAGATGGCCAAGAAAAGGGCATCTTCAAAAAAGATGTAATGCCGGGTGTGGCCAAGAGGGCATTTTTTGGCGCCTTAGATGAGATGTCGCGTTTTTGGGTATTGTCAAGCCGCAAATGGTATGATATTAGGACTGTCGCCAAGCAGATCAGTGGATATTTCTTGAACGGTATCAAGGCCTGACAGTCTGTTCCGCTATCACATGGCGGATGATATTTTCTTACAAGAGACCAGTTGGTGAAAGGAGGGAAGAAGTGAATATAATTGTTTGTTTGAAACAGGTTCCAGATACGGAGTCCCAGATCAAGATCGCTCCCGATGGGCGGTCGATTGTGTCCGATGACATCAAGTGGGTTATGAACCCTTATGATGAGTATGGCGTAGAAGAGGCCTTGCGTGTCAAAGAGAAATTTGGTGGCGAGGTGACAGTTGTGGGTCTAGGCCCAAAGAGAGTTACAGAATCAATACGGACGGCGTTGGCTATGGGCGCCGATAAGGGAATTCTTATCAGTGATGACGCCCTTGAGGGAAGCGATTCTTACGCTGTTGCTAAGGCCCTTGCCGCAGCAATAAAGGACCTTGAATATGACTTGATTTTTACCGGTCAACGTGGTGTGGATGATGATATGGGAGTGGTTGGTGCCACCCTTGCGGAATTTTTGGGTATTCCAAATTTTTCAGTGATTGTGAAGGTAGAGGTGGCGGAAGATGGAAAGTCTGTTACAGTGAATAGACCAGTGGAGGGCGAGGTACTGATCATTGAATCAAGCTTGCCAGCTCTTATCACTGCCCAGAAAGGTCTGAATGAGCCTAGGTATGCCTCTTTGCCAGGGATCATGAAGGCAAAGAAAAAGCCCCTTGATGAAAAGACCTTGGCCGACCTCGGCCTGGATGCTGCCGAATTTGGAGAAAAGGCAAGGAAGCTGAAGATCTTGGAGCTGATCCCGCCTCCAGAGAGAAAGGCAGGCAAGATCATTGAAGGAGAGACTCCCGAGGAAAAGGCCGCCGGATTGGCCAAATTGCTCCATGAGGAGGCAAAGGTTATCTAGGGACTACCCCGGGGGTCATTGAGTTCGTCGGGTTTCTTGGGGTTGCTGCCCAAAGCCCCCATGGGCTCTGTCTATCCCATGATCACGATAACGACTATAAGGAGATATAAAAAATGGCACAAGGAGTTTGGACAATTGCTGAACAAAGAGAGGGAGCGATACGCAAGGTTACTTATGAAATTGTCAGCGAGGGAAGACGTTTGGCAGATGCCTTAGGCCAGGAATTGACGGTCTTATTACTGGGCTCCAATATAAAGGATAAGGCCGCGGAGCTGGGGCATTATGGGGCCGACAAGGTACTGGTGGCCGATGATCCCAGACTGGAACCCTATACAACGGACGCGTATGTGTCTGTAATTTCAGAATTGGTGAAGGCCAATGATCCGGCCATACTGTTGATGGGTGCGTCTACCCAGGGGAAGGACCTTTCTGCCAGGCTATGTGGTAGTTTGGGTATCAGCATGGCCCAGGACTGTACAGTCTTTACAGCGGAGGACGGAAATCTTGTCGCAACTAGGCCAATCTTTGCGGGGAAGGCCTATGCCAAAGTCACCTTTGAGAACAGCTTTCCGCAAATGGCCTCTGCCAGGCCTAATGTCATGAGCATAGGTGAGCCAGATACCTCTAAGTCGGCCGAGATTATTGATGCCTCTTTCAGCCTCGATGATAACGTGCTTAAGACCAAGGTAGTAAATGTTGTGAAGGATGAAAGCGGTAAGGTGGATTTGACAGAGGCCGAAAAGATTGTATCAGGCGGACGAGGCATGAAGGGCCCGGAAAACTACAATATTTTGGAAGAGTTGGCTGATTTGATCGGCGCTACTGTGGGTGCTTCGCGAGCGGCAGTGGATGCAGGATGGAGACCGCATACAGACCAGGTGGGGCAGACAGGTAAGGTGGTTTCGCCTAACCTCTATGTGGCCTGCGGTATTTCAGGGGCAATTCAACATCTTGCAGGTATGGGTACCTCTAAGGTGATAGTTGCAATCAACAAGGATCCCGATGCCCCGATATTTCAAAAGGACGACTATGGAGTGGTTGGGGACCTCTTTGATGTTGTTCCAGCCCTGACCGAAGAAGTAAAAAAATACCTGTAGATTTTTGTTCCTAATTAAATGGTGACCGGCCTGACCGAAAACGAGAAGGTCTGGGGTGATATAAAAGGGCACAAGGCGTACTCCCATAGGATGATCGTTTTGTGCCTTTGTTTTTTGTACTAGTGATAATTGCGGGGGCAAGTCCGGGAACGCGGCTTCATGGGTAGGTTATGTCGCCTTGCGGGGGCATGGTGTTTTTGATTGACAAAAAGATCGGGTTTCATAGATTATAGGCTAAAAATCTCTGGCGGTGTAGCTCAGACGGTCAGAGCATGCGGCTCATATCCGCAGAGTCACTGGTTCGAGTCCAGTCACCGCCACCACCAAAAATGCTGATCCATTATTGACATTTCCGTTAGCGGCCTTATTTTTGTGATGAGGTGTTTCCGAATACGGAAGTCGAGGTTATTTTTCAAATGGTTCCCCGGGCATTCAACCATGATGACCTAATTGCTGTAAGTGATGCCCTCGATATTGCGGAGGACGCAACCGGGAATTTTTATAAATTTTCCTTGGATCAATGGAAAAGATATGGATATGAGGTAAAGACCCTGTTATCCCTAGGTCATGATGAAATAAGCCATAATGCCTTTGCATTGTTAAACAAGGGCTCGCGGAGAGTGGATAGCTTTGAATCGAAAACCAAGAAACGCGATTACTATTACATATGCCTCCAGGATCACCGGATACTTAAGGCCTTGAAGAGGGACGGGGACCTCGGATTATTACCTCTGCTGGTCTATGTCTTTACTCATGAACTAGTACATATCGTGCGGTTTTGTAATTTTTTTCAGAGATTTGATGTCTCCCAAAAAGAGAGGGATAAAGAAGAAGGTGTTGTCCACGCAACAACCTTTGAGATCCTAAAGGCCATCTCAGCGCCCAAGTTGGAATATGTGCTTGATTCATACCAGGGCCACAGGATTTGTGAGATGGCGATTTAATAAATTTCAGCCAGCGAGATTCATTGGAGGGGATTAATAATGCCTATTTACGAATATGAGTGTGCCAAATGCGGACACCGGACCGAGGTTTGGCAAAAATTTTCCGATTTACCTGTTAGCGAGTGCGAAGTATGCAAGGGCAGAATGAGGAAGCTTGTTTCGCACAGCTCCTTTCACTTGAAGGGAACGGGATGGTATGTAACTGATTATGCGTCTAAATCTTTGCACAACCCCTCTCATGTATCCGGAGGAAGTGAGAAAAAAGCCTCGGGGGCGAGTAGCGAGGGCTCGGGCGGAAAACCAGAGCAAAAGAAGACGACCTCCAAAAGCAGCGATTCGTGAGGCGGATATAAACCAAGCAGTCCAATTGAAGGTAAAGCCCAATTATGAAAACGTGGGATAGTGGAAGGGTTCAGGAAAAACTTATCAACAGGCTAGAGAGGCAAGAAAGACAAAGATCTTTTCAACAGGATAGATTCTTCAAATTCAAGCTTCCAGAAATCCATAAAAAATTATCCCAGACATTGTTGATGGAAAAGATTATCGAAACGGACAACCCTGCCGCCATCTCCGCTCTTCTCCTAAAGGGCCTGAAAACGGCCCTTAATATCTCCGAATTCGATCTTAAATACTTCATTGCCCCAATACGTAACCTTGTTCCCCATGCAAATCCTTACTCCTTGTATGTGACCCAGTACATTATGGAAGTGCTTATCAACGAACCCGATGTAATAGAGATTTATGGTACGGACCAAGAGATATACCGGGTCGTGACCGAGGCCTTCAACCAAATAAATCTTAAATTTGAAAGGGCTGAAGCAGAAATCACGGCCCAACTGGGCAACAATAAGTCATTGATTCCCGGTTCAAAGGAGTATGAAATAGCCCTTGATCAGCTTATGAGAAAAAAGGTGGGGGAGCCTTCGCAGTAAATCAAGAGAATACCGCCGGGTTAGCGTGAAACCGTATTGCAACGAAGTTTTTTGGAGAGGGATCTTTTATGCCTGATAAGATAGCATTCCTTTTCCCTGGCCAGGGCTCACAGTTTGTGGGGATGGGGAAGGATTTAGTAGATGAATTTCCCGTCGCGAGGACGATTTTCGAAGAAGTGGACGAGGTCTGTAAAAAACATGTGTCCAAACTCTGTTTTGAAGGGCCCATGGATGAGTTGACACTGACTGAGAATCTCCAGCCTGCTATTACCGCCGTGAACTTGGCGTGTCTGGCTGCCCTGAACGAACTAGGGGTCCATGCGGAAGTTTCTGCCGGACACAGCCTGGGGGAGTACTCTGCACTAGTTTCCTCTGGAGTGTTGGATGGCCTTGATGCCCTTAGGCTGGTTCAAAAGAGGGGTGAATTGATGCACAGGGAGGCCCTCGCAAATCCCGGGGGCATGGCCGCGGTGATAGGGATGGATTTAAATGCTGTTCGAGATATTATATCCGTGGCCAAGGGCAATGAAATTCTAGATATAGCAAATCACAACACCGCTGAACAGATAGTTATTACAGGCGAAAAAGGGCCTCTTTCTCGCGCTATTCAATTGGTCAAGGAGAAGAAGGGCAAGGCTATCCCATTGAAGGTCAGCGGGGCATGGCACTCGAGACTAATGCAAGGCGCGGTTGCCATCTTTAGAGGTTTTATGGATGATATCTCCTTTTCTGAACCTGAGAACACGGTCCTGTTTAATGCCACTGCCGAAACCGAAAAGGTCCCAGATTCCATAAAGGATATTATGGCCAAACAGCTCATAAGCCCTGTCAAGTGGTATGACATTATGTTGAACACCCTGGAGGACGGTGTGGGTACTTTTGTGGAGGTTGGACCCAAAAAGGTCTTGAGCGGTTTACTCAAGAAGGTGGCCGGCCCAGGGGATGAAGTGAAGATTTACAATGTGCAAGATTGTCAAAGCTTGAGGACATTTTTAGGGGATATTTGAAAATGGTTTTTTGTGGCCTTTACGACCAACCACTGAAAAGATGTGCAGAAAATGCCGAGGCCAGGCAAATTCTTGGTTCATCTAGCAGCATTTCCCGGCACTAGACTTATGGTAACGCCTTCCCTGCCATGTATCTCTCCTCTCCAATGTCTCCTGAATGCATCTTAGGGTTTCAGATTTTTCTTTGGCCCAAAAAGGGGCCATAAGTTCATGTCTTAGTGGGTCCCCTGTCAGCCGCTGAATGACCATATCGGGGGGAAGGACCTCTAAGATGTCCACGACCAGGTCCACGTAATCTTCTCGTTTAAGACAGCGATAACCCCCTCTTTCATAGAGGCGGGCCAGGGCCGTTCCTTTAACAATATATAAGAGATGAATTTTGATGCCTTTGATCGGCAAACTCGATACGAAACGGGCCGTTTGTACCATCATCTCAGCGTTCTCACCGGGCAACCCTAAGATGATGTGGGCACATATGTTTAACCCGCATTTGCTGGACATATGTACACTGCGCTCAAAAGAGGCCACATCGTGCCCACGATTGATCAGCTTCAGTGTTGCGTCATGTGCGGATTGTAGGCCGTATTCTATCCAGACAAGATAATCTTGTTGATACTGATGTAAAAGATTCAGGAGATCATTATCTACACAATCCGGCCTTGTGGCAACCGATAGCCCCACTATGTCTTTATGCGCCAATGCCTGATCGTAAAGGGCCTTTAGGCGATTAAGGGGGGCATAAGTATTGGTAAAGGATTGAAAATAGGCAATGAACTTCCTGGCCTTGTAACGTCTCTGGAGAAAGATTTTGGCCTGATTGATCTGTTCACCAATAGAAAGACCTTGATTTATAAACGCCCCTGTGCCTGACCCACGGCTATCACAGAAGATACAGCCCTTGTATGAGATGGTGCCATCCCGGTTCGGGCAACCAAGGCCGGCGTCCAAGGAGATCTTCTGAACACGTTCACCGAAAATCTCCTTCAGGTAGCTACTAAAATCACGATACCTCTTCAAGCGGTGGTGCTCCTTGGAACATGGCTATTGAAAATTGGTAGAGGATCACGGGCAGCGAGTTATTGAGGTCTTTTCTTAAAGAAATAAGGTATGAAATGTATCTACAGAAGATCAAGGTATTTTTTCGCTACGCCTTCCATACCCTCTTACCATAGAGCTCGCCTCCATATTATATGTCTGATTTAGGACATATATCTTATTGAAAGTTTCCTTTTTATCTCAAGTAGTTAGGCTGGTAGGACATAAACGAGTCAAGTAAATTGGGCGTATTTTGAACACAATTTGCTCCTATTGATAGAGTGCTCCCTGTTATCCCAGAAAGAGAATGGGGCATCCCATCTCAATATATTGAAATAACAATATATTTTTTGACAATCTCCCGCTTTTACCCCGTGGCATGGCTGTTGCGATGTCTCTAGGTAGGCTCGTCCCATGTTTCCCGAATTTGAGCCGGTTCGCACAGAGAGGAGATTGTCATGAGAGGCTTAGGTATTTCACGAAGGGGGATATGGTATCAAGTATTTTTGGTTGGCTTGACAGTGATTGTTTTTGGGGGTACGCGTGTAAGGGCCAGTGAAACTAGCGTAACATGCAATTCGCTAATAAAGTTTGCTGCGGGTGTTGTGAGCGTTTATGCCATCCATGAAGGTTCCCATGCTATTGTAGCAGGGTTGACAGGGACGCACCTGGACTGGGAGATAGGCACCTATAACCAGCCAATGGGATTTACCGAAGACTGTTCGAGCGATGCAAAGGGCTTTGCAGTAGATTCGGCAGGGTTACTGGGGCAATTGTTAACTTCTGAGGTGATACTTCAAACAGACGCCATAAACAAGAATGATGCCTTTGTCCGGGGCATGATGGCATGGAATATTGCGAATCCTATCATATATGCCTTTGATTACTGGTTCATACGTATATCGAACAAACAGAATGGCAGGGGATATCAAGGTGACCTTGAGGGTGTGGAGCATTATTCAACCAAATCAACGGCCAATGTGTTTACATTATCCATGGTCGCTATTGCAGCGTTTCAGGGTTACCGTTTTCTTAAGACCCAGTCATGGGCCCCGCATTGGTTGAAGCAAGGGGCGTGTGGAATCGATCTCGAAGCCATTCCTTCCGGTGGTTTGGCCATGACTTATAGCATTACCTTTTAGTCCATTTCATTGTTTGTTGGGAATCTCCAGCTATGCGGGAGTCATAGAAATTGGGCTATGCCGTACAGGAAATCAAGCTTATGAAGTGAATCCCGCCCCGGGCGGGATTAATGTAGAGCTTCGCTCTTCTATTCAATAAAATGACATAAAATTCCTTAACTTTAGGCACTTTAGTCACTCTGGAGATACGCGAGTAAACAAGGTCCCTCTGAACCCGGATTCTTTACTTTTGTTGAGAGAAGGTATCTTAAGGCATTCTTCTGTAAGTGCCTCTTTTCAAGGTCTGATTACCATCCCATGGTCAGATACTTGTGAATAGAGTCTGAGGCTGTCCTGCCCGCACCCATGGCCAGGATTACCGTGGCCTGGCCGGTGACGATATCGCCCCCCGCCCATACTCCCTTTTTGGTGGTTTTCCCGGTTTCTTCATCGGCTATTATATAGCCCCATTTGGTGATTTGGAGGCCTGGGGTGGATTGAGTCAGAAGGGGATTGGCGCCTGCCCCCACTGCAATAACAGCCAGGTCACAATCCAACCGAAATTTAGAGTTTTCAATGGGCACAGGACGGCGCCGTCCCGATGCATCTGGTTCCCCCAGCTCCATCTTGATGCACTCCATTCCGGTGACGCGACCCTTTTCATCACCAAGAAACCGTGTGGGCGCAGTGAGCAAATAGAATTCAATGCCTTCTTCTTCGGCGTGATGGATTTCAGCGGCTCGCGCGGGCATTTCCTCTCGAGATCGACGGTAAACGATACGCACCCGTTCGGCACCCAAACGCATGGCGGTTCGGGCCGAATCCATGGCCACATTTCCGGCACCAAAAATGGCCACGTCTTTGCCGACGGCAATAGGGGTGTCGTAATCAGGAAACAGATATGCCTTCATGAGATTGGCCCTGGTAAGATACTCGTTTGCGGAGTAAATTCCAATAAGGTTTTCCCCTGGAATATTTAAAAAGCGGGGCAGGCCGGCGCCTACACCCACGTAAATGGCATCGAAGCCCTGATCAAAGAGTTCATCCAGAGAGACCGTTCTACCAACTACAGTGTTACATTCTACTTTTGCACCTAGCCTTTCAAGGAAGTGGACTTCAGAAAACACGATCTCCTTGGGTAGTCTGAATTCGGGAATTCCATATACGAGGACTCCACCCGGCTTGTGAAAGGCCTCAAATATGGTTACGTCATGGCCCTTGAGGATGAGGTCCCCGGCCACGGTGAGCCCTGAAGGCCCGGATCCAACCACAGCAACCCTTTTTCCGGTAGATTCAGCCTTGGGTGGAAGTTCTCCTGTCCCATGTTCCCTCTCGAGGTCTGCCACAAAACGCTCCAAATTGCCTATAGCGACTGGATCTCCTTTCTTACCCAAGATACAATTGCCCTCACACTGGTTCTCCTGAGGACAGACTCTGCCGCATACAGCAGGAAGGGCGTTTCTTTCCCAAATCTTTCGGACTGCCTTGGTAAGTTCGCCTTCCTTTATGGATTTGATAAATCCAGGGATGTCAATTGAGACGGGGCACCCCTCAATACAGGAGGGCTTTTTGCACTGGAGGCATCTTTGTGCCTCGTTCATGGCGAGTTCCTTTGAATACCCAAATGGCACTTCATCAAAATTACGTTTTCTGACATCAGGCTCCTGCTCTGGCATGGGCTGCCTGGGCATTTTTTCTTTCTTGGTCCCTTTTTCCGTCATACTATCCTCCGGGTCAAGATGCTGCATGTTATAAACAATGTGAGAGTTCCACATACCAGTGTCAATGACTAACGACGATTAAGCGATCTGGCATTTATGACGATATGTCTCATAGGCCTGTTTTTCTTCAGCCTTGTAAGCATCAAGCCTTTTTCCAAGTTCGTCGAAATCTACCTGGTGTCCATCAAATTCAGGACCGTCCACACAGGCGAATCGTGTCTTGCCGCCCACGCTCACCCGGCAGCAGCCGCACATGCCCGTGCCGTCCACCATTATGGCATTCAGGCTCACAAGTGTCTTGACGCCATATTCGGCCGTAAGCTTGCAGACGAACTTCATCATGGGGACCGGGCCAATGCCCACTACGAGCTTTACGTCCTCCTTTTCCAGGATCTCTTTGAGCACGTCTGTGACAAAGCCATGATGTCCATATGATCCATCGTCTGTACACACACGAAGATCATGTGATGCGGCCTTCATCTTGTCCTCAAGGATCAAGAGGTCTTTGCTCCTTGCGCCAATGATCGCTATGACATGGTTGTCAAATTCTTTCAATCCGCGTGTGATAGGATGGAGGACAGCCACGCCAGTCCCACCCCCGACACAAACGACAGTTCCCAATTTTTCCAGGTGTGTGGGCTGTCCAAGAGGACCGATCACGTCTTGGTAATGTTCACCGACTTGGAGGGATTTAAACAGGGTAGTGGATTTCCCGACAACCTGATAAATGATGGTAATCGTCCCCTTTTTGGGGTCCGTATCAGCCATGGTAAGTGGGATGCGCTCACCTGTCTCATTGGCCTTTAGAATTACGAACTGCCCAGGTTTTGCCTTTTTGGCAATCAGTGGGGCACTGATCTCGTTGAGTACGACCGTGCCATCGGCCATCTCCTGCCGCTTCAAGATTTCAAACATTCTCTACCTCCAAAGATATGACGTAATATAAGCCGGATCTCGTTTACCATAACCCAAAAGGACTGTCAAAAATAAAAATTCGTGCGTAAGGATCACGGGCAGGTGATGCGGTTATAGGTTAGGCATGGTGAAACTGGAATAATCTACCCGTGGCCCGGTGCTATCTACCTTGGAATTTAGGCTTGCGTTTTTCAATAAAGGCTACGGTGCCCTCTTTAAGATCTTCGCTATTAAATGCATCTGCTATCATTTTCTCGATCTTATTCTGGTCTTCTTCTTTGACCGATTGGTAGTGGAGGATCTTTTTGAAGATTTGTTTATGCGCCTTTAAGGAGAGGGGAGCATTAAAGGCAATCTCCTCGGCCAGACTGTACGTAAAGGAATGTATCTCTGCCTTGGAAACCACATAATTGACCATCCCCATCTCTTTGGCCCTTTCTATGTTATAAAATCGGCCCGTAAAAAAGACTTCTTTGGTGTTTGCCAGTCCTATCACATTTATGAATTTCTGGACCCCCGCGGGGTGATATACGACTCCCAATCGGGCGACCGGTATGCCCATTCTTGATGAATCTGAAGCGATTCTTATATCACAGGTCATGGCCAGCTCACATCCCGCGCCAAGTGCATAGCCGTCTATCATTGCTATAACCGGGTATGGGTATCGTTCAATAGCGGCAAGGCCTATCTCCAAAGGATTTTTATCTTTCAGTTCTTCTGCTAGTTCATCTGGTATATCTGTTGGTATTTGCGTTATGTCATATCCTGCTGA
>Ga0307425_1001184_pt1 | contig 15864 bp, 17 predicted proteins | sample SalMarWE160330MG_FD_202152 | JGI IMG/M metagenome (GOLD analysis project Ga0307425, IMG submission 202152) | Salt marsh sediment microbial communities from the Plum Island Ecosystem LTER, Massachusetts, United States - WE1603-30 | ecosystem: Environmental > Aquatic > Marine > Intertidal zone >... | reverse complement strand
AACAAGAAATAATTTAAGGGATCATTCATCTAACAATTATAGACGAAATCATCATAAAAGTTTTGCAATTTTTTGGCTCTGCCACCGCCCAGAGGGCGGGGTTTTCAAGACACAACAAAGAGACACCAGGTTGATTATTTGTGTTTTTCTACTCGCTGAAGTAAAGATGGATTATCTTTCCTTTTAACACTAAATCATTGTTCCGTCAATTACTTTTGATTTCCACAAGATACCCTTGGTAACAAGGCTATAGCTTGGAGCCTTCCTATCTTTTTTGCAAAAAATTTCTTTTTTCATCGTCATCTATTTTATGATTTGAGCCGAGGGGCTTTAGACCCGTTAGGCAATAGGATGGGTTCATTTTTAACCTTTGTGGAGGAGGTGTTTATGGGAAAGGCAGTAAAGCAGCGGCGATTAAGGAGGGTGAAGTATTTGGCACGACTTGCCGACGAAGAGCCGGAGAGGTTTGAGAGGGAAAGGGAAAATGGCATCGTAAAGGCAGTGCTGAATGAAACCCCAAAAAAAGCGTCAATAAAAGTAGGCGATAAATCTGGAGACATGAGGAATCATCAAGAAAAGATCGGAGGTGAACACAGAAAGATGAACGTTATTATTCAATTCTGCCGTGAAATAAGCAGTGGGCTCTCCCTGTGTCCACCGGGACAGGCCCCAATAAAGGATAGCCGCTTCCGTTTTGTCACTCCTAAGGATATTGATGGGACGGAGCTGGGAGACGATCTGGTACAGCTTTACCGTAATATTTTTGGAGACCGAGATACATGGGGGGAGGGAGCTTACTGCCAGAGTGAAGGATGGGATAAAATGATAGACATAAAAGAATACGACAGAAGGTTGGCCACGAACAATGCGCTATGTGAATGTGGTAGCCCACTTCTTCCCTGTCATCCCCCGGATTATATCAAATCGCGTATCTTGGATGAAATGAGTGCCAAGCCTGATACTTTCCCCGCCTGCCTCCTGATGGTGGATGAACATGAGATCGTAGGCTTTACGTGGGGTGCGACAATAAAGGTTGCGAATATTCCGAAAAGGCTTGTCCGTGCCAGATACCCAGGCCGAGAGGACATTGGGGAAAAGGATGCACACTCTTTAATGGAAAGGCTTTCTGAGTGTGGCCTATCCAAAAGAAAGTATGTGCTATATATCGATGAACTTGCAGTGCATAAAAGCCAGAGAAAGGGGTTGAGCCATGTGCAATTTCTTGCAAGGGGACTGTGTGAACATGCCCTGAACAAGACAAACCATGCGATCTTTTGGACATCTGAGAGATCACCAATTTACGATGTGACTATACTCTGTGGGTTTGTTCCGATATATGAAACCTCTAATGGAATTGTCTTTATGTATTTGGAGGATTTTAAGCCACTGCTTGTCTTGTCCCAGAACAAGACCCCCCTGGAGATGCAGGAGCTGTTTATTCAGCTTGCCAAGAGGATATGTTCATGAGTGTAGTAAATCCTAATCGGCAAACAATTATTTCCAATGTGTTGAGTCCGTATGAGAAAAATTGTGCGGGTTTTATGGGTGGCGGCGGTGAGGCTAAAGCAAGGAATTATATGGCGGAGAGGCTTTTCGACGAAGAACCCCAATGATAAGCGAAAGAACAGACAGCGTTGAGGTTGAGAGATACTACATACGACCTCTCATATTATAGAAATGGCGATGGATCTGGGAGCGTCATTAGCGGGCATTGCGAGCATCGATTCGCTCCGAGTTTCACCCTCCTACCAGATATGCGGAAACTTAGAGCTGCCTGCATCTGCAAAGTCCTTGCTTGTATTGGCGTTAGCCCATTCACAGGATAACCCGGAGCTTGATTGGTGGGGCGAGAAAAGCGCGGTGGAACCCCAGGTGATCGACGGTTGATAAATATTGCAGAAGATTTGACAGAATTGCTAAAAGATAAGTTCAGCATAATTTCCGAGTTGCTGCCGTATGGTATTGACAGAGGGGGTATATTCCTCAAAGATGCCGCAGTGCTGTCTGGAATGGGGACAATAGGTGAGAACAATTTATTGATCACTGCGGAATATGGCCCATGTCTTCGCCTTAGAGCTTTAATCCTCGATACAGAATTAGTAGCTACCGGCCCAACATATTTTTCCCCATGTGATGCCTGTGATATGCCCTGTTGGCAAGCCTGTCCTCAAAGAGCCTTTAGCCATGGTTCCTACATACGGGTCAAATGCATGAACCAAATGAAATTAGATGAAGCAAAAAAAGAATTATTTCAAGACAGTGTAACGGAAGAGCCACCAAAAGCACCTATAAAATACTGCCGGGCGTGTGAATTGGCCTGTCCGCTTGGCAGGTAATCTGAGTGGTACCTTGTTTAAGATTCTTGAAGCCAATTTTCATAACTGAGGCCGGGGATCCTCTTGAAATGCTCTATGTTATTTGTAACCAAGACTCCGGAACGACTCAAGGTAATTGACGCTATCAGGATGTCAAAATCCTGAATTATTTGGCCTGATCTGCGAAGTTCAGCCTTGATATTTCCAAACCTTTCTGCACCCTCATAATCCAATGACAAAACTTTTACTTTCCTCAAAAACTTAACAATATTCTCAAGGTTTTCACTTGTATTTTTGGAGTAATAGGCCCCATATTTCAATTCAGCCAAAGTGATAATGGTCATTCTAAGACTATCTGCACCTACCTGTTCCACCCTTTTTCGGATTTTCTCTTCTCCTTTGAGCCAGTAGATACAGATGTCCGTGTCTAAGACATATTCGATCATAGCTGGATATCCCGGACGGCGGATTTGCGGCTCTCATAGACCTCACGTATGATCTCTTCAGTTGATCGTTCGTCCTGCCAACTCCCGAAACTCTCCCAGAACACCTCGATGTCTTCCTCTTTTGCGCTCCTTATTTGGAGGATTTCTTCCTTTAGAAAATGAATCATTTTCAGAACTTTTGGCAGCTCCGACTCCGGCAAGTCATTTATTTCTTTCAATAAATATTGTTCGTAATCAGTCCTTGTTCTTGTAGTCATGATGCCCCCTATCTCGGGTTAGTGATTCATGGGATATTTTATATTCTTGCCTATTCAGGAGTGAATTGCAAGCCCCTTTGCCGTTTTTAAAGGATTGACCAGCCTGTACCGAGGCTTCGGCTGGCAGGCAGGATCGACAGGATAATATACAAAATCACGTAAGAGCATCAAAAACCTCCGGGCTGGCCTTCTCAATCTCATCCAGGAGCACCACGGAAAAGGGCCGTAGCCGGATCTTCTTGATCAAGAGGTTCAAGGGAAAAGCACGCAGCGATTGAAGACACAGAGAGCATAGACTATCTATTGCTTTGCGATAATCGCAGTCCGCAAGAATGCCTGATATTTTCTCCTCTATCCAAGGGATGCTGTAGCCGCGTGCATATAAAATATCGTTAATTGCGACCTCCACTTCAAATGCGGCAATGGCTTTTAAAGTTCTTAGGATCCCACCCTTAGTGGTGGATGAACGACGGAGTAGCAAGAGAAGATCTTTGTCTTTTTTTCTTCGGCTACCAGCGCAAGGACTTCTTCAATAAGCTCTGGAGCTTTCTTTACAAAGGTTTCTGGGTGCTTTCTCTTGGAAATTATGTTGAGGGTTTTTCTGGCGCGGACACCAAATGGCATGCCTGAAATGTATTTCTATGACTCTCTTGCATGGGTAAGTGGCTGAAATTCTTATGGGTAGGGGAGGCTCTACAGGCCTTTCACGCCGGAGGTCGTGAGTTCCCCGCCTGAATAGGCTGGACAGGCGAGTCTCATCGTCCCGGCCATAATTCAAAAAGACTTCGGGTGCAGTTGAGTTATTCAAGATTATTATTGGGTTGGATCGAAGAGGCCGCTTAAAACTACTAACGTACCCGAGAGACAAATTCACAATTGAGGCAATTGGGCGGCACCTCTCCCTTCAGCCCGGCCAGGAGGTTTTCTGCGGCAAGCTGAGCCATCTTGGTTCGTGTCTCCAAAGTGGCGCTTCCCACGTGTGGGAGCAGGACCACATTGTCCAGATTTTTCAGACCGGGTGTCACTTCAGGCTCATTTTCATACACGTCCAACCCTGCCCCCGCGATCTCTTTATTCAACAATGCATCGAGCAGGGCCTTCTCATCCACCACCGGCCCCCTGGACGTATTTATCAAATAGGCGCCCGGCTTCATCAGCCCCAGTTCTTCCGCGCCAATGAAATGGCGGGTTTCATCGCCCAGAGGGATGTGGAGTGAGACAAAATCGGAATCCGATAGCAGCGTGTTCCTGTTCACGTATTTCACCCCCAGTGTTCTTTCCCCTTCAGCTCCCAGCCTGGTCCGATTGTGATAAAGAATCTGCATGTCAAAGCCCCTGGCCCTCCGGGCCACAGCCTTCCCGATCCGGCCCATACCAATAATGCCAAGTGTCTTTCCGGATACCTCCCGTCCGAGAAAAAGCATGGGTGACCATGACCGGAACCTGCCTGTCCGTGTTCTCCGATCCCCCTCCACCACACGTCTGGCAACGGCCAGGATCAAGGCAAGAGTGATATCCGCAGTCGCAGGCGTAAGCACATCCGGGGTATTGGAGACCGGTATATCCCTTTTCGTGGCCGCATCCAAATCAATATTGTCAAATCCGACACCGTAGTTGGCGATCATTTTCAAGTCAGGGGCCTTTTCCAGCAACACCTCATCTACCTTGTCGGTTATCGTGCAAAGAAGGCCTTGCTTGTCACTGACCCGTTCAAGCAATCTCTCCCTTTCCATGGGTCCGTCTTCATCATTTGACTCCACATCGTGCCATTTTTCAATCATTGACATAATCTCCCTTGGAAGCCTGCTTGTCACCAATATCTTCATCTTCTAAATCCCTTTCGCTTTTCATTTTCAAACAGCCAAGGTGTTGCTTCATCTAAAATCTCGACAGGGAATTTACACCTATCTTACCTCAGATATGACCTCAATTTGTCACCAAATTCTTCAGGTGATATTATGGTAATTACTTCATTATGACCTTTTTCAAAGTAATTTACGTCGCTGATTCCCAGAGGTGGGAAACTAATCCTCGGGATAATCCTGGCCTGAACCCGGAAGCTTTCCTCTTTATTCAAGTTTGCCAGCAGCGTCATGTTAAGGCCTTCTACACCCATTTGGTGCAGGCAGGATAATATCCTGGATAGGCCTTCTGAAAAGGATCTCCACCCCTCTTTCTCGACTTCGTCAAAATTGTCTGCACCTTCAAATAGTATGAGGATCTCACCCAGCATGCCGCCAGGGCAAAAACTGGAGAGGTACGTGGCCTCTCCGTAATGATAGATATATCTCGCTGATTCCTGTTCTTCAAAAGCGACAAGGTCAATCCAATAGGTTTGTTTATGCCTCTTGTGATAATCCACAGATGCCTCGAGTAAGTTCCGATGAAACATTGTCGGTTTTTGGTCAGCCACAATCTGTAAATGGGGATGTATTATTCCGCCACCTGCAGACGGCATATAATTCCAATTGATAGAGACATAGGCAACGCCTGCGTCCGCCTGCCGGACCCGCTCCAAATAGATTGAACAGGCCTCCAGGGCATCAAATAGGGCTTCTGCGCTGAAACCATCCAGAGAAAGGTAATGCTCTTCAGAAAAAATGACCACTGCATTGTAAAGACTGTAAGGAAAGGCGTTGGGAATGACCGTCGACTGACCGTGACTAATTCGCCCATCAGGGATAAGTGAAGGGGAAAACTTAGGGGTCAATTCATCGATCCTTTCAGCACAAAAAGGACACGTCTCTTTCGATTTTGAAAGGGATTCTGAATCCAGCTCAACTTTCGGCAAGCGCCACCTGTGCGATAGGATACGCGCCCTTGCCCCGGTAAAAAGATCGCTTCTGACTTCTATCATTGTTACTTTTTCTTTAAACTGGTCGAAAGGATCCAGGAATCTGGCTTCGTAGATCTCCTTTTTGAAAAGATTTTCCATATATTGTTCTTCTCCCTCAATTCTGGATAGCCTCAGATCCGGCACCTACTCCTCAGAAAAGGCCTTTACCATGTCGCCCAGATCTAATTCCATCTCCCGTGTCTGTCCACCCAATTCCAGAAACCTGCTCATACGCCTCTTGGCCTCTTTCACGGATGCGGCCTGACCGAAGAGAAAAGACTCTTGGAGCAGGCCCTCGATAAGGGGTAATTCGCTCGCGCTCTGGATGGCCAATTTGGCCGCAGCAATGGCCGCGGCAGGGAATGAGGCTATCCTAAAGGCCAGATCCTCCACAAATGGCGTCAGGTCTTCAGGCGGAAGGGCACGATTGATATAGCCATATCGCTCCGCCTCCTCTGCAGACAAATCACCGCACCCGAGCACCACCTCCAAGGCCCGGCCCGAACCTATCAGCCTGGGCAGCCGCTGGGTGCCCCCGCCGCCAGGGATAATCCCCAGGGCCACCTCAGGCTGTGCCAATATGGCCTTTCCAATGGCCCCAAACCTCATATCCATACCCAGACAGAACTCACTTCCGCCTCCGCGTGCCCGGCCTTCCAGCTTGACGATACTTACTTTGGGCATCCTGCGGAAGGCCTCACACGTCTTGTTCAGGTCGTGAAGTTCAGAAGGCCTGGGCGGAGGTGTATCAGGGAGAAGGGAAAGGACAGACACATCAAAATGGGCGATGAAAAATTCCGGATCTGCACTGTCAAATACAATCACCTTAATCCCGGAGTCTAATGCAACCTCAAAAGATAGCATTAGAAGTTCTTCCAAAAGCTCTAGAGTTAATAGATTTATAGGTGGGTTGTCTATTGTGACAAATGCCACGCCCCTATCCTTTCGAACCTTGAGTAATTTGTAATCTTGCTCAGCCATCTCATTCCTCCTTTACCTATACCTAAAGGGCTCACCCATTAACTGCATGTGACAGGTATCTTACCTATCAGCATCCATTACTTCTCCGGGCAATAATCATGGGCTAAGAGTGTCTTTTATTCATCCCATCCGACAACAAAGTATTCTGTGAGGCTAAAATGTCCAATGTCAAGACGCGACCCCGCTTCCGTACAGGTAATAACAGATCGCAACGGCGGCCATGACACCCACCAGATCTGCCGTCAGCGAAGCAGCCAAGGTGTGTCGAATGCGCCGGACCTGGACCGCGCCGAAGTATACGGCCAGCACATAAAAGGTCGTTTCGGTCGAACCCTGAAGTGTCGAAACGAGGTAGCCGATATAGCTGTCCGGCCCAATGGCCGGATCATTGATGAGGGAAGCCAGGATTCCGTAAGCCCCTGACCCGGACAAGGGCCTCAGGAGCGCCATAGGCAACGCCTCCGGCGGCAGGCCGATTTTTCCTGTAAACGGGCCTAAGATATGGACCATGGCTTCCATGGCACCACTGGCACGAAACATGCCCACTGCGACCAGAATGGCTACGAGATAAGGAATTATCTTGATCGCCACTTGAAAACCCTCTTTGGCGCCTTCCACAAATACCTCATAAACGCGAACGCCCCTTGCAAATCCAAAACCCAGAAATCCCATCATGAGACCAGGAATGACCCACGGAGAGATGGATTTGCCCCACAACACTGCGAGGGGTATACATGCAATGAGGGCAGAGACAGCCAACAGACTGACCCACACCGGATAGGCATCCGAAGCCTCATCAAGTGACATGGCATTCCTTTCCAAGCCCTGGTCGCCATCTGAATCTACCTCTTGATGCTCTTGGGGCCGATCTTTCTTGAAGCGTTTGTAGACCTTGGCCGCGCAGATGGCCGCCAGGGTCGAACAGATCGTAGCAAAAAGTGTAGTGGGAAGGATGCCTGCCGGATCTGCCGATCCAGCAGCAGCCCGAAGGGCAATCACCCCGGTTGGCAGGAGTGTGACGCTGGACGTATTGATGGCAAGGAAAAGGGCCATGGAATCTGTTGCCGTTCCAGGGCGGGTGTTGAGTTTGTCGAGCTCTTGCATGGCACGGATCCCGAAAGGGGTAGCAGCATTTCCCAATCCCATGGCGTTGGCCGACATGTTTAGGATCATGGCCCCCATGGCAGGATGGTCCGCTGGCACGTCAGGGAATAGGCGAACCATCAGGGGCCGGATTAAGCGAGCCAGAATCCTTAAGAGCCCCCCGGCCTCGGCCACCTTTACCAATCCCAAGAACAGCGTCATCACGCCGATAAGTCCCAGGGCAAGCTCCACCGAGTCAGAGGCAGAGGTGACCATCGCCTTTGTCAGCTCCGCCATGGGAGATGCAACGCCGGCCGCCGCTATCCAATGAAGATGCCGCCATCCAGCAGCGACAAACGCAATCATAACTATGGCAAAAAAAACAATATTCATGGTGGATGTAAGACAGCCTGACCATCACTTGTGGCAAAAACGAGGTTGATCAAAGATACCCGGCTCCATTTCTTATGTCAATTGAAGAGAAGGTGGGGACATAAGCTGGTGGACGGGCGTGCCAAGGTGCTTTTTACAGCAGTGAACATCTGTCAAACAGATTGACCCGCTCGCCCAGGCCCAGGTCGTCCCTCCACCTCATTAGTTCAAATCTATCCTTTTCGTCCCTGAGGACCTGTACAAACACTGATTCCTGTTCATCGTGAAGCAATCTTTCGGCCGGGTTAGTGCTGAAAATCTTTGTCCATGTCCCTGAATTTGCGTACTCCGCATTTGCATTGGGAGATAAGCCAAGCAGGTCTGCATAGTGCGTATGACCAAAGACCACGTATTTCACGCCAAGTTGCCTCTGAATTACAGACGCCATCTTCCGGTAGGTTCTCCCGGGGTTATATGTAAGGAAATACATGATATTCCGCAACCTGCTTGTATTGTAGATAAAGCAGGGAACCCAATGACTCCTTATGGCCTCTAGCCTGGTTACATCAATTCCAAACCTTTCTGCCTCTGCCTGGATCCCCTTGTCATTTTTCTGCCGCAGGCCTTCCAGTTCCCCAGGCTCAAACATTTTTATCTTCCTGAAAATCTCCAGGAAATAACAGGCATGTCTCATTATCCTTGGGGAGCAAAGGAATTTAAGCCAGTATTTCTTGACGTAGGCGGACGTTGGCCTGACATTGTCGGCAAAAGGATCTTTCTGCTCGACCTTATTAAAGAGATAGCGCACAAAAAATGCGCCCCCAGGAAGCATCAGATCTTTGCTCTCAGGCAGGAATGGGGCCAGTAAATAATCGAACGAATTCATGCCATCGTACTGGTGACCGTGCTCAATCCAGATCAACCCAGGCACGTAGTAGAACCATGGGCAAAACTCAACTGAACTGGAAAGGGCTTCTCTCTTGTTAGTGATCTTCCCGGGCAGATATTTTTTCATCTCCTCCCTGAAGGCCTCTTGTTGCTCCGGAACGGTCCACTCAATGTCATGATTCCCTGTTATAATGGTACACCTGTTTCCCGTGCTCAGAAACCTCCCAAGGGCCTTAAAGAATACCCAGTGACCGTCCATTATGACCTTCATCTTCCAGACCGTCTTGTCCGGAGAGGTGCCGAGGCCGTATTCCCTTTCTCTTTTGGTCAGTTCGAAACCGTCATGGTTAGGGAGCCTGGTGACCTGAAGAAAATCGACCATGTCACCGGCTATAATAAGCCGCCACTTTCTCCCGCGTCGCTCGGATTCGGCCTCGAGGTAGGAGAGAAACCGGTCGAACTGGCCGTCAAAGAAAAAGTCCTCGTTTCGATTATACCTCTTTGTTCGTGGATTACGGCCCTCGCTGAGGTGCAAATCACTTACTATTGCAATATTGAACTCTTCTCGTCTGGTCATACCTTCCTCATCCATGGTTGTTAAAGCAAGACCCCCATCCCCGAATCGCACTTTTCACCGAACCTGGAAAAAGAATTCCTGTAGTATTTTTAACACCGACTATTTTGATATTGTACAATCAAAGATTGTATTGTAAAGATGATTTTGGGGAAATATAGGGTAATAGCTCAATAATTGAGGGCAACTGTGGTAGTAGAAGGCCAAGGCCGGCCCTGTCCTATTCGCCCTCTGGTGATTAACCCCTATTTATGGGAGGTGTAATATTAACCGAGATTCATGAAAGGTTAGAGCCTTCGCCCTCTGCGGGCGAGGTAAAAACAACCGCTGCAAAGCTGACGGCAGAGCGGGTGGCCTCTTCGTGCCAGATTTGATAGTCGATAATCTGACCTTCTGAGTACGGTAGTACTTCCAGAAGGCAGGCCATGGCGGAAAAGCCACACACGTTGAACTGATCATCTACACTGGCCGACTCCTCCCAGAATCCCTTAGCATCACCTTTTGAGACGGCCTCTAGTAGTCTATGATCGTGCCTTTCTGAAAGTTTCTCAATATATAGGGCGGGCTTATTGTGACCGAACTTTGGTCCGATGTGTGATAAGTCCACACCCGTCACCAGCAAAGTTTCCTCATCTCCATCACCCAATATATCTGCAAGCACTTGCAGAAACGGTGTGGCCGTTTTCAGATATGAGTCCCTAGCATACTGTGAGAGGGTCCCATTCGCCGGACCACAGAGTATAGGAACGATAGTGAATGAATCCCGGGCCAATAGGTGTTGCAGAAAAATTATCTGAAACTCCACGGAATGTTCTGCTTTGTGGGCAAAGTCATTATCGGAGATGATTGAATTGCCCGCCTCCATCAATTTTCCAACCGTGCCGCGGTCATTTTTGACGCGGCCGAGCGGGGTTTGAAAGTCCTTTTCTGTCAGGCAAAACAGGCCCTCCATCATCTTGTGGCCCACTCCCATCACTATGACCCTCGATGGTGAAGCATTCCTTAACCACTGATAGGCGTTTCCATAGACCCTGTATCCCACTGCAATATCTATGTGTGGTGCAATGAGCGCCTTTACCCTCCCCGCTGATTTTGGGACCATGGACTGCGTCTTGAGGATTTCATCCAACCTATTTTTCAGGGCCCCAGGCTGATCGGGATAGGATCTCCCACAATGTGAGCACGGCCTGACCTTCTCAGAGGCAAATTGGCCAATGACTTTTTCCCTGGCCCGTTGAAATCTTTCATTATCAAGAAGGAAGGATTCATCAAGCTGTTCCAGCAGATGCCCTATTTCATCAGTTCCAACCAGAACTCCCCCACTCTCCCTCATGAGGTCCGCCTGTATATCGCGGATGCCTTTTGTACCATCCAATTTCGATATAAGGCTGTAAAAGGCCAAAGGTAGGGCCTTGCCGTCCTGTACCAGGCCCAGGTGATCTCGGATGACTATGAGCTGCTCATTACCATGCCGGATTGGAAACAATTCCAGATCTGTTCTAAGTCGCGGATTATTGTCGGCATTCATTTTTACAATTAAACCACCAAATAGCACCTGCACCTGGCCACCGGGAAAGCAGGATGCCAGTGAAAGGTCTCTAGACTACCTGACATGCTTATCTTGAGTAAGATGGGAAGACCTTGAAATGAAGGATGGATCTATGGGCTATCTACGCCCTCACCTCTTGTTTCTTTCTTTGACTAGTTCAATAAATTCTTCCAAGTTTTGTTGAGAACCGAAGACCTCATTGTAAGATTTCTCACTCCACAAGGTGAGCCCCAGCTTGAAAATATTATGTATCAATTCATCAGCGTTCTCCGCTCCCTCCAATTTTAGCGTTTGGTAAAGTAAATCATCAGGCACCTTAATAGGATATATTACCGCAGCCGAGGTGGCATCCGTCTTCAGATATTCCTGAATACTCTTGAGAATTCTGAGGTTTATATATTTTTTGTTATACTCTTCCTCATCCATTATCTTTTGCCCTCATATTCTAGCGCCTACCCTTGGGCACAGGTTGGGGTTACCCCGATCGCAGGAGGCTACGGTTTTAGTCCCGACATTTTTCGTTCGAGCTAAACCTCGGGATGTCGTACCTTTATTCACAGTAAAACCAAACGGCCGGGAAGTCAACCGAAAGCTAGCCAGCATACGCATTATCCTTCAGGAGCCACTATACGTCCCTAAACGAGCCGTGGCGGCCGGCACCTTCTGCAAAGCGTCTTGCACCGTTCAGGGCACCTGCCGCTATCGATCTCAGACCGTGACCAAACTCATTGGCCATTGCATCCTTTAGAGAAAGATCCCATTGCTCATAAACAGACATGCGATCCTCGCGCAGACATACTTGGGGAAACTCCGCCAGTTGATGAGCCAATTTTTCTGCTTCTACCCTCGCCTGTCCCTTGGCGACGATCCTGTTAGCCAGGCCTATTTGCATAGCCTCCTTTGCCCCTACCGGACGACCCGTAAGAATCAGGTCGAGAGCGCGGCTTATACCAATCAACCGAGGTAACCGAACAGTCCCACCGTCTATAAGCGGAACGCCCCAGCGGCGGCAAAAAACGCCTATTATTGCATCTTCTTCAACCACCCGCAGGTCACACCAAAGGGCTAGCTCAAGCCCACCGGCTACGGCATGCCCTGCTATGGCCGCTATTACCGGTTTGTTAAGTATCATTCGCGATGGGCCCATCGGGGCATCCCCTGAGGGCTCCAAACGATTTCTGTGAGAACCTTCCGCTACTGCCTTCAAGTCGGCTCCGGCACAAAAAGTGCCGTGGTCTCCGAATAGGACCGCCACCCTGGCCTCCTCATCTGCCTCAAATTCACGAAAGGCCTTGGAAAGGGCATCGGCGGCCCGGCGATCCACTGCATTTCGCACATGCCGCCGGCTCAGTATGACTGTAGTTACATATCCATCTCTCTCAACAATAACACTCATGGCATTCCCTCTAGTGATCTAACAAAATATTCTTCCATTTGAGGCGTCATTCGAACCCTGGGGCACGCCGAGCTGGCCCCTCTCAATACGCTCATCTAAGTTCCGACATCCTTTCTATCATCAAGATCATGCCTGCTCGGCAAATCATCTATAGTGCCCTGATTCCTGCGGCATTTCGGATGGCACGCAAAGCCCTTTTCACGCTAGCATAAACAGGCACCCCTTGAGAAAGATAACCAAGACGAATAGCCCTGGATGTGCCCTCAAGTCCATTGTCTACTGGTAAATTGGCCCGGTTTTCTATTACAACTATTATGTCCTTTCCTGTCGACTCTCTTATCCGTACACTTACCTCCAATAAAGAATCCATATATTCTTGCAGGACCGACGAACGCTGGTCATCCATCCCCATAAATGCAGGTGCAACTACACCCAAGGGATGGATAAGCATAATCACTACCAAGGCGTCCACAGGTTCTCTAGTGAGGATATCTTCCATCATTCCCGAAATTGCCTCCAGGGGAATGACAGGAGATCCAGTATCAAGAGGGTTGGCCACACTGTTACCGGGCGTAGAGAACCACCCCCTGAGTCTCCGCTGCGTACCAGGGCTGAAGGTGGGTAGATCTAGTCCCCATTGATGGGCCAAGTCAGATGAAAAAACGCCTATGGCCCCTCCACCCCCCAGCAGGGCGACTCGTCGTCCCCGACGACGTAAATGCACCAGGGCCATCATCGTATCCACCATTTCTTCCAACCCCCCAACGGACACGACCCCGGCCTGAGCCAAAACCCCCTTCCATATAGGGGCATCCCCACCTAATGATCCTGTGTGACTCCGGACCGCATTGCTGCCAGTCGGCGTAAGCCCTCCCTTCCATACGACAACAGGCTTCTTGGATGTCACTTTTTTAAGGACCTGCATAAATCTCTGCCCATCGCTTACTCCTTCAAGATAGGCCCCCACGTATCTGGTTTCTGTGTCCTCCGAAAGGTAGTCCAATAATGCTATCGCATCTAGATCACAGCCATTACCAAAGGACACAATCTTGCTTACCCCAAACCCTGCCATACGTGCCTCATGGCCAAAATCCGCAGCAACACCCCCGCTCTGGGAGATAAGGGCCACGGGCCCGCACTCCTTGGAAAAATCAAACCCAGGCAGTATAGTAATTTCCCCCGAAGGGCAGCAGGCACCAAAGCAGTTCGGACCGAGTATTCGAATACCTTTGCGTGCTATGCGAACCACTTCCTTCTGAAGATCTATGCCCCGGGCCTTGCCTGTTTCGGCAAATCCAGACGATATGATCTCAGCGCCTGTCACAGCCTGCCGAAGGCAATCCCTCAGGACATCTGGTACCATTTTGGCGGGTACGGACACGATTGCCAGATCTACAGGGCCTGTCACCTCTCCCAGGCTATGGTAAACCTTCAACGGCTTACAATCTCCATCGCCTGGATATATGGGGTAGATCTGTCCGCTATACCCATATCTCTTCAGACTTTGTATGATCATGTGCCCGAATTTACCGGCCTGGTGGACGGCCCCAAAGACGGCAACACCCCTCGGGTGAAACATCCGGTCCAAGTCCTGACGATCCTGTGAGGTCATATACCTTCTTCATCTCCACTACACATAGTACACCCCTGTCCTTCAGGCAGAACGCCCATAGAACTTCAACTGAACCCCGAAACTTGATAAAAGACAAATAAGATTATCAGGAAACACACTGAAAAGTCAAGAGAACGGCAAACGCAGGAAAAAAGAAAAGGATGGGATAAACAAGCAAACTGTTTCTTCATACTTGTCCAAAAACCGTTTTTGTTGGACAGCATTTTGCCTTAGAGTTTGCCTGAAACACCAGTAACTACTCAGGGGGATAGACTGAAGGTAGAAGGCTGAAGGAAAATTTGAGTTAGCTGAAAGGGAAGCTGCCTTGGTTTACTCATTGAAAATACTTCCTCCTTCAGTCTTCAATCTAAATGCCTAGCTAGTCCCACACAGTACGCGAAGAGTTGGGGGGGGAATTCATCCGTGTCAAAGGCCCAAAATTCAGGGATTAGCAAATGATGTGAAGACAAGAGAATATATCACCTATACTTTTGTTGCAAAAATGTGATTAATGCCTTTTCTTGGCAACTGACAACTGGCAACCGACAACTATCAATTGAGTGTTTTTGCTCAATTAGGCTTTTAGGCAACCTAAATTTATGCAAAATCCTATTGGACTCTACGAAATCAGCCACTAACTCTGAACCCTGAACTGTGAACCATACAACCTGAGCAGTTACGGATTTGAATTTATTTTGGACAGCAGTGGTGTTTCTTATCTTCTTTGTAGACTAAACAGGCCTCTTAAACGGCTAAGGATTGCGAAATGCCGTGCACTGATGCCCCAAGAGGCCGCGGTAGAGATAAAGCAGCCCCCGCCGCTCCCTGAATTGCTGGCCGTGGTCCCGTTTACGGAACTACCTGCCGCCGAAGCCCCGCCGGCACTGCCTTCATCTATCCCTGCCTGGGCACCCGTAAAATGATAGACCTTTATCTCAATTGTCGAGACACTGGATCGTGGATGATCCTTCCTGGAACCCGGGACCATCCATCCATCACCACCGGGTTGCACATTTCCACTCGTATCACAGGCAATAACCCACTCTTTTCCGTTGAAGAGGAAAATACTAAGGGTGCTCAGATCAATATTACCGGGACAGGGAATAAATATCTTCACCGGTGAAGTAAATCCCGTGGACGGTTGAAGATTCATAGGCTTTCCCATGGGTTGCCAACCTGATGCCACAGCTCCTTCCAGCTCCCCAATGGGCCCGAATCGTGGTGTCACCGGCTCACTGCTGTTATAGATGATCTTCGCCCCTTCGAGATCACCACTCATCACCTGGATACCCGCATCATAAGAATACTGGGAGTCTGCAAGATCAGGATCATCAGGAGAGATTTCGTAGGTGTCAGGCAGGTTATCGGGGGTCTGTGCCTCCTCGTGCTCAGACATGCTCTCAATAGCAAAATCGTAGCTCGCCCCTATCATCCAGTCTTGGGTGCTATCTTTGGCATCCACCTTGATATTGACGCTGGCATCATATAGATAACACCCCAGGCCCTCTTCCTCGCACCTGTCATACACCACCCAGAGCCTGGTTACCTTGGTGTC
>Ga0307425_1001183_pt1 | contig 15872 bp, 13 predicted proteins | sample SalMarWE160330MG_FD_202152 | JGI IMG/M metagenome (GOLD analysis project Ga0307425, IMG submission 202152) | Salt marsh sediment microbial communities from the Plum Island Ecosystem LTER, Massachusetts, United States - WE1603-30 | ecosystem: Environmental > Aquatic > Marine > Intertidal zone >... | reverse complement strand
GAAATTTTTTGAAAAACAGAAGACTACATTTGGCAGTGTTAACCTACTGGGTGTCCGAAAATTTGATCTTTTTTCTTCTTCATCCGCTAATTTCAAAATCATATCAAGGGGCCGGAAAAGACCAATCCTTATAACCTGTGATATCATGATTTGGAGGGGTAGATCGAGTGTTGTGTTATGTCATGGATATGCATATCAAATCCGGATGGTTGAAAACCTGACATAACTTGACATCTGTCAGGGCTTGGAAACACTGATGTATCTGATTCCGTATATGAACTAAGGATGAATCACAGAGATCTGCTATCAAGCCCAGCCGTTCGATGTTAATAAATCATTTGATATCAATGAGATACTCTATAAATACCTGGTGTAATTTCAGCCTTTTGCCGATTTGAGGCTGGCAGCAGGACCTCTGAAATTCTTAAAGTCAAGAGTGAGCACCACACAAGAGTGACCACCATACCTGGTGCCCGTAGGGATTTTTGTAATTGGGTTTTTTTGTTGAATAGCTTCCTCAAATTCTGGTATGGTGCCATAAGACTGGGACACTTACATCAAACATTTCCCAAGTATTTATTTGGCAATCTTATTGAAATCCGTCAAAAAATGGCCCATGTGAGACAGAAGATTGCAGGTATTTTCTCATTTTAAGGCCGGTTTTCTTTGAGATTGAATGTATATTTTGCAGCCCGGTTCTCTTGAAGGGTTCCTTATTTATTTAGACTGGTTTTTGTGCCTGCGCGGTAGAGAAAAATAATACGACCTTGTGGCCTTATTGGTAAGAACCTTATGGGATATCGAAAAACACTTAATACATTGATTTCATTGCTTTTGGTCTTGGGTGTTTTCGCAAACAGCGCATTGGCAGAGGCCTGTTTCTGCGGAGAGGCCTGCTTGCACGGTCTTCAACCAGACGGTAAGATAAAGGTAAACTTGCCGTTTCATATGCGTTGCTCAGGCATTCCGTGCGAGAGCTGTGAGTTGGAAAAGGGCCAAACGCTTAAAGCAGCTAACTCTATAAACCAGTCGCTTAATGTGAAACTCCTTGATAATGCGTTCATCCTGCCGACTCTCCTCGATTATCCTCCCACTTATCATATCCTCAAAAGTTTTGATTCTTTTTATACCCGCGGAGCAATCCCATCGTCACCTATCTACCTGCAAAACCTCTCGATTCTTTGCTAATCTTTTAAACTAGCCACCCAATGTAATACAAAATAATGAATGGATGCGGTTGATAAGGATTGAACCCATCTGGTTCGAGAAACCCATTATATGAAAGGAATACGACATGAAAAGAATATATGTATGCGTTGTATTACTATTGACATTCTTGCTGACTGGCAGTGGGGTCTTTTATGCCGCCTTTGCTGATCATGATGATCATAAAGAAAAGTGGAGGTATCAGAAAAGGGAGCGAAGACACTCTGAACATAATGGTAAACGCAATTTGGCAATAGTGAATAATCCAACGTACACGGAAAATTGCGGGGCCTGTCATTTCGCATATCAACCAGGCTTATTACCCTCAGGGTCATGGGATAACATTCTTAATAGTCTTGCAGACCATTTTGGTGAGGAGATAGATCTTGATCCGGAATCAAATAAGATAATTTTGGAATATCTCAAGACCAATGCAGCAAATTATTCCTCTGCAAAACTATCTGGAAAGATTATGAAAAGCCTGAGAAATCAAACACCGTCAAGAATAACGCAGATTTCCTATATTCAGAGAAAGCACCATGAAATTCAGCCCAAAGTGTTTAAGCGGGAATCTATCGGTTCATTTTCCAACTGCCTGGCCTGTCACACAACAGCAGCAAAGGGAATCTATGAGGATGATTACGTCGAAATACCCCGTTAGCCCAATAAAATAACAGAATGGAACAGGGTACGGTAATTTGTTCCTTTTGGTCGATCAAGTGATTGTGGCCTAAGGATGGGGCATAATGAAGAACATCTTAATAACCTTGGTAATAGGATTTGTCCTCTTTGAGTTGGTTGAGCATGTGGTTTTCCCTCTGTTCTGGTTTATCAAGGACAGGAATAGAAAATCTGTTTGCGGTGTGACGGGGATGTTTGGAAAGGTGGGTGAAATCAAACAGTGGCAAGAAACTGAAGGGCAGGTTTTCGTCAATGGCGAACTTTGGAGGGCAGTCAGCGATGTTCCTCTACTGGTTGGCCATAAGATAGTTGTTCAGAGTGTTGAAGGACTGACGTTGAGGGCGAAACCTTTCAAACATTGAAGTTCCATAAATAGTGTCTGAACGAAAACTATCTTTTTAGCCTCCCGCGGCGGGACGTCTTCCTTGATCTGAACAAAAAATCCCAGTTTTCGTTCGGACACTAAATAGGTCTGTTAGGAGGTGTGCTATGCGTAAGGTGTTGATTCTTGTGGTTGTCGCATTAGTCGTGGTGCTGGGCATTCAGTTCATACCTGTGGAAATGAAGAATCCTCCGGTAGAAGATGAAATTTCTGCACCTCAAGAAGTTAAAGCGATCTTACGGCGGGCTTGCTATAATTGCCACTCGAACGAGACCATATGGCCCCGGTACGGCAGTGTGGCGCCAATATCCTGGATATTTGGATATTATGTCCATGAAGGCCGAGATGAAGTCAACTTCTCTAAGTGGGGGTGGCTTAATCCCAAACGACAGATTAAGATGAAAAAGGAAATTTGGGAAGAAACAGAGGAGCGAGAGATGCCTCCCTGGCTCTATCGCTTTGTGGAGCCGGGTTCACGCCTTTCTGACAGTGATCGCTCGTTGCTTCGGAAATGGGTGTTTAGTCAAGATTTGAAAAAATTGAATACTTACTCGGATGATCATGATAAAGCAAGCAAGAGGCAGCATCAAAAAAGGAACCTAAATAACTCCAAGCATTATGGGAGAAGTTATCTGACACCTGTAAACAATCCGACATATAAAGAGGAATGCGGCGGTTGCCACTTCGCATATCAGCCCGAACTATTACCCTCTGGTTCATGGGATAAAATCCTTGCCGAGCTTGAGGACCATTTCGGAGAGGTCGTCGAGCTTGATCCGGATTCAAAAAAGATAATTGCTGAATATCTTAAGGCGAATGCCGCAGACCATTCCTCTGGAAAACGGGCCGTTAAGATCATGAGAAGCTTAGGAAACCGAACCCCTCTCCGTATTACCGATACCCTTTATATTCGGGAAAAGCACCATGAAGTTCCTACCAATGTCTTGAAGCGTGATTCCATCGGTTCTCTTTCCAACTGCGTTGCGTGCCATACTACAGCCGAAAAGGGGATCTACGATGATGATTATGTCGTCATTCCGCGTTGACGGAAATACAGGTTTGGCCTGAGGGCACGAAAAATAATTAGCCTTAAGATTTGGGGGAGTATCTGGTCATGCTATTTCAAGATGTCGGATTTCTTAAAATTTGTCTTTACGTAGCCCCAGTGCAATAAAATATGTATTGCAATCGTGACCATAAACGCTAAGGCAGTCCACTCATGAACCTCGACAAAAAAATGCCTTAGCGTAATCAAGAAACTCCCTCTTGCTTCATATCCCTTAGGTAGAAGCAGCCAGTTTATGAGGCCGGTAGCGCTCAGGATAATGAAAAGAACGAATGAAACCACATTTATAATCCAAAACCTGGAACGTTTTTTGCTCGTCATATCCTTAAAACTCCTTCAAAAAGGTATCGCCATGTGACCAGGGAACCGAGTGAAACTGATTTTGCGGCAATAATCAAAAAGGGCGGAATTCTAAATACATAAAGAGGATTAATAGAGTTGTTCCGAGAGAGACTATTCCCGTGCCTATTGCCCCTGACCGTCTATTCTCATCGCTACTAAAGATCGTGACTATCCCGCCTGTTACAGCCATGACAAATGCCACCATGCAGGCGACTTGGAGAACAAGTATCGGCTCTTGCTTAACATTTATGAAAAAAGATATCAGAAATGCACCTGCAACAATAGAACCCATTGTCTGCTTATCTCTCTCCTTATGAAACATGGTTGCTAATCCGCCAATTATGGCCATGACAAAAGAAACAATAGAAATCAACTCTCGCATTTTCCGGACCCCCTCCAATCTTGATGGTCTCTTAAAAAGTCAGATGGCGAATTTTTCTTGTTTGTAACCGCTCGATTTTGTTACATGCCGTTTCCAATTTTTATGAATTTTGCGCCTTCTTGCGGCTTTATCAATCTTCATATTCAATCTTGTAATCTACGGCTCAAAATTGTTATCATCATCATTATTATTATCATTTTATGATATTAAGGTATAGGAAACAGTTTCAAAATGTTCAACTTAATTTTTCGGTGCCGGATTCATTTTACGATTCACTGAACCCATCCTGAACAGCGTTCAGTACCTTCAAAAAGCGCTTGACTCCGGGAGAGTCTAAACTTATTAGAGTAAAATTAAGATGGATGGTGCGTGAGGAAAAATCGAGATTATTTATACCGCAAACGGGCATAGTTGACGTTTTTTTACATTCGTGTCTATTCGTGTAATTCGTGGTAAACACTGTTCTTCGGTCCCGTGATTGTCCCGATGAAAAGTCTCAATTTGTGGCAGTGTCGGGTATAAATAGTTGTTTAGATGGTGGCGTAAGAGGTGGGTTTTATGAAAAAACTTTTCATTTTTCTGATCCTGGTCGCGGTAATCATCACCGGGGGATATCTGTGGGCTACCAGGGGAATGAATGCAAAAACGGAAACACCCCAGTGGTCCACGGTAAAGGTTGAAAAGGGATCGATACGCACCGCTGTTTCCTGCACCGGCGAGGTGGTCTCCAACCTTGATGTTGAGATAAAATGTAAGGCCAGCGGCGAAGTCATAAATCTGCCGTTTGATATCAGCGATCGGGTGAAGAAAGGCGACTTAATTGTTGAAATCGATCCGGTGGACGAGCAGCGGAAGGTAAACCAGGCCAAGGTCACCCTTGAATCCTCCCAGGCGCGTCTCATCCAAAACAAGGTCAATCTTCAGATTGCCCAAAGAAGTCTCGCCATTGATAGGAAAAGCGCTGAGGCATCCCTGAAATCAGCTGTCGCCACTGCTAAGGATGCCCGTGCCAAGGCAGAGCGTATAAAGAAGCTCTTTGAAAGAAAGATCACTACCCAGGAAAGCAGGGAGACGGCCGAAACGGTTGCCATTCAGGCGGAAGTCGATCTGGAGAATGCACGGATACGTATCGAAAAGTTGGAGATTACAGCCCACGAACTGGAGCTTAAACGTCAGGACGTCAGGCTCGCCAAGGCGCAGATAGAAATGAATAAGATTGACTTCTCCCTGGCTGAGCAGCGTCTTAAAGATACCAAAGTGTTTTCTCCTATCGATGGAGTGGTTTCCGAACGAAACGTCCAATCGGGGCAGATCATTTCCTCAGGGATCAGCAATGTTGGCGGGGGGACTCTTGTGATGGTTCTTTCCGATCTTACGCGTCTCTTTATCCTCGCCTCGGTGGATGAAAGTGATATCGGGAAGGTAAAACTGGGACAAAAAGTAATTATAACTGCGGATGCATTCCCCGGAAAGCGCTTTTTTGGAAAGATCGAGAGGATTGCAACAAAGGGGGTCAATATTTCGAATGTTGTGACATTCGAGGTGAAAATCGAGGTACAGGGAAGAGAGAAGCAGTTGTTAAAACCGGAGATGACCGCCAATGTTGACATTATCGTCGCCGACAAATCGGGCGTCTTAATCGTGCCGTCAGAGGCTCTTTTGCGGGAAAAGGGTGATTATATCGTTCGGGTAAAGATGGATGAGGGCCGGCTGGAAGAACGCCGGGTTAAGGTGGGTATCAGCGATGGTGTTGTGACTGAAATCACCGAAGGTCTGAATCAAGGTGATACGGTGGCTTTTCGCAGAGGAGAAGCCCGGAGCCGCTGGCGTACCGATTCCTCCAGACGAAATCTCACCTCCAGCAGGGCGATGCGGATGATGATAGGGGGAAGATGACATCATTGATTATCGAAGCAGATTCGCTTGTTAAGACGTATCGACTTGGAGACAGCCTGGTCCTGGCCTTAGACGGGATAGATTTCCAGGTTGAGGAAGGGGAGATGGTCGCGATAAGAGGTTCTTCAGGGAGCGGGAAGTCCACCCTGATGCACATCTTAGGATGTCTGGAACGGCCTGACTCCGGAACATATATCCTTGCGGATGAAGATGTGTCCAAACTCCCCCTGAATAGGTTGGCTGAAATTCGAAATCAGCGTATCGGCTTTGTTTTTCAGAGCTTTAACCTTCTCCCCCGACTGAATGCCTTAGAGAATGTGGAACTCCCGCTCCTCTATGGTGGCAAATCAGAAGCCAAGGACCGGGCAAAAGAGGCATTGCAGATTGTCGGTCTTCAAGATCGAATGTATCACGAACCGACGCAACTCTCCGGTGGACAACTGCAACGGGCGGCCATTGCGCGTGCCATCGTGACAGATCCGGCAATTATTTTGGCTGATGAGCCCACGGGAAATCTGGACACGGCCACCGGAGAAGAGGTTATGGGCATTTTCAAACAGCTCAACGCCGACGGGGGAACGATCGTCGTCGTTACCCACGAACCATCCATCGCAGCGCAATGCGGAAGGCAGGTCCATATCTTAGACGGAAGAATTATCAGTTAAAAGGGGATAGGATAAAGCAATGCTCTTCTGGACCATTATCAAAGTAGCCTTCAAAAGTCTGTCCGCAAACAAGCTCAGGACATTCTTGGCGATGTTAGGGATTATCATCGGTGTGGGGGCAGTCATATCCATGTTGGCATTGGGCGCCGGGGCGCAAAAGCGCGTGATGGAGAGGATCGCATCCATGGGCACCAATCTGCTGTTGGTACATCCCGGTCAACGTGGGTTCCGAGGCGTGATGTCTGATACATCACAGCGGCTAAAGCTTTCAGATGCCAAGGCGATACTCGAACGGCTTCCCAATGTGTATCAGGTTGCCCCTGTTGTGAGAGGTCAGGTCCAGCTCAAGTATTTTAACAACAACATTGTAAGCAGTGTGATCGGTTCATCCACCACCTATTTTCCCGTTCGGAATTTTGAAATTGAGAAGGGGAGGGCATTTACCGAAGGAGAGGTAAACAGGATGGCGCGAGTTGCCGTTCTCGGCCCGGTAACTTCAGAAAACTTATTCGGAAAGACCAGCCCTGTCAACGAAACGATCAAAATCAAGGGGATTAATTTTCTTATCGTTGGAATAACAAAAGCCAAGGGAAGTCGGGGAAGACATAATCCTGATGATCAGGTGGTCATACCCTATACAACGGCCATGAAACAGTTGCTCGGGCTTGATTACCTTCATGAGATCGATATCCAGGCTGCTGATGATGTCAGCCTCAATAAGGTACAAAAAGCAATCACATCACTTCTTAAAAAAAGGCACCGGTCGGTTGAAGGGATGCCCGATGATTTTCATATCCATAATCAGGCAGAAATTGTGGAAACTGCCTCGGAAGTGAGCCGGACCTTTACCGTCCTTTTGGGGAGCATCGCAGGGATCTCATTGCTCGTTGGCGGTATTGGGATTATGAACATTATGCTTGTGACAGTTACCGAAAGGACTCGGGAAATCGGCGTTCGGAAAGCGATTGGGGCCAAAAACAAGGATATTCTACTGCAGTTTATTATAGAGGCGATTGTCCTGAGTGGGTTCGGGGGACTGATCGGTGTTGCCTTAGGGATTGGGGCTGCTCAGACGATCGGAAAGTGGACGCAGTTCTTGACGGCCACAGAGCCTTCAAGTGTTCTGCTTGCACTCTCCTTTTCGGCGGCAGTGGGGATATTTTTCGGTTACTACCCAGCACGGCGCGCCGCCCAGCTCGACCCGATCGAAGCGCTCCGTTACCAATAGGCTGGAGTTAATCATAATAGCATCAACGGCCAGGCGACTGAGATATTGGATCGAGAGTGCAATGGCTTTATTCAGAAACCCTTCAAGATGAAAGAACTGTCACGAAAATTGAGAGAGATTTTGGACAAAAAATAGGATCGGATATGCGGTCATAATCCCCAATGCTCAATGCAAGCTCTATATTATTGTTGATGTAGGGAATTTTCGACAAAAGTGAAAGATTGATCTGTACTCTTGCATGGATTTGGCGGGCGTGGGAAGAGGAGTTATACACGAAACCTTGCCCCCAGATCATGGCTGAAGTTTTATTTCTCCAGAAGCTACTTGATTTGGCCATGATTAAAGAATCTATGATTAAGGGTTACGTTTTGGCTATTTTGGCTTTATTTATGGGTTTCAACACAACATTTGGCAACTAAAACGAAATTAAGAGGAAGGTATGAAGTATAAGCTTTCTAATCTAATTGATATAGAAAAAAGTCAAAGACTTCTCGATAGTTTTTGTGATGTGGTGGGAATAGCAGCCGCGATTATCGATTTAGAGGGTAAAGTCCTTGTCGGATCTCGGTGGCAGCAAATATGTACGGATTTTCATCGTATTAATAAACGGACATGCAAGAAATGCATCGAAAGTGATACACAACTTGCCAATGAATTACAGCAAGGAAAACATTTCTCTATTTACCAATGCCGCAATGGACTTACTGACGCTGCATCACCGATCATCATCGAAGATGAGCATATTGCTAACACTTTTGTTGGGCAGTTCCTCCTAAAAACGCCCGACCGGGAGTTTTTTCGCCAACAAGCCGCTACATACGGATTCGAGGAAACACATTATTTAGATGCCCTGTCCAAGGTTCCTATTGTGAAGAAAGAAAATCTTCCTGCCATTCTCAATTTCCTCACTACATTTGCGGGGATGGTAGCAATTATGGGGATAGACCGATTGAAGCAAATAGAGACGGCGGAAGCGCTTCAGGAGAGTGAGGAGCAATACAGAACGCTTGTGTATAACTTACCGGTTGCGGTTTATCGAAATACACCTGGCCCTGAAGGGAAATTTCTTATGGCAAATCCTGCCTTCTGCAAAATGTTCGAATTCAAAGATGAGGAAGAAGTCAAACATGTCACACCTGCCAGTCTTTATCGAAATCCCAAAGAAAGAAAGCAATACTCAGATAACCTTATTCAAAATGGACTAGTTGAAAATGATGAACGAACACTACTGAAAAAAGACGGAACACCTGTCCAGACATCAATCACTTCCCGCGTGGTGTATGATGAAGATGGAAAAGTCTCACATTTCGATTCTTTCATGCTTGACATCACCGAACAAAAGCAAGCGGAAAGAGATCTGCTTGAAAGTGAAGAGAGATTTCGTTTTTTGGTAGAAGAATCACCCTTAGCAATAGCCTTAATTAAGAAGGGTGGTCAGTACAAATATCTTAATCCTAGGTTCGTTGATATGTTTGGGTATACTATTGAAGATATACCTACCGGGCGAGAATGGTTTAGAAAGGCATTCCCTAATGAAAGCTATAGAAAACATGTCATCTCTGCTTGGATCAAAGATCTCAAGAAACATGAAACCGGTGCGTCCCGCCTTCGGACATTTAGCGTAAGTTGCAAAGACGGCTCTGAAAAAAGTGTGCAGTTTAGACCAGTAACGATGACAACCAATGACCATTTTGTAATTTGTGATGACATTACCGAGCGTAAGCACATAGAGGAAGCGCTGCGGGAGAGTGAAGAGAAATACCGAACCATCCTCGGAAGTATAGAAGATGGCTACTTTGAAGTTGATATCGCTGGGAATTTGACATTTTTTAATGATTCATTGTGTAAAATCCTTGAATATTCAAGGGATGAATTAATGGGCATGAACAACCGGCAGTATACAGATGAAGAAGACGCAAAGAGACTATTTCAAACTTTCAACACAGTATATACGACCGGAAAGCCTGACAAGGGCTTTGACTGGGTAATTATAAGAAAAGACGGCACGAAAAGAGCAGTTGAGGCTTCTGTATCGCTAAGAAGGGATGCTGAAGGAGAGCCAATAGGGTTTAGGGGTATTGTTAGGGATATTTCCGAGAAACAGAGGCTTGAAGCCCAACTCCAACATGCCCAAAGGATGGAATCAGTAGGTACTTTAGCTGGTGGTATAGCTCACAATTTCAATAACTTACTCATGGGAATCATGGGGTATTCATCTTTGATGCTTTTGGACACCGATCCCGATCATCCGAATCATAAATGGCTTAAGAACATCCAAAAACAGGTTAAAAGTGGATCTAAGCTGGCCAGTCAACTCCTCGGATATGCCAGGGAGGGAAGCTATGAAGTTAAGCTCATTAGCCTGAATCACTTGATTAAAGAGACGTCCGATACCTTTGGGATGACGAAAAAGGAGATTACGGTTCATCAGGAGCTTTCCGAGAAGCTGTATGGCATAAAGGCAGACCAAGGTCAGATTGAACAGGTCCTGCTCAATCTGTATGTCAATGCTGCAGATGCCATGCCGGGAGGAGGAGACCTTTTCTTAAAAACAATCAATGTTGCTGATAAGGACATGACCGGCAAGCCCTATAAAGTTAAGCCCGGGAACTATGTGCTGCTGACTGTTAGAGATACAGGAGTCGGTATGGACGAAGAAACCAAGGAGCGGATTTTTGAGCCGTTCTTTACAACAAAAGGTCTTGCGAGTGGTACGGGTCTTGGGATGGCCTCTGCCTATGGCATTATTAAGGGCCATGGCGGATACATTGATGTTGATTCCAAGAAAGGGAGGGGAACGACTTTCAGCATTTATCTACCAGCTACCGAAGAAGATGTAGAAGAGAAAAAAGTATCGGCTGATGAGCTTTTGAAGGGCAAAGGGACAGTCCTTTTGGTCGACGATGAGGAAGTGGTCTTAGACGCCGGTGGGCAAATGTTAAAACACTTGGGCTATGAAGTCCTGTTGGCTGGTGATGGTCAAGAGGCGCTGAAACTATATAAGAAGAATCAAGATAAAATTGATTTGGTTCTCCTTGACATGGTAATGCCAATGATGGGCGGTGGCAAGACCTTTGACAGGATGAAAGAAATCAATTCCGATGTAAAGGTCCTTCTCTCAAGCGGATATAGTATAGAAGGGGAAGCGAAAGAGATCTTGAAACGTGGGTGTGATGCCTTTATCCAAAAACCCTTCAAGCTGGAACAACTTTCTCAGAAAATAGGAGAGATATTGGACAAAAAATAGGCTCAAATATCTGGCCCTGATAGCAAAAGTTCAATGCTGGACTACCGATATCCATCTGTTTGATTTTAAAGGCGAATAGTGTAAGATTGATCTGGTATTGTTGCATAGATTTGGTGGGTGTGGTAAGAGGACTTATGCAAGAACTGAAGTAAATAAGTTATTCGAAAATTGAGGAACGTCTTTCATGAGAATCCTTATCGTTGATGATGAGCTTGTTAGCAGGGAGAAATTGCGAAAGATAATGGATACTTTTGGGCAATGCGTCGTGGTTGAAAGTGGGGAAGATGCTCTTCAAGTCGCCACATCTCAAGATCCTCCCGGCCTGATACTCCTGGACATCATAATGCCTGGGATGGACGGATACGAAGTGTGCAAGAGGTTGAAAGCTAACAGAAGAATGTCAAATATACCGGTTATCTTCATATCGGCAAGAAGCGCAGAAGACGACGAGGCCGAAGGACTTGGACTTGGTGCAGTTGATTACATCACAAAGCCTTTTAGCCCATCTATCGTAGAAGCCAGGGTTCGAACCCATCTCGAACTTAAGAAACACCGTAATCGTCTTGAAGAGCTGGTGAATGAACGCACAGTTGAACTTAAAAAAGCTACCAAAGAGATGCAGACAGAGATAGCAGAACGAAAGCAAATCGAGGAGGATCTTAGGACGAGCGAGGAGAAATACCGTTCTCTGGTCGAGACTACCAGTGACTGGATATGGGAAGTTGACAATGAAGGCGTCTACACGTACACAAATTCTAAAATCATGGATATATTGGGATACGAACCAGGAGAAATCATTGGTAAGACGCCTTTCGATTTCATGGCTCCTAATGATCAAAAACGATTAACCGAATGGTTTAGGGATATACTTGAGTCCTGCAAATCTTTTGAGGGATTGGAGAACACTAACATTCACAAAGATGGCCGACACGTTTTGTTAGAAACGAGCGGAGTGCCGATTTTTGACACAGATGAAAATTTGTTGGGTTATAGAGGAATCGATCGCGACATTACCCGGCGCAAGCTGGCAGAGGAAACGCTACAAAAGCGTACCAATACACTTGCCGAGAGGGTCAAAGAGCTGAACTGCCTTTACGGCATTTCCGATCTTGTTGATAAGCCCGGAGTTTCATTAGATGAAATTCTTCAAGGCGTAGTTGATTTGATCCCACTCTCATGGCAGTACCCCGAAGTTACCTGCTCGCGAATCATCATGAAAGACAAGGAAGTCAGAAGTAGGAACTTTCAAGAATCGGTTTGGAAACAGGCGCAAAACATCGTTGTATATGGCAAAACCATTGGCACTTTGGAAGTCTTCTATTTCGAAGAAAGACCGGAACATGATGAGGGTCCATTTCTTACTGAAGAGAGGTTGTTGATCAACGCTGTTGCTGAGCGACTGGGAAAGACCATTGAGCGAAGACAGGCAAAGGAAGCGCTCCAAAAAGCCCATAACGAGTTAGAAAGGCGTGTTGAGGAACGGACAGCCGAGCTAATGAGCGCCAACGAGAAACTGAATCACGAAATAGAAGTACGCAAGCAGGTGGAGGAGGGGCTAAAAGAAAGCACCAAGAAGATTAAGCTGTTTGCCTATTCGGTTTCACATGATCTTAAGAGCCCAGCCATTGGTATCTATGGGCTGACGAAACGTCTCTCCAGGCTTTACGGGAGAATTCTTGACGAAAAGGGGAAAACCTACTGTGATCAAATACTTAAAGCCTCAGAGCAAATTGCAGGACTTGCCGAAAATATCAATGTTTACATGTCGACTAAGGAAGCACCCATTACCATAGAAACCGTTAACTTGAAGGAGTTCTTGCGGATGGTTAGAGAAGAAATTGCCCCTCAACTCATTATTCGCAAGGTAAAGTGGTCCCAGCCTGATTACCTTCCCGAAATCAAGGCGGATAAATTATCCATTGTGAGGGTAATAAGGAATTTGGTTGATAATGCATTAAAGTATGGCGGTGATGATCTTAGTGAAATTAGCATAGGGTACCAGGAGTCAGATGAATTCCACATTCTTTCAGTAATGGATGACGGTATCGGTCTGAAGGCGGGAGATTCAAAAGATATTTTTGATATTTTCAAGCGAACGAAAACGTCCAGAGGAATCGAAGGCGCAGGTTTGGGCCTTGCGATAGCAAAGGAGATAGCAGAACGACATGCTGGAAAGATATGGATGAAGCCGGGAACGGAGAAAGGGATAGAATTCAGAGTGTCAATTTCAAAACATCTACGACTATCTCACTAAACTCTCTTATCCGGACATTGCCCATGTTGATTACACATTCGGCTAGATTTTTACGTGGCCCTTACAATTATAAGCTGAACATGCCTGATATCAAACAAAAAATCTTAGTTGTTGATGACGAACCTTCAGGAGCTGAGGCAGTAGCAGATTTCTTGAGTATCGAGGGATACCAGCCATTAGTCTGTACCCACCCCCAAGAGGCCTTAGCCTCCTTTGAAAAGGGCCGTTTTAGCCTGGCATTTGTGGACATCAATCTCCCGGACATGAACGGGTTGGAGTTGGCATCGAGACTGAAGGAAATCGATCCACGCATCGAAATTGTCTTTATGACCGGGTATGGCACATTCGATAATGCCGTGGAAGCCATAAAGATAGGGGCTTATGACTACCTGCGAAAACCCTTTGGGATTAGTGAGCTGAATCTTTGTCTGAGGCGGTTTCAAGAACGACAGGCCCTTAAAGAACGTCTTAAACATTCGGAACGACGATATCTTAGCCTGGTTCAAAGTATCCCTTCGATCATTTTTGTCATTCATGATGACCTGCGGCTGGATTTTATTAACAGCGCCTCAGAACCTATATTAGGCTATACACCGGAAGAGGCCATGTCTGATGCCAATTGGATAGTGGAAATAATCCATCCGGAAGACCGAGCGCGCGTGAAAAGTTTACTCACTTCGGCCTTCAAGCCCAAGAATTCAAGGTTTTCGACCGAGTGTCGTCTAACTCATAAGGAAGGTCATATCATTCACACCATGATAAAATCCATTCCTCACAAGACTGAATTTCAAGTGCTGCAGGGTCTTATAGTCGATATCTCGGATCGCATTTTTCTGGAACGGGCAAGGTTACAAGATGAGAATGTTAGGATTCTTGGCGCTATTTCAGAGGAGGTAGCCCACGAAATCCGCAATCCATTAGTCTCTATAGGGGGTTTTGCCAGAAGACTCAAAAGGAAGTTTCCTGATTTGCAGGAGGGGGACATAATTCTGCGAGAGTCCCAGCGGCTTGAAAAGATACTCCAGCGAATAATGGATTACCTGAGGCCAATGGAGTTCACCTATCAGGATTGTTCAGTGAAGGATGTCCTGACGGAGTGTCTCGAACTCCTTGGTCCCGATATGGAACGTGGGGGTGTAAAAGGCCATCTCAATTTAGACTCATCCCTATCACCTGTTCATATAGATAAAGACATCCTGGCCCATATTTTCACTGGCCTGATTCTGAACGTTGTAAAGGAAATGGACGTCGGTGATACTCTTTATATGCGAACTTCTGAAAGTAAGGGAAATATCAATATAGAATTCAAGAACCGTGGTCCAAAAACGAAAAGAAAGGGCGTGGACAGGGTACTTATGCCTTTTGGCGAAGGCTATCGAGGGACAGTTCTTCCGCTTTCCAGCAGATTGCTCAGACAGATGGGCGGTTTCCTGTCATATTCCCAGGAACCTAACGAGGTGGTATTCACGGTCTCTCTTCCCACAGGATTTAAACCTGGCGCAGAAATTGCCAAGGCTACTATCTCATGATTTTCCTCTAACTGAAGTCGCCGAAGAGCTGTTGGAGCAATTGGGTTACAAAGTCTTGACAGCGAGAAGCGGAAAAAACGCCATTGAGATATATTAGGAAAACAAGGAGCGGATTGATATAGTGATTCTGGATATGATCATGCCGGATATGAATGGGAGCGTAGAGATTCGAGATTTAGGGAGTTTTAAGGTCAAAAGCTACGGTGGATACAAAGGCAGAAATCCAAAGACGGGAAAACAGATCAAGGTAAAGCCAAAAAAGCTGCCATTCTTCAAATGTGGTAAGGAACTGAAAGAGAGGGTGGATATCTAAGAAATGAAGGAAGCCAAAGGGGGAAATTTATGAAGCAACTGAAAAGAGATCTTCAGGCAGTATCGAAAAGCCTGAAACAACTGACGGTGAGAACGGAAAAGATTGCCAAAAAGCTGGATGAACTTGAAAAACCTAAACCTGTCAAAAAGTCAAAAGCTAAAGCCAAGCCCAAAGTCACCAAAAAGCCAGTCAAGATTTCCACAGCCGAAACTGTCCTGGCCATTATCAAAGGGAGCAGGAAAGGTGTCGACATTGCCACACTGAAAAGCAAAGCTGGGATCGGGAGTAGAACTGTAAACAGTACCATTTACAGGCTAAAGAAAAGGGGCAAAATCAAGAACAGTGGAAGGGGCATTTATGTGAAAGCATAGCGTCTTGATTCTCAGGAATATAGACACTGTGCATTCATGGCTACAAAATCAAACCTTCAATGAAAATCACCTTGTTGTGGGTTAAGAATCATGCACGTAACCCAGCATTTGAGGTCCTTGAAAAGACATACAATATGTGGGGATCGTTCCTGAATTGACACCAGGCAACATCTTACTTATACTCAACCCTATTAAAAGCGACTTACCCGTCCTTTTATCTGCCAACTCGACCTTTCTTTAGACCTGGAGGGCATTAATAATGAAGTGCCCAAAGTGCCAAACCGAAAATCCAGAAGACTCCAAGTTTTGC
>Ga0307425_1001181_pt1 | contig 15878 bp, 15 predicted proteins | sample SalMarWE160330MG_FD_202152 | JGI IMG/M metagenome (GOLD analysis project Ga0307425, IMG submission 202152) | Salt marsh sediment microbial communities from the Plum Island Ecosystem LTER, Massachusetts, United States - WE1603-30 | ecosystem: Environmental > Aquatic > Marine > Intertidal zone >... | reverse complement strand
AATGTTTCGAAAGAAATAGGATGGTGGACATAACGATTTGATATCGCAAAGGTAAAATAATGGATTATGCAATGTCTCCAATCTCAAACGAAGATCGCAAATCAATAATGGATATATTTAATCATTACGTTGAAAATTCATATGCAGCATATCCTGAGACCAAACTGCCTTATGAAGCATTTGATATGTTTTTACAAATGGCTCAAGGTTATCCCACAGCAAAAGTGAAAGATAAAAATGGTCTGGTAGTTGGTTTTGGACTGTTGCGTTCACATAATCCAATGCCGGCCTTTTCTAAAACAGCAGAAATAACCTATTTCATTCACCCAGATCATACGGGGAAAGGTATCGGCACAAAGCTGCTAAGGCTCCTTGAAAAAGAAGGAATGCAAAAAGGCATCACGAATATTCTAGCAAATATTTCTTCGCTAAATCTCAGAAGTATAGATTTTCATAAAAAGAATGGCTTTATTGAATGCGGTCGTTTCAAAAATGTGGGCATGAAAAAGGGTCAGCTATTCGACACAGTTTGGATGCAGAAAGAGCTCTAATATCGCGCTTTCAGTCGGACTCGGCAAGCCTTGCCGCTGAAGCGCCCGTTAGAAAGACTTTCTACACGTGGGATAGTTAACGATTTTTTTTTACAATACAGGTTAAATATTATGAGCAATGAAAATAAAACAATTCACGAATTTGACTTCGAGTTAATCTGCGAATATTTTTCAAGTATAGAGCGACAAGGGCCGGGTAGCCCTGAGGTTACTATTAAGGCCTTGAGCTTTATTGATAATCTAACTTCCGATTCCCAAATTGCTGATATTGGTTGTGGAACCGGCGGTCAGACAATGGTATTGGCGCGTCATACATCAGGGCACATTACAGGTATCGACTTATTTCCAACTTTTATAGACCTATTCAACTTAAATGCAAAGAAATTGAATCTTCAAGATAGAATAAATGGTATTGTAGGTTCAATGGAAAACTTACCATTTCAGAATGAAGAATTAGACCTAATCTGGTCGGAAGGAGCAATCTATAATATCGGTTTTAGTCGTGGTTTGAACGAATGGAACAGGTTCTTGAAAACAGGAGGCTATATTGCTGTTTCAGAGGCATCGTGGTTTACCAATGAACGACCTGCTGAAATCGACAATTTTTGGCAGGAATCTTATCCGGAGATAGATACTGTTTCTAATAAAGTGGCACAAATGCAAAATGCAGGCTATATTCCAATAGCAAATTTTATACTGCCTGAAAATTGTTGGACTGAGCATTTTTATACTCCACAAGTTTCTGCGCAGAAAAACTTTTTAAAAAAATATGAAGGTAATAAAATTGCTGAAGAACTAATTGTATACCAACGTCATGAAGCCGAGTTGTATTACAAATATAAAGAATATTATGGTTATGTTTTCTATGTTGGGAGGAAGATATGATTTATAACATTGAAGGATTGGTCCTGATCATTCTAAATGCATTCACCCCATCTTACCCTCCGCTCGTTCCTCGCTCTGGCTAAGGCGGGTGATGCTGGTGTTCCACACTTTTGATATCATCTAATGATCACAGGTTTTTGAAGGCTATGAAATTGTTTGATTACTCCAAGATATCCGCAATTCACTATGCGGCATACGCGTCTAAAAATATACGTGTTTGCGTATATTTTTAGGTCGTATAATAATAGTTAGGCGAAAAGGATATAAGGTTGTGGTCGCATGAAAAAATTACAGATCAGTAAAGCGTTCACGCTGATGGAATCTGGGCCAGTTGTTCTTGTTACAACGAATGACGGAAAGAAGAATAATATAATGACGATCTCGTGGACAATGGTTATGGACTTTACACCGCTATTTGCCATAACCACTGGGCCTTGGAATTATTCCTTTTCCGCTCTTCGTAAAACGAAGGAGTGTGTTATTTCAATTCCCACTGTTGACATGCTTGATAAAGTCATTGGAATAGGAACATGCTCCGGTGCCGATACAGACAAATTTGAAGAATTCATTCTAACTCCATTGAAAGGCAAAAATGTCAAAGCGCCCTTAATAAAGGAATGCTTGGCCAATATCGAGTGTAAAGTTGTCGACATCGTCAAAAAGCACAATATCGTCGTTCTCGAAGGCGTTGCGGCATACTTTGATAACTCACGAAAAGTGAAACGAACTGTCCACGCAGTCGGCGATGGTACTTTTATAGTAGATGGGCGTAAGCTAAGCCGAAAGAAAATGATGTGGTCAAAAATTCCAGCTGGTATCTAATTCTGTACACATTTAAGGGGCTACGATGCTCCCGAACTTTAACCATCTATATTGCCAGGTTCTATCGGTGGAACAATGGGGACGTCTATGATTTTATGCCTTTCATTGGATAAAATGTTAGAGCTTAGAATAGCAAATAAAAATATTTTTTAATTTAAAATCATAAACGTATCATCCAAGTTAAACATCAATTTGTGATGGCTTCTAGTTATTTTTTGGCCGCCCTTTCCTGCTCTCTTTTTTCAATCACACCACAAATCCCGCCTTCTTAGAGACCCGGCTTGAAACAACCGTTGCATGAAATACACTCGGCGGGTTTGCCGATCGCCCTGAAGCCATCGATTGGCCAGGCCGGGTTCCCGGATAAACGGCCTGGACATGACCGCTGATAATGGTCTGACCACGACAAATATTTGAATATATGCAAGAAGAACTCTAACAATAGCTGTTTTTTGGTCTTAAACCTATAATTTTAGGTGCAATTAATGAATCTAAGAATTCTTTTAAGAGGTTATATTTTGCATAATAATTCCTTTTAGGGTCAAGAAGCTGGGGTTTTCTTTTGGTTGGATACCGATTATCTTTAATCAAGCTTCCCTAATCTTTGCAATGATTCATCTCACTATTTAATACCACCTTTTAAGATGATAATAATTTTCACGGAACGTAAGACTTGGCAAAATATGTCAATTGTTTTACAATAATTGTAACATATTTTTTCAGTACCGGATTTCTTCAAGAATGTGGATTCGGACTAACCATCCGCAATTCTATTGTTTTCTCACTTTTTTCCTCATCATTTTAAACTTGCACGATTTTTGCAAGAAATAACAGCAAGTTAATTATTATAGAGGGAATTGATGGTCACGAGATCTGTCATTTTCAATGTTTAAAAAGAAAGAGGACGAAAAAAGGAAAAAGACATTTTAATATCTAATTTTGGCCGGAAAAGAGCATCTTATGAAAAGATTCAAGGTTAAACTCCACGGAGAGAACATTCTTCTTAATATTGATGGTGAATTTAAAAAATTTGGGTTTTATGCCACAAATTTTATCAAGGCAGAAAATCCACAAGAAGCTAAAAAAATCGCTACCATCTTAATTCATCGACATCCTAATTTAAAAGATACCGTACTCAATGAAAGTACTGATCGTCCGACAATTAGTGTAGAAGAAATTGAGGAAGTCAACTCTCTAAAATTCTTTGCTAATAAATCAACTACACGCTTTACGTTTTATCCCGAAGATGCGGAATAGATTCCTGTTGGCGCAGCCCAAGAGCATTTTAAATATAAAGTGTGCGTAACTTCACAAGAGATGAGGGAGGCCCGCTCGGTGCCGGTTTACAGGAGCAGACTTCAAACCACCTCATGGTAATGTGACCTAATCCCAAGAAAGAAACCGTACGGTTTTAAATAATGAAACAGATCGCTTTCTTTTATGCCCGTGTGAAACCTGTAAAAAGGATTTTGCTTATTTTATTCATTATTACCGGCTGTGCGGCATCCTCTTCACAAAAGCCCATGATATCCCCCGGACCGCATGAAACCCCTGTTGCGATATTCAGCCCTGATACAATGTCTGAACTTATTCAGCAGAAAACCATGAGATTTTCGGAAAAAAAGCGATTTACACGCCGGTCAGAGCGTATTCTCGGCATGTCCCTGATCCCTTCTTATTATCTACAAAGGAGATTTTCACCGGCATGGATGGGGGAAAACGGGGAGTTTCTTTTGGCAGATGACTTGCTCGAAGAAATTAAAAACTGCGAAAAGCATGCTTTAAAACCTGAATACTATCGAATTAATGCCATCGAGACCTTACTCAACACAGTTAGAAATAATCAGCATATACCTTCTCTCATGTATCAAGATATAGCTTCAGATCTTGATATATTATTAACGGACACGTTTTTGCTTTTTTCTTCTCATTTGCTTTTCGGTCGCGTAAATCCGAAGGCCGTCCATATAAAAGGGGAATCGTTCGATCCGGATATTGATTTTGCCGGCATTCTCAACACTGCCTTAAAAGATCACACTATACGAAAAACACTGCAAAATCTTTCACCTCACCATCAAGATTATCTAAATCTTCAGTCGGCACTGAAAAAATATAGGGAACTGGCGGCAAAAAAAGAACCGCTCCGCATACCTGTCGGGGAGACTTTACGAAACGGGGTTTCGCGCAAGCGGGTCCGTAGGTTGAGAAATCGATTAATTTTCTTGGGAGATTTAAAAGCCACGAAGACTCCAAATCCAACCTATTTTGATGATGACCTCGAAAAAGCTGTAAAGCGATTTCAATTTCGTCATGGACTCTCAGTGGACGGCATAGCCGGCTACCGAACTGTTAGGGCGTTGAACATCCCTGTCCGGACAAAATTGCGTCAAATCGAACTTAACTTGGAGCGATGGCGTTGGTTACCCAGAGATCTGGGTACTAAATACATCCTGGTAAATATAGCAAACTTCAAATTGTCCGTGGTTGAACGCAGCCGGCCGATTATGGAAATGCGGGTGGTTGTAGGAAAGCGTTATCGAAAAACACCTGTATTTAGTGGAAAAATGCAGTATCTCGTCATAAATCCCTTTTGGAACGTTCCCACTAAGTTGGCAGTGAGGGATCTTGCGCCAAGAGTATGCTCGGACCCTGGTTACCTGGCGTCAAAACACATAAAGGTATATAAAAACTGGCAGGATGATTCGCCTGAAATAGACCCTGCGTTCATCAGTTGGTGCACTGTGACCCCGAAATCTAACTTTCCGTATAAACTGCAGCAAACCTCCGGACCGTACAATCTGCTGGGAAAAATAAAATTTATATTTCCCAATAAATATGCCGTCTACCTTCATGACACACCGGATAAATCTTTATTTGACGAAACTCTGAGATACTTCAGCTCGGGATGCATCCGCGTGGAAAAGCCGGATTTTCTGGTTGAATTTCTTTTAAAATCTGATCCCCGTTGGACCAAAGAAGCCATTTTGGATTTATTGGAAAGCTCAGCGCGTCAAAATATTTTTCTCAATGAACATATCCCCGTCCATATAGCTTATATTACGGCATGGGCAGATAATAATGGGGTTGTTCATTTCCGTAACGATGTTTATAAACAGGACCGGAGACTGGCCAAGGCCCTGAAAAAGCAGCCCTATCAATTTTGGAAGCTTATCGCTGATGACGAGACTTCTTTTTCTGACGATCTGGCGTTATTTTAGGGACATCTTCATTTAAAAAAATATTGGATGAGAGTGAATGGTTATTTTTTAGCCGCTTTTTCCTGCTCTTTTTCTCAACCACACAATAAATCCCGCCTTCTTCGAGACCCGGCTTAAAACAGCCGTTGCATGAAATACACCTGGCTCGTTTGCGATCGCTGTGAAGCCATCGATTGACCAGGCTCGGTTCCCGGATAAACGGCATGGACATGAAAATGGCGGCGGTTTAAAAATTGTGATATCGTTTTTTCAATAAGGGCAAATCTTTTTCCAGGATTTGCTCTTTTAGTTTTTGTGGTATATGCATAAAATGAGGATTTGATTCAGGTTGCTTAGGAAAATAAAAAAGCTGGTGATTTTCATCATCTTTGAGATGAAATATGATGATCTGAAAAATTGCACCCTGTGCGAACACGGTTGTGGGGTTAACCGTCTTGTGGGCGAAACCGGGGTCTGTCGAATGACATTGCCGGAAGTGGCGTCGGCGACACTCCACCCTGCCCCGCCGGAAAGCTATACCGTGTTCATGGCCGGCTGCAACTTCAAATGCCTCAACTGCCAGAATTGGACCATTGCCCATTTTCCGGATAATGCCAGCCTCATTCGCGCTCATGTGGCGGCTGCCGATCTGGCTGCAGAATGCGCCCACCAGCTCGATTCTCCGTCAGCACGTCTGATGGGAGCGGATCGAATCTTTTTTTCCGGAGGAGAACCCACCATCCACCTACCCTATATCGAAGAAGTGGTCAAACTGGCACGCCGTCTTAACCCACAGATCAAAGTGAATTTTGACACCAACGGCTACATGACACCTCGGAGCCTTGAACGAGTGCTGGCATTTGCCACATCGATTACTTTCGATATCAAGGCGTTTAATGACGAGGTGCATTATGCTTTAACCGGCGCTTCATCCCGGCCGGTGCTTCGTAACGCAGCCCACATTGCAACAAATGCCGCGGACCAGTTGTGGGAATTTCGTATCCTGGTCATACCGGGCATCACGGATGAAGAAATTCTTCCAATAGCGCGCTTTATTGCCGATCTGGACTGCAACCTGCCGGTGTGTTTCCTGGCCTTCAGGCCCAATTTCGTTCTGGCGCAACACCAGGGCGCAAGTGCCGAACTGATGCGGCGCTGCGTTAACATCGCCCGCAATGCCGGGCTAAAGAATGTTAGCTGGGCCGGCCAGACGGATATCTACGGGGCAGGGGCAGCTGTTGAATCGGCGGTCTCAGATGCCTACGGCTCTCCGGGTGCCATACAGGCGGCCTCCTGGGCCTACGCCGAAGGCTGTTTTACCCACCCCCGTAACTGCGCAGCATGTGATACGAATCAAACCTGTCCGATAAAAACCTGCATTCCCAACAGATCAACTTAATCAGAATATTGTAATCCATTCAAAAAAGTCATGGGGCTTGACAAATGCGATCCGGAATATTATTAGTTAGAAGACTAAACATTAGAAGGCTAATAAACATGAAGAATTCTCAACAAAACCCACAGAAGACGACACTCGGACACTTGCTGGCTAATGTCAGCCGGCTTGTAGGTGGCCGCATGCGGATGAGGCTGCAAGAATTCGGCCTATACCATGCCCAGGGAATGATTCTTTTTCATCTTTGGCGGGAAGACGGTGTGGCACAGAACGTCCTTGCCCAGGCTCTGAATATCACACCGCCCACGGCAACCAACACATTGCAGCGCATGGAACGGAACGGCTGGGTCAGGAGGCGTCGAGACAAAACCGACCAGCGGATTGTGCGGGTTTACTTGACCGAAAAGGCCGGGGCGCTTCACGAAGAAGTACGCAACACGTTCCGGGAGTTGGATCGGGAACTGACGGCTGTCCTGAGCGAAAACGAACGCAATATTCTCGTGGCGTCGCTTTTAAAGGTCCGCCATCATTTGTCACAGACGATCCAACCCTAAATGAGCGTAAACAAAACCGATGGTGGTCATAATATATTAATTTCAGTCAGAAATCTGGTTATTTGAACAATTTTTAATATCTCTACCAACAGTTAGATATGAATTCTGCAATTTTATATCGATTTTGTTTACCCTGCGGGAAAACCGATGATACCCCATCTCCTTCGTTACCGAGGGCTCGCTGTAGACGACTACAGCTTCACCCTCTGACGTCTTGGATCTGGGGCATCCTCGGCTTTCGCTCAGTTAGGGTCCAGGTGCCGGACCGGCCGGGCCCTGGGCAGCCAAGCTCCGGTGATGAAGGAAAGGAGAACCTGTGAGATCCCTGCTTCGCCTGTATCGATTCCTGAGGCCGTACCGCCTGCAGGCCATTGTCGCCCTGCTGCTGCTTTTTTTCATGGTCGCGGCAGACCTTGTCATTCCCCGCCTGACACAGCGGGTCATCGACCAGGGGATCGTGGCAAATAACCTTCACGTCGTCATCACCACGGCCCTTTATATGGTGGGCGCTTCGATCCTTTCCGTTGTCCTCGCCCTGGTCAACAACTCGCTTTCGGTGTACGCCGCCATGGGGTTCGGCGCCAATCTACGCAGTGCGCTGATGCGAAGGGTGCAATCTTTTTCTTTTGGAAACCTCGACCACCTCCAGACCGGCAAGCTCATCGTCCGATCGACCAGTGACGTAAGTTCGGTGCAAATCGTCGTGATTCTGTCGCTGCGCATCCTGACCCGGGCACCCATCTGGGCCGCAGGAGCGATTGTGCTTCTTGTTTTTACCAGCCCACGCCTGGCACTGATGGTGGCGGTGTTTGTGCCCCTGATCGCCGGGTTGGTGTGGCTTTTTGCTCGCAAGGCCCACAGCATGTTTTTATTGATGCAGCAACGGCTCGACCGGCTCAATACCGTCCTGCAGGAAAACCTTGCAGGAATAAGGGTCGTCAAGGCCTTCGTCCGCACGGCCCACGAGATCACCCGGTTCGACAACACCAACGAAGCCCTCATGAACCGTACGATTCAGGTCTCCCAACTCATGGCGGTTTTCATGCCGCTCATGCTGTTGATCCTCAATATGGCCATCGTCGGCGCGGTGTGGCTCGGCGGCAAAATAGCGATAGCCGGCGGGATGTCCGTCGGACATGTGGTGGCAGCCATCAACTACCTCACCTTTGCCCTTTTTCCGATCCTGTTGCTGGGCGGAATGCTCGGTCCGCTTTCTGCTGCCGATGCGTCAGCCAGCCGGATTCTGGAGGTCTTGGACGCCGAGCCGCAGGTGCAGCCGCCTTCTTGTCCGGCAAAAATTCTCCATCCCCAGGGACGGATCGTTTTTGAAAACGTCAGCTTTGGTTACAACGGAAATGGCGCCGAACCGGTGTTGCGTGATGTTTCTTTTACTGCAGAATCGGGAGAGACGGTGGCGATTCTGGGCGCAACAGGTGTCGGAAAATCGACCCTGATTCACCTCATTCCTCGCTTTTACGATGTGACCGCAGGCCGGATCACCTTCGACGGCATAGACCTGCGTGACCTGGAACTTCCCTGGCTGCGAAGCACGGTCGGCATTGTACTCCAGGAGGCAGTCCTCTTCAGCGGAACGGTACGAGACAACATCCGTTACGGTCGTATAGCCGCCACAGAGGAGGAGGTCCGAGCTGCGGCTCGAGCAGCCCAAGCCGAAGAATTCATCTCCGAACTTCCCGAGGGATACGATACGGTCATTGGGCAGCGCGGGGTGACCCTTTCCGGTGGACAGCGCCAAAGGATCGCCATTGCCCGGGCGCTGCTTGTCAAGCCCAAGGTGCTGATCCTGGACGATTCCACCAGCGCCCTGGACATTGAGACGGAAATTCGGCTCCAGGACGCCCTGGACCGGTTGATCAGCATTTCGCAAGATGCCACGACCCGCTTTGTCGTGGCGCAACGGATCAGCACTGTGCTTTTGGCCGACAAGATTCTGCTGCTCGACCAGGGCAGGATCGCAGCCATAGGGACCCATCAACAGCTGCTGGCCGCCAATAGCATGTATCGCGACATTTACCGGTCTCAACTGGGTGAACCGCCTGTGGAAAAGGTAGAATAAAATGACGGATAAGCAGACCCAACAGACCGCGTCGGTGCGCATCCCGGGCATGCCCGGTCCCGGCGGCAGCGCCAGCCCCCAGGGACGGAATATCGAGCGCGCCAAAGATGTCCAGGGTGCGTTGCGCCGCCTGATGCGCTATCTGCGCCCGTATCGCGGCTCCCTGGTGGTGGTGATCCTGGTCGCCGCCCTCGGAACGGGGCTGGCCCTGACCGCTCCTTACCTGATGGGCCGGGCCATCGACCAGCTTGCCAAAAAGGACCTGGGTGCCCTGCTTGTGCCGGTACTTCTCATGCTGGCAGCTTATATGCTTTCAGCCGGAGCCCAGCTGATTCAGGGAATTCTAATGGTCCGTGTTTCACAAAAGGCGATGCGTGCATTGCGCTCGGACCTCTTCAACCACATGCAGACCCTGTCTCTAAGATTCTTTGATGCCAGGGCCCAGGGGGAACTCATGAGCCGGTTGACCAACGATATGGACGCCATCAGTCAGGTGCTGACGAATCACGCGACCCAGCTGTTCACCGGACTTTTGACGCTGGCAGGTGTCCTGGTCATTATTTTCATCCTTAGCCCCTGGCTGGCCGCAGGCTCGATGCTGGCTTTTCCCTTGATGATCGGTCTGGTGGGCATGGTCGGAAGAAAAACGCGTAAGGTGTTCCGCAGCTATCAGAAACGTCTGGGAGCGCTGAACGCGATCCTGGAAGAGACTTACAGCGGTCAACGAGTCGTGCTAGCCTTTGGACAGGAACAAACCGTTTTGGACAAATTCGACCGGACTAACGAGGCAGTTCGCTCCATCGGAGTTCAGGCCATGACACTGGCCCTGGTGGTGATGCCGATGATGGGGATCCTGTCTAACCTCAACGTAGCGATTCTTTGCGGTCTTGGCGGTTGGCTGGCAATCCGGGGAATGGTCTCCATAGGCACTATCGCCGCATTCATCTCCTATTCGCGGCGCTTTGCCGAACCTTTACGTCAACTGGGCAATTTATACAACCTGATCCAGGGAGCTCTGGCCGGAGCCGAACGAATTTTCGAGGTCCTGGATACCGTCCCTGACCAGATTGATGCGCCCCAAGCATTGGAATTTTCAAGGGTGACCGGAGAAGTCCAATTCGATCATGTCACCTTCTCTTACATTCCCGGCGTTCCAGTGCTGCAGGATATCACTTTGCATGCCCGACCGGGGGAACGCATCGCCCTTGTGGGTCATACCGGTGCAGGCAAAACAACCCTCGTCAACCTCCTTTCCCGCTTTTACGATATTGACGAGGGGACCATCCGCATCGACGGCGTCGATGTCCGCAGCGTGTCCCGTGACAGCCTGCGTCGGCAGCTGGGTGTAGTCCTTCAACAGTCGTTTCTTTTTAGCGAATCTGTATTGGAAAACATCCGTTACGGCCGTTTGGACGCCAGTGATGAAGAAGTGTTTGCAGCAGCACGCCTGGCTCACGCGGACGGATTCATTCGCCGCTTGCCGCAGGGCTACGGCACAGTCCTTTCGGAACGGGGCCAGAGCCTTTCCGAGGGACAACGCCAGCTCCTTTCCATCGCCCGGGCCATCCTGGCCGATCCGGCCATTCTCATTCTGGACGAAGCTACCAGCTCTGTGGATACCCGAACCGAGCTTTCCATTCAACAGGCGCTGGACGAATTGATGCGCGGGCGAACAAGTTTCGTAATTGCCCACCGCCTTTCAACGATTTCCAGGGCCGATCAGGTTATCGTGATCGACAAAGGCCGGGTGATCGAACGAGGCACTCACCAAGCACTCCTTGCCATGCGGGGTGCCTACCATCGATTGTATCAAAGTCAGTTCAGGCACTAGTGAATGGTGTCAAATCCTGAATAGTGAATAAAAATATTTTTTAATTTAAAATCTAAAACTTATCATCCAGGTTAAACATCAATTTGTGTTTGTGGATTCCAGTACGGGAAGTCATTGCTTTTCATCGTCCTGTCACAGGTTAGCTTTTGGCCGCCTTTTCCTTCTCTTTTTTTCGACCACACAATAATTTTTAAAATTTATCCTCAACTTCAAAAGCCAACCCGCGCGGCTGATTATTTGCATCCATATTTTACCATCCTGAATGATCATCAAAAACTTTAAACCAGCAGCGATATGCACAGAAAATTGGGCATGATTGCACAGTTTTCTGTGCATTTTTCATTTCACAAGTCACAAGAAATTCCCCATTCGTTAAACCAACTCCTGATAAATTCCAATAAAATTAAAATGTTAGGCATTTAATAAGCACATAACCAAATTTGGCATGTATCTTGAAATATATTGAATAACATTCTTGACGACTCAGGATTTAAACATAGTTCTCATTTTTAATCTGTCCTCTACTCAATACAATTACTTTTACAAAATACTTCTTATCTTATTGACCTCATTCTCAAATCTTCCACCTGAATCTGCTTTATTTTAATGTATCGTAAAAAGTCTTTCTGATCTTTTGTAGACTTCAAAAATATTAATAACAGTGAAAGGTGAGGATAGTAAAGATTGTTATCTAAAAATCACAGAAAAGGGGGAAACAAACAATGAAAGCGAGAATCACACTTTTATTTGTGGCTGTTGCGACAATGTTAGCTTCTGGGTGTTGCCTTAGATTTACCGACCAGACACCTAATACAACATTCCATGTTGGGGATATAATAAAGACATCCGGAACAAATATTGTTGTTGAGAAATTTCAGTGGGGAAATGGCAACTGGACGACTTCCGGTAAAGCCGTGGTAGATACGAGGAACTATTCCACGGGGTCAGGCAACGACCTGAATACGAACAATGTAAACTTGCGCTTCCTGTTCAGTTATCCCGTCGAAAAAATCTCATTTAAGTTCGGTGAGTTGGGAGGGAATAATAATATTAAGGTGAACAACGACTTCAAAAATGTACAGAACCTTGTTAGTTTGAACGGCACTACGATCGGAGGGGCACAAGTAACTGTCAATGCAATTCAGCAAGGAAACAAACAGTATGGTAATATGACTATAGAGGGAAACATCAATAATTTCTCAATTGGAGGACAAGAGTTATGGATAGACGACGTTTGCACTCGTAAATAAAAGGGGATTGATAAAAGGATTGTTTAAAAAACCTTAAACCACCAGAGTCAGACGTAAAGGGGGACGGGGTTGAAATTAGGCGTTTCTTTTATCATTTGTGAATAGGGGACGGCGGACCACGATAAGTATTTGAATATATGTAAGAAGAACTCTAAAAATAGCCGTTTTTTAGTCTTAAACGTGCAATTTCGGGTGCAAAACAACAGGTCTAAGGATTATTTTAAGAGATTATATTTTGCTTAAAAGGTCCTTTTCGGGAACAAAAAGTGAAGTCTAAGATGAATTTAGGCCTATTTTTTCCTTCATTTGCTGTTATTATAGTTGATTACTTTGGCTCGACCCCAAATGCCTGAAAGACTATAAACGCGTAATTTCAACCCCGTCCCTCTTTACATTATTTGTTTGAACAAAACTCCTCAAAAAATTGCAGTAAAAATATGGATCTCGGTGAAAATGATCTGCCGCCTCAGGGTTTGGTCATCGTAAGCTTTTTTATCCCCTTGATCTGCCTAAAATTGGCACCCTGGCTGACGCATCGCAAGGCGAGGTCTGCATCGATTACTCTTGTTCCTGAAAGGGCATTCACGCCATAGTCAAAGAGCAGCGGGCATAGAGGCACCGTAGCTCCCAGCATGACAATATAGGATTCAGTATTGCACAACTTTATCAAATGTTCGAGGGTATGGTTGGTTAGGGAAGTTCCCGTAATAGCCACAACGTCCGCCTGGGGAATCAGACGGTCGGCTTCCTCCTCGCTGAAATCTCCTTGTTGAGGGTTCTTCTCAATGACCCAGAGGATCTTTGCCTTTTCGCGGACCCTTGGTATGAATGGGAAATGACCTACGATAGCGACCTTTTTGCCCTCCCCCTTTTGCAAAATCAACTCAGCCGCGTTAAGCTCGATGCATGAATCCAGATCCACTTCAAGGAGTGAGTTGATGGCAGCCATTCCAATGGCTGCTTCAAGAATGCTTTCTGAGTAAGCCATTTGGATAAGATCTTTTGGTGTCTTATCTATCAGGAATCCGGGTTCTTTAACTAGCGGGCCTTCATGCTTGAGGGCGTCTCTCGGAAGCGTTGCAGCAAGGCCGCAATACCTTGTGAGAACCCCGGTGTGAAAAACGCCCTGTCGAATATCTTTTACAGGGGCATTAAAGTCGAGAATAGAAATTAAATCATCAATTATCTCCATAACAGTTCCTTTGATGGACCATATGGGGTGTCCTATGCTCCTTAGCTCTCCCTGGTTTTAATCTTTTTAAAGAGTGGCAAACATGGCCGCCACCTTATTTCTGCTCATCTTTAGATAGTCCCGATCCTTTGAAAAAACTTCAAGTGTTATGGTATTATCATATCCTATACCCTTGAGGGCCTTAACAATTTCATTAAAATTGACAGTTCCTGCCCCAACAGGTAAATGGTTGTCTGCTTCGCCGAGATTGTCGCTGACATGGATATGGTCGATTCGATCCGGAAACCTTTCTATAAATTTTACAGCTCTTTTTCCCTCTGTGTCTTCGATATGGGCATGTCCGGTATCAAGCGTCATTTTAAGATTTGGAAATTTTACGAATATGTCAGTAAAATCCTCGGGTTCCACCAGGGAATGGGCTTTTGGGAACAAATTTTCGAGACAAATAAGAAGATCAAGCTGGTCGGCCTTTTCCATTATAGCTTCAAGACTTTCCAGAGCATATTCTCTTGCTTGATCCATTACAAAAATACCAAGTCCCATAATATAGCTGGGATGAAGCACCGCTTTGAGGCATCCGAGCTCGGCAGCCACTTCGAGGGATTTGATCACCTCATTCAGCGAGGCTTTCCTGAGCCCATGGGTCAGATCTGCCGTATAAATAAATGAGGGAAGATGACAAACGAGCTTCATTTGTTGACGATCAAGTGCTTTGAGGAGTCTTTTTTTCTGCTGGCGAATTGTGCTGAAATGCGCCTGCGGCGGATCCATGGTCAACTCAAGGTAATCAAATCCCAGTCCTGAAATGGCTTCAAGTTCTTCAAGAATGGGTTTAACCGGGAAATTCATTGCCCCATACAGCATGCCTTTGCCCTCTTCTTTTATGCTGTTCAAAAGTTATGTATATCATAAATGGTATCTCTATTTTTACCAAACTAAGCGTTTCAAATAGTGACAGGACTATGAAACATCAGAAAAAACGGGAAAATTAAATTTAAATGATATACGTATAATATTGGGTATTGAGTTCAAAATTCAATAACGCTACCCGTACCGATATCGAACACCTTGCCTGGTAGTTGCTCTTTCAGAAAATCAGTGGATTTTTTACCGGTGCAATGGCAAGGATAAATATATTCGACCGAAAACTCCATTAAAACTTGAACTGTTTGATGCAGGCTGGATTCCGAGGCATTGATAAGATGCATTCCACCGATTATGGAAAAAACTCGATTTAGACCCAGAATATCCCTGACCTGGTAAAGGGTATTGGCCAGACCGCTGTGGCAACAGCCCAGAATCACCACCGGTCCTGCGGCGGACAAAAGCACCAAACACGCGTCATCCTCCACAAAATCCGGCAGGTGTTTTTCAGCATCGAAATAAAAATCACTTGCAGACTGATACAAACCGGGCCTTCTTTCAATTTTCGAGATAATGGTCAGCCCACTGGTTAGCTCAAGGGAGCCTGAAACGCCAACGAATCCTGGAAGGGGCCAGGGTAATTTAGCTTTGTTCAAACCGATCGGTTTTGGCGCAGACCCTTTCTGAATCTTAAAGCGATCCACTGCAAAATCAGGATTGGCATAAATCGGCCCTTTAAAATCGATTTCGTTTAAAAGCGTTGAAAGACCATCCGTATGATCATAATGGCCATGGCTCAAAGCAACTCCTTTTAACTTTTTAAGGTCGAGGCCGAGTTTTCCAGCACTCTCTAAAAACAACGAAGATTGTCCGGTGTCCCACAACCAATAGGAATCTTGATCCATCTGAATCAATAAGGAAAGCCCATGTTCTCTGCCGAATCCCTGCTGGATAGAGGTGTTGTCGCTGAGAATATATATTCGTGTTGTTATCATTTAATTTTTTCTATATCCTCCTTTTGAATAATGACCATGTTGCTCGATTTATGTTTTTACTTGGCTTAAATCTCGCTAAAAATCAATCGAATCCTTGCAAATTATGGGACGTAAATGGGGACGGGGTTGAAATTAGGCGTTTCTTTTATCATTTGCGAATAGGGGGCGGACCACGATAAGTATTTGAATATATGTAAGAAGAACTCTAAAAATAGCCGTTTTTTAGTCTTAAACGTGCAATTTCGGGTGCAAAATAACAGGTCT
>Ga0307425_1001180_pt1 | contig 15889 bp, 14 predicted proteins | sample SalMarWE160330MG_FD_202152 | JGI IMG/M metagenome (GOLD analysis project Ga0307425, IMG submission 202152) | Salt marsh sediment microbial communities from the Plum Island Ecosystem LTER, Massachusetts, United States - WE1603-30 | ecosystem: Environmental > Aquatic > Marine > Intertidal zone >... | reverse complement strand
CATGACCGGAAGGGGTCAGGGTCGCTGTAATCCTAACGGGGCTTCTTTTGGTGCTGGAAATCCCGTGGGCCGGGGTAGTGGCCGGGGTCGAGGCCGCGGCCGTGGTTTTGGGAAAGGTTCCGATCGTGGTTCAGGCAGAGGTCCCCGTCGAGCTTCACGGAATAGGTGATGCATGCTCAGGCATGCGTAATAAACAATACAATTGAGATGCCGTCCGGGATTTGCCGGGCGGTACACAAAAAGGAGGTGTTTGAGATGCCAGGTTTTGACGGAACAGGGCCCATGGGAGCTGGTCCCATGACAGGAGGAGCCCGCGGATATTGTAATCCTGCCGGTGGCGTATACAGGCCTGCATTCGGGCAGGGTTTTTGGTATGGCCGCGGCTTTGGCAGAGGTCGTGGTTTCGGAGCCGGGTTCGGCGCAGGATATGGCCGCGGCCGTGGTTATGGTAGAGGTTTTGGTTATGGACTACCCTACCCTGTGCGGGGCGGATGGTATGGAACGGCTTACAGTAATCCCTATCCTTATCCTATGGAGCCTTCAGAGGAGATCAATATGCTCAGGGCCGAGGCGGATGCCATGAAAAGCGGCCTGGATGAGATTAGGCGGCGTATTGAGGAACTGGAAAAGGAGTCTGCGGAATAATCCTATCCCGACAACAAAGCATTTTTTCGTCCTTTTGAGGTGTGCCAATGACACGCAGGGGAGGAATACTCCCCTGCGGCCATTTAACTTCCTTATTTTTCCTTTTTTTTCTTTTCCAACTGTCCCGTATACCAGTCAATCTGACGACATACGCCTCTTATGACACGAACTTCCCGTGCCCTCAGAGGAAGTCTTGACAGGAAGCGCCGGATATTCAGCATCCAGTGTTCGGGATTCTGGCGGTCAATGAACCCGATTTTCATCAAAACATCCCTTAGATGTTCGTACATTCCTTCCAGCTCGAATTTATTAGCAAGGCGCGGTGGTACTGGGTCAGGCGCTATTTCGCCGGAAGCCAGGAAGAGCTCATAACATATTATCATCACCGCCTGTGCAAGGTTCAGGGAAGAGAACCGTGCGGTGGGAATTGTGGCGACCGTATGGCAGTTTCGAAGCTGTTCGTTGGAGAGGCCGCGGTCTTCAGGGCCGAAAAGGATGGCAACCAGATTGTTTTGTGAAATGGCGATAAGATCCTTAGCCAGACGGCGGGGCCTGGTCATGGCCGGACGCAGGGAACCGGTACGTGCGGTTGTTCCAACAACATACTGGTAGGGCCCCAAGGCCTCTTTCAGGTTTTCGCAAACCTCCATTCTTTCGATGAGCTTAATGGAGCTGCCGGTAGCCATTCTGGAAACGCGTTCTGGTTCGTAATTTTTGGGGCTTACCAGGGTGAGATGGTTTAGCCCCATATTGTCCATGGCACGCGCCACCGCCCCGATGTTTTCGGATATGTGGGGTTGGGCGAGTACGATGCCTATATTGTCAAGATTGATTCTTGCCGTCATTTTGCAAAATCTTAAGTATATCCGCCATAAGCTTGTCGCTGTCAAAGGAGAAGATCACGGTTCCGTTTTGAATCTCAAAATAGGTGAGGCGACAATGATATTCCAGGGCTACTTCTTCCAGAACGTCTCTGAAGTTAACAACTTCCGGGTGCTCGAGGCTGTTTACCTCTTCGGGAAACATGTCAATCTCTATAAGGCTATGTGATTCCATTTGACCTCAATGATTTCGCAAAAAGATCATGGTGCCGACGCCCATAATAATGGCGCCTGAGATGAAGATGGTCCCGAAAGAAAAAAGGTCAATCAAGATTCCTGCGAGCAGGGGTCCAACAAGCATGCCGAGGCTGTGCCCCAGGGCAAGAAGACCCATTACAGAACCCATTGCCTCGGTTCTCCTGCCCTCTATTACACCAAGTGCCATAATAGCCGGAAATGAAATACCTCCGGCAATTCCAAAAAGTCCGTTGCCAACGGCAAGCCCCCAAAAGGAATCGGCGGTATTGATATACAATATAGCAATGATAGCCATTATGCCCCCTGCCGTCACCATAAATTTTTTACTGAACCGGTCAGCCAAGTATCCCATTGGTGCCTGCAGGAGTCCGGCCACAAATACATTGAGCATGACCACGATACCAATTGCCGAGCTTGAAAGATCAAGCCTTGTATCGGCCAAAAAAGGCAGAAAGGCCCAGGTTATGCCGAGGCAGGTGGTAAAACAGGCCCTGAATGCGAAAAGAGAAAGGATCGGAGGTTTCCTTATAAGATCCATATAGGGCGGGGGCTTTTTCATTGGATGAAATGTTTTTTTGTTAGGGGTGTTTTCTGCGGGAAGAAGTAAGAGGCAAAGGAGAAACCCTGAAAAAGCCAATGCACCCATGCTCAGAAATGAGACTTTTATATTGAAACAGTCATTTACAATCCCGCCTATAAGAGGGCCAATGCTCAGACCGCCATAAAGGGAGACATTGAAGAAGCCCATAATTTGGCCTTCTTTCTGAGACGGTGTAATCACCCCGACATATGCCTGGGCCACGGGAAGGATCATGGCCGATGCGAAGCCCTGTCCTAGCCTGAGAAGTATCAATGTCTGGACATCATTTGATGAAGTGTAGAGGAGAGAGAGAAAAAAATACAAGAAAAGCCCGGTTGTCAGAAATGGCTTTTTCCCTTTCCGGTCGGAAAGTTTTCCAAAGTAGGGGACGAAAAGAGTCCTTGTCAGGGAAAAAGCCGCAAAGATAAGGCCTATCTGAAATGCTCCGGCCCCCAATTCGTGTGCATAGATGGGGAGTAGAGGTACCACCAATCCGGCACCCATGGTTGTTACGAAAACAGCCAGGAAAAGGGGGATGAATATTTTGAGGTTTAATGACATCCGGTTTTAAAACGATTCCTGATTATTCCCTGATAATAAAGGTTCTGGGGAGTATATGTATTTCATTTTACAATGCAAGATCTTTCCAATGAACAGTTATTTGATTGTTTTAGACGTTTTTCTCTTGACAGTACTTGAAAGGTTATATATCAATTTTGTCATATAGCTAAAAAGACATATAAAAAGCAGAGGAACATCCGCGTGAAACCGGATCTCCTTTCATTCTGAAGTCCCCTTTTCTTTGTATACCGGGCGATTGAAATCTAATGCGTGGGGAGACAAATGCTTACTCACAGTCAACCCCCCAGTTTGATTCCACTTGGGTAGTGGATTTAGAGGAACTGAAAAAAACTTGACATTATTGTTTGATATTGTAAATATTAGCCGGTTTGTCACGGTTATTTAGATTTAGTTATAATTGAATAACTTAAACAGATAAATAACTAACTTTAGAATTAAAAAGTATCGTTTAGCATTGAGAAATAAGGTAGTAATATTTTAGTTCAGCATAAGTTCCTCAAATTTAACATAAATTTTATTTGATTTTAATAAAAACAAAACAAGGATTTTTAATTTTTTACGAAATCTTGGTGGATTTTTGGCAAATAACCCTTTAGCAGGAAATACTGTAAAAATCCGGAACGTTAAACCCTAAACAGTTAGTATAGTCAAAACCCAAAGGCGTAAATCTTTAACAGGAAGTACAGATAATAGCCCCGAGATGTAAACCTTTAGCCGGAAGTACAGGTAAAAACCAAGTGGTATAAACCATTAACTTTAGGAGGAATTAGGAGGAGAAAGAGTAATGAAGAAACTTTCTATTCTTATTTTGGCCTTATTTGTTTGCATGTCGTTTGCCATGCCGGCCTTGGCCAAGGTGAAGGTTGGCGGTAGAGTTGACGTTGATACCATGTACATCATAAATGATGAGCATTTTCAGCGTAACTCAGCCGCCGTTGCTGCGGCCTTGAATTCCGTTGATGCCTCAAGGAGCTGGTTCACTATTGATGTTCCCAGTTCAACAAGGCTTTACGGAAAGTGGACCAATGATGCGGGCGACGTAGGCATGCACATCGAGATAGGCCTTCGAGGTGAGGAAGGCGGCAATGAGGTGGTCAACACCCGTTATGCCTATGGATGGTGGAAGATCAACCCTATTTTCAAGCTGACCGCGGGCCAGCAGGATGAGGTGATAGCCCCCTACAGGGCTTCGCAAGAATTGGGTACCAACGGAAAGCTGGGAACCCGTAATGATACCAACATGGATCATACGGGCCTTCGCGGTTTCGGTGGCATCGGTAATGACCGTAAGGAAGGTATCCGGCTGGACACCAAGCTGGGCGAGAAGACTAACCTTGCAATAGCAATATTCACTCCCAATGTGAATGGTGCGCAGGGTTCCTGGGCTGCAAGGGATGAGGAAGAAACCCTTCCGAGGGTTGATGCCACCTTTTCGACGTCCCTTGGCGCTTTTTCACTTGCCCCGGGCTTTTCATGGTATAAGGCGCAGTATGAATGGGATCCACAGTGTGCCAACTACCAAGGTGACGACGCGGATATTGATGCCTGGGTATTGTCTCTGCCGGTTAAGTTTGCACCGGGCGGTCCGATTACATTAACAGCAGAATTAAATTACGGTGAAAACATCGGAAACGGTAACTGGAACATTGGCCGGTACACAAATATTGCGCCTAATAACACCATATCCACGGGAGCGCAGTTTGACAATGTAACTGACGCCAGCGGTAATGTATTCACGCAGGCTGCCGACACCGAGTTTTTGGGCTTCTGGGCTGATCTAAGCTGGAAGGCGCATCCCATTGTAACGGTCCATTTTCTGTATGGTCTGCAACAGTTGACTAACGACGATCGTGTTCTCGAGGCCAACAGGTGGACTAACATGAGATATGCCTATGGTGTGAGCATTCCCATCAAGGTTGCCAAGGGATTTACGATCCGGCCAGAAATATTTTACTATGACTACGGCGAAAATGAGCGGGGCGGCGTCGTTGATCCGGCAAACGGTGACTTGGGTAACCAGACCATAGTCGGTGTGCAGTTCAGGATTGCATTCTAAGCGTAAACTCAAAAAGAGCGGGAATAGAACCTGCTTACAAAAAAAGGCCCTCTTTCCAAAATGCGGGAAGAGGGCCTTTTTTCTGTCCTTTACAATCCTCACAGATACTGATAGCGTGCCATATACATGGCGCTTTGAACCTTAGAGCCTGGATGAAAATTCAGTATACCAAGACTTTCAGACCAAATGCTTTATGTGTGGAAACGGGGCTGTTTTAAAAAGTGAGGAGTGGAGATAAGGGATTCCATGGATATCCTGAATATATATCACTATCTTATTTTTTTTGCCGCCGGTTTTGTCTTAGCTCTTATCCTGACACCTCTCGTGCGAAGGCTTGCCCTTGCCACAGGACAGATAGCCGTGCCAAAAGACAATCGATGGCACCGGAAAAAAACAGCGCTTCTAGGCGGTATCAGCATTTTCGTATCCATGTTGACGGTCTGGATATTGGCCGCCGGACTTGCGGGTTGGTCGATTTACGGCCACCCATACTTGCCCATGGTGTTGTGCTTTGTTGCCATGTTTGCATTGGGCCTTGCAGATGATGTATTTGACATGGATCCGCAGCACAAGCTGGCAGGGCAGATCATCATCACTTCAATACTGGTGTTTTTCGGCTTCCGTCTGGGGTGGACCGATTCCAAAACGGTAAATCTTTTCCTGACTATTATTTGGATAGTTGGGATCACAAACGCATTCAATCTACTGGATAATATGGACGGTCTTTCGACCGGTATCGCTTTCATTGCTGGCGCTTTTCTTTTCCTCAACCTTTACCTTAACCCTGATCCCGCCGTATTAGCCGGGCCTGTTTTTTTGATGTGTTCGGCGTATCTTGGAGCCATTCTGGGTTTTTTAGTATATAACTTTAACCCGGCATCTATTTTTATGGGGGATGCTGGAAGTCTTTTCATCGGTTTTGTACTGGCGTGCCTGACCGTAATAGGAAGCCCCCCTCAGGTAAGGGGCGGGACATCTTTTCATCTGCTTTCGGTTATAGCGATTCCGATTCTTATACTATTCATCCCAATACTTGATACCGGTTTTGTAAGTCTCATGCGCAAACTGTTTCATCGTAGAATTTCCGAGGGAGGTCGTGATCATTCTTCTCACCGCATGGTTGCCATTGGTTTTTCTGAGAAAAAGGCCGTCTTGGTGCTGTATGCCTTCTCCGCGATATCGGGCTTAATCGCGCTCGCCATCAATCATGTCAGCATGGGAACCAGCCTGGTCGTCATTGTGCTTTATCTCCTTTTCGTGTTTTTTTTCTGGGTATACCTGGCGCGGGTAAAGGTTTATCCGGAGGAGTCCGTCCTGTCTGATGAGAGTGCGGGTGTCTTAACCCCTATACTAATTGAGATTACTTACAGGCGAAGGCTATTCGAGGTCCTGCTGGATCTTGTCCTGATCTCTGTAGCCTATTACACGGCCTACCTTCTTCGTTTTGAGGGGGTTCTTGGAGAAAACTTCAGTTTTTTCTTGAGTTCACTTCCCATTATGATTGCCTGTCAGATCCTTTCCTTTTATGTCGTGGGTGTCTATCGGGGGGTCTGGGAAAGTACCGGTGTCAGTGACCTGATCGGCTATATGAAGGCTATTACAGCTGGATCCGTGATGCCCATGCTACTCCTTCTTTTCATTTACCGATTCCAGAGCTTTTCCCGGGCCGTGTTCGTTATCTACTGGGTTCTTATGTTGATCCTGGTGTCCATGTCCAGGCTCTCTTTTCGTCTGCTGGACGAGGGGATCAGGAAAGGAAACAGAAAAGGTACGCCAACCCTTATTTACGGGGCAGGTGTTGGAGGACAATTGGCAGTAAGGGAAATAGAAACCAATAGCGATCTTGGCCTGCTGCTTGTGGGCTTTATTGACGACAACTCCAGGTTACACAACAGGAAAATTAAGGGGTACCCCGTCCTTGGAAGGCAGGAAGATTTAGAAAAGATAATCGAGAAACACAAGATAAGAAAGATCATTGTATCATTCAGAAAAAAGGGTGCCGAAAAGAGGAAAGAAATTAAGGTGCTCTGCCTTAAGATGGGTGCAGAGGTTGATGTAGGGCAGATGAAGCTTATTATAACTTGATTAAATACACCTTCCAGAATGACAAAAAGAAAAATTTGACAATTCTTTCCCATCTGCATATAAAATGGCGCGTATCCTGATGATATACTGTTAATAAAATTTGAGGGAGTGATTATGGATTTTACCCTTTCTATGGAGCAGGAGATTTTGCGCAATTCAGTGCGTGATTTTGCTGAAAAGGAGATCAAGCCGGTTGCCAGAGAACTGGACGAAAAGGAAGAATTTTCTTATGAAACCATGCGGAAGATGGCAGACCTGGGTCTTTTTGGGATGTTTGTATCGGAAAAGTACGGTGGCCAGGGCATGGACTACATCTCCTATATCATCGCCACAGAGGAAATCGCCAGGGTGGACGGCTCCCATGCTGCTACAGTGGCAGCAGGCAATTCATTAGGTATAGGGCCAGTTTATTATTATGGGAACGAGGAACAGAAGGAAAAGTACCTTCCAAAACTGTGCAGCGGTGAAGCACTTTGGGGGTTTGGTTTGACCGAACCCAATGCCGGGTCAGATGCCGGTAACTCCAAGACGACTGCCGTACTTGATGGGGACGAATGGGTTATTAACGGGAGTAAGATCTTTATCACAAACGCCTCAACCAAGATTACATCAGGCGTGACCGCTTTATGCCGCACAGGTACCCGGGATGATGGCCGGCCCGAGCTGTCATGTATCCTTGTTACGTCTGGTACACCTGGATTTGAAGCGAGGGAGATGCACGGAAAGATGATGTGGAGGGCCTCCAATACGAGCGAGCTCTATTTTGACGACTGCCGGGTTCCCAAGGAAAATCAGTTAGGACCAGTGGGCAACGGGTTTCATCAGATGCTGGAAACTTTAGATGGTGGTCGTCTTTCAATAGGGGCTATGGGGTTGGGCGGTGCCCAGGGCTGTTTTGAAATGGCTCTTAAATACAGTAAAGAAAGGGAACAGTTCGGCAGACCTGTATCCAATTTTCAGGTAAATGCCTTTAAATTAGCGGATATGGCCCTTGAGATCGAGTGTGCCCGACTAATCCTTTATAAGGCCTGCTGGTTGTGTGATAACAAGAAGCCATTTTCCAGGGAAGCGGCCATGGGCAAACTCTATTGCTCGGAAGTTATGTATCGATGTGCTAACCACGCGGTTCAGCTTCATGGGGGTTACGGACTGATGAAGGAATATGACGTCGAAAGATTTTACAGGGATCAGAAGCTTCTGGATATAGGGGAAGGGACCTCCGAGGTGCAGCGTCTTGTCATTTCAAGACTCATTGGCGCCTTATAGAATACGGAATACGGAATTCGGAATGCCGGGTTAAGATGTTTTTCTACCCCTCCTCCGACTTCTAACTTATCTTATCATTTTCCCTTCCAACCTCTGAATTCCGGCTTCCCATAAATTCTTATGTTAGACTTTATCTTAGGCAAAGACATTGCCTCCTACGTAAAGCGGCACCGTGGTCTGATGGTCTGCGCTCTGTTACTCACGGCTTTATCGTCGTTGTTCGTGGTGGTTCCTGCTTATCTACTTCAACCTTTCGTGGATGAAGGGATGAAGGCCGGATCAGATCCCGTAGCCTGGAAAATACCGTGGATTACATTTGAAACGGGGTCATGGTTATCGTGGAAGCGCACGGAACTGCTTTTAGTGGGAGGGCTATCTCCAAACACACTCCTTGTCCTCCTCACATTTGTTGCCTTTGTATCGGTACTGTTTAAATCCATTGCAATTTATCTAAGCGGTCTTTGTGCGGCCGCCTTTTCGAACAGGGCGGTCAACTCTCTGAGGGTAGACCTCTTTGAGAAATTTGTTTCCCTTCCCCTGTCATTTTATCAGAAGAGAAAATCAGGAGAGCTTGTTGCCAGGGCTACCGCCGATCTTACACTTATGCAACTCCTCATTTCGAACGTTCTTATAGGGCTAATAGAACATCCTCTTACTGCTGCGGTTTTTTTGGCCTACCTTTTCCTCATGAACTACAAGCTAACATTGCTCGTATTTTTTGTTGTGCCGCCGATCATCGGGTTGATCATACTCTTCGGAAGAAAGGTCAAAAAACATGCCACCAAAGTCCAGGATATTACCGCCCAGGTTACTTCCGGCTATCAGGAAACCCTTCTCTGTCTCAAACTTGTCCACGGCTTTTTTACAGGTGAAATCGAGGCGAAGAAGTTCCGAGATACGGTAGAGCGTCTTTACGCGAGGATCATGCACTGGAACAGATGGCATCTGGGGCTTGGTCCCATAATGGATTCTGCTGTATTTCTGGTATTGCCGGCCGTCCTGATTATTGGAAAGATCTATTTCCAGCATTCCCTTGGGGAACTCCTGTCCATGATATATGCCTTTTCGCAAGTCTATGGCCCGATCAAAAAACTGGCCCTTGTGAATAATAATCTTAAGACACTTCAGGGAGCGACTGAGCGGGTTTTTGGAATAATTAAAACAGTCCCGGACATTAGGGAACATTCGAATGCAAAGATCCTTCCACGGCATAGGGAGTATATTGAGTTTGAGGGTGTGAATTTCGGCTATTCCGGCGATGAATTGGTGCTTAAGGACATTTCATTTAAATTGGATGCCGGCGAGATGGTGGCCTTTGTAGGTTCGACCGGTGCCGGGAAGAGTACTCTTCTTGATCTGGTCTCGCGCTTCTATGACGTGACAGGCGGCGCTGTCACTATTGATGGAATGGATGTCCGCGATGTGACGCTTGAGTCGTTGCGCAGGCAAATAGGGATTGTTAACCAGGAAACCCTGCTCTTTCATGACACGATCGCTAATAACATCCGTTATGGGAACCCGGAAAAACTGACCGGGGATATTATTGCGGCCGCAAAGGAGGCGCATGCGCATGATTTTATTATGGCCCAGCCTAATGGATATGAGACCGTTGTTGGCGATCAGGGGACACTTTTGTCCGGAGGCCAGAGACAGCGCATAGCCATTGCCAGGGCGATTTTCGTTGAACCGGCTATTCTTATACTTGATGAGGCTGCATCCGCCCTCGATGCGGAGAGCGAAAGGCTCGTGCAGCATGCAATTGAAAAGCTCCATGGAAGATTGACCATCCTGGTTGTTGCACACCGGTTGAGCACGATAATGAAGGCGGATCGTATCTTTGTCATGGAAGGGGGCAGGATTGTTGAGTCGGGAACCCGTGAGGAGTTGTTGGCATTAAACGGACGTTTCCGGCAGCTTCATGATATGCAGTTTACAGCCTGAGGACTCGGTCGTCCTTGTTTCCACTATAGGACTCTTAAATCCCCCATCTTATAGTCGTCAGGGTGGAATGGCTGGTTGTATTTTAGCTATTCCCGACTGTTTTTTATTGACCGTAGATTAGCTAGTGGAATTTATCCTGATGAATGAGCAAGGCGTTCAGGTTTTTTCGTATGCCTTTATTGCTTCTTCTTGGAGTTCTTGTGCCCGTTTGTTATATCTGGGCGAAAAATGGAATAACCGGAATTGCCGGACCCCGGCTTTTTTTGCCAGTTCCCCGGCCTCTCTTGCTGTCAGGTGATATTTCCTGCTGGCCACCTCTTTTTCGCTATCCAGGAATGCTGCTTCAATAAAGAGAAAGTCTGCCCCTTTTGCAAGCTCGATAATTTTTTGCGAGTTTTCAGGAACAGCCGACACGTCTGTGATATAGACGATTTTCTGTCCCGGAGAGATTCGGGTCACCCTTTTGATAAGATCTCCTAGAATGAAACTTTTTTCCTGTACACCTGTTCCTTTTTCTTCCCAGGTTACGGAAAAGGCCTCTTTATGGTCCCTTTTATCGTATATGGCGGACTTTAGCCTGTTGAGCCAGGGACCTACAGGCAATCCCAGGTTTTTTAGTGCATGTTTATCAATGTTTACGTAGAAATTTTCGATAAGTGAGAATGCAAGACAGGGTGTCCTGTGATCAAGCAGGGCGCCCTGGACTGAAAAGGAAGGCTCTTTTAAAAGCGTACCTGTGCGGGCCCTTAATGAGGAAGACTCTCCGGCCCGGAAGTGGTCCCGGCAAACATAGGTTTTTGTAAGGATCTTATCCGGATGGACTTCACTTACCTCAAGCATAAAATTGTTCTGAAATTCATCCACCAGATTCCAGGTATAACCTGCCAGTTTTCCTTCAACATGTTCGAAAAAATTGGGTGGACCGAACAGATAAAGGGTTTTTTCTCTGCCCAGGAAAATCCTGAGCAGGGTGTCGAAACCTATGAAATGGTCCATATGCGTATGTGTAACAAAGACGTGAGTTATCTTGAGGAGGTCACCTGACGAAAGGGGACTCAGGTCCCCGAGGTCAAAAATCAGGGCCCTTTTTTCAAAGAGGAACGGGATGAAAAGTCCCGGATCTGAAAAGGGATCGTTGATCAGTCTGGGTTGAAAAGAGGGCCTCATTGGTTTTTGTCAAACATGTTGAATTTTCGATTGTTTGACAAATTTTAACAGATGTGTCATTGTTTGCCAATAAATAGGTAACAGGCAAGGTTATTTCTCAATAAATGAGCAGGGCAGACCATGACGTTGACCAAAACGGATATCGTCAAGAGCGTCAGAGAAAAGGTGCGATTTAAGCCGAGGCGAAAAAGCCGGCAGCGATTTCTTTTTCCGGAGATGGATTGCCTTTTTTTGGGCCGCAGGCGTGCAACCGCCATAGTTGATACCCTGTTCGAAACAGTGAAAGGTGCCCTGGCCAGGGGAGAAGATGTCCGTATCTCAAGGTTCGGAAAGTTTCAGGTAAAATTTAAATGGGCCAGGAGAGGAAGAAATCCCCAAACAGGTGAGATGATCATTCTGAAATCAAGAAGGATAGTGACCTTTCGACCCTCGCCAAAATTAAAAGAAAAAATGAACTGACCTCTTTTCCCTGCCGTTTACAGAACCCGCCGAACGGAGACCCAATATGCCGATTGGTGAGTATATTCCTTGTTCGGCACTCACCTGTTCTCCGAGTGCCGGACTGCAGGAGATCTTAATTATTTGAAGTTCCTTATTTCTTTTCCTTTTGTATTAATTTAGCGTTTTGAAAAAATTGCTCTTGGTTTATAGGGCCATGGGGGTCTCTTTTCAAAAGCTGCATCACAAATTCTACTGAGATAGTCGAACGCCCCCAATCCCGCAAAGATTAGGCCCCCAAACAGGCAGTTAAGGCCAGCGCCACGACGAAGAAGCCCCTCAGGGGCTGTCTTAAGCAGAGGTTTAGGGCCCCACTGCCGTTCCATGAAGTAAGGTAAGCATATGCGGCTTTTGAAAAGAGACCCCCATGGCCCGTTCTATCATGTTTTCAACTGAGCTTGCCCGCCTCAGCAGACTAGTCGTCGCCAAAATCCGCTAACGATTCTTTTCAAAGACCTAAATTCTTACCACCTTTTTTTAAATTTCGCCTTCATTCTCTGGAGTTGCCTTAAGTTCGGTAAAGGAGGATACCTGTGCCTTTGGCTGAGGGCTTCCGATGTCGGTATTCGCCTGTTGTGTCCTGTTTGCGAACTTAATACCCTGTTTAAGTTCCTCGACAATGCTGTAAAGTCGTGAAATATCTTCCTGCTGTTTCTTGATGACTTCCTGCTGCTCCTGGACGACCCTGGTAAGCACGGCCACGATATCCATGGTGTTTATGCTCTTTCTGCTTTTTGTGGCCACAAGATCGGGAACGTCTTCGGAAATAAACCCAAGGTTTTCATCCGGTTTTGCCTTGTAATGAAATCTTACCGGTTTCAATTCTTTCAGCGCATCAACGGCTGCATTTAGTGGAAGTTCATTGATATTTTCCTTTAATTCCCTGCTGCTGCCTATTTCAAGCGAGGTCTTAATATATGCATCACCCTCAACATGTAGTGTTGCGGTGGGTTCCCACGTTCCGATCCCGACTTTCCCTATACCGGTCCCTGTGGACTTAAGGCAGAGAGTGCTGGTGGGCGTGTTGGGCTGGATCCTGAAAGGCATCTTGGAACCGTTGGTCGCATCCCGGATAAAGAAGTTGGATTCGTTTCCGGCCACATCCCATGTCTGTGGTGCCCATCCCCCTGAGCTATCCTGCTCCAGCCGAACGGTCGGAGTGTCAGAATCCTTTATATGCAATTCCACCACCGGGGTTGATGTTCCCAGCCCAACCCTGCCATAATCTTCAACATAAAGCGAATTGGAAGGTGCATCGGCCTCTATTGTAAACGGCCTTGTCCCGTTTGTAACATCTTCAATGGAGAAATAACTGGCACCGCCACTGGTACTATCATTGACAATAATCTGCCAGTCGTTGGTGGGAAAGGATCCAATGCTGGTATCCTCGAATTTGATACGCAGGTTATTCTCTTTAAGTCGAATCGTATCGTAACCAAAGCTTTCCCCGTTTATGCAGTCAAATCCGACACAGAGGCTGCCTGTAATGATTACGTCATCGTAGTGCAGTACGTCTCCTTGGGGTTGAGGCTCCGGCATGTCATTTGTGATCACGGAACCGCTTTGAATGGAGAAGTAACCACTCTCGACATTATTTGTCTGAGGCAGATTGCCCGAGTTTTCCAATTCCTCAATTGCCGATCTGTCCCCGGTTTCTCTGGCTGAGACAAGAGCTTTTTTCACCTCCGGCGATACGTACGGGATCTTCCGCAGCTCATAGGTATAGCTACCATCCGGAAAGGGGACTCCATTTTGGTCAACGGATGGAAAACAGGGGATAGTACCGGCTTTGAAACTTTTCTGAAAGTACACATCTCCGGGACCTCCAACGGTCAGGACCGCGTGATCAAACATTGCGTCTACGGGAGCCCAGGTGATCCGGCCATCTCCCGCCTTGGCCTGATCTGCAAATACAATAGCGAATACCGCAAGAAGTGCAATTACAAGACATCCTCTAATCAACTTCATAGGTTCCTCCTTAACTTTATATGTAAAAATTTTATAAAAATTTCTCAATCAGACAACAGCAAGAGGAGATAAATTGCCGGATTAAACCCGGAACAGTACCTGATAATACAGATCACTCTGTTATAGATACTTCCGCTTTCCAGTGTAATTCCTCCGCAGTCTTCAATAGTGCCGTTTATAAGGTCAAGCGTTCCGTTGCTTTCAACCGCAATCTTTTCGCAATTTAACTTCAGCAAGGTTTCATCTTCTGTCCTGGTTCCGCTCGTTATATCTCCAGCTGGTATTTCCAGCCTCAACGTGCCCCCATCCTTGATCGTAATCGCCTGTGCATAAGCTGAGACCGTGCTTAATACAAGAGCGGCTAAAAAAAGCGCGGGTATAATACTTAAGAATTTATTTTTCACCATATCTCCCCTTTCCGGTATCTAGGAGGCCGGTGGAAAACCCCCATCTACTGAGTTATCCTCATCCTCGCCCTGTTGAATTCTCGCTTCGCGAGACGGCGCAGCCGATTCAACAGGGCAAGTCACTGCGGCCCTCCCTGCTTCTTGCCCGCCTTCTTTCTGGCGGGTCTGCTGGTACCTCGCACCTTGTGCCTCAATACACATACAGACCACAACTCAGGCCGTGTCAAGAGGCAAAGGGTTTTTATGCTCAACAAAAAGCCCCACCCTTAGAGACTGTGCACAATCTCTTCCGGTCATTGCGAGCGACCAAAGGGAGCGCGGCAATCCCCTTAATTTCGACGCCTTACGAGATTGCTTCGGCGCCTGTGGCTCCTCGCAATGACATTACGACACAGCCTCTTAGGCTGGGGTTTCTTTACCGAGGTATTGAAAAAAAAATCAAAGGTCAACGCTTCTGGACAACTGCAGAAGCTACTATCAGAAATTTTGAAATTCTGCAACATTTTTGCGATGCAGTATATTGGCAGTAAATAATGAGCGGCGTTAGTCCTGCCACACTGCACGGTCTAATTGAATGAATTAAAAGAATCGATAAGGTTTTTTTGCAGGGAGATGAACCTCCTTTAAGGTCTGATTACTAATTCTCACTAATTTTTTGTGAATTCACAATTAAATTTCAACCGTATGCTCCATCAATACGTATTTTATGAACTTCCTTTCGGCGATTTCATAATCCTTCTTCGAATAATGGTTTAGATTCTCTGGAATTCGAAATACCTTGCGATATCTTTTTAGCAATAGGTCAATCCCAGTTTTTTTTCTTTCAGCTTTTTCCATTTCTAATTTGGTTCCTTGACCGACAAAAACCTAAATACGGAATGTTCATAAAGCCGACAAACAAACACGGCAATGCTTTTTGATATTCCCATATCGCGAAGACGACAGTAGACGTGAAGAGGATTCATATAGTGTCTAATTTTTGGGCTCATAATCGGGGTAGCTCCTATTGGGTTTTCAGGGTTGTTAAAAGATGAGATCCTTGGGTCTTGCGGTTTTTCCCTCCGTTAAGATTCATCGAGAAATATCTTTCGTGCAGAAGCGATCATTCCAATTAGGCACATGCAAAACATGAGCATGACCCATGGTGCGGGAAAGGATGACACGTCTACTAATTCGGTCATAGCAAATGCGGCACTTATGATTAAAAATATCGATAGAAATAAAAACATCAAGATTTTGAATCTCATTTTCGGTTTACCTTTCCTTAGAAATTAAATACCTCATTCAATGACTCTGTGAAGCCAAGATCTTTTCTTATCACCGCAGTATGGCGCGGATGCTCTCTTTCCTTAAAGCAAGCACTGTGCCAGAACACTTAACATTGAGCACGGCTATTTTTGATGTATTTTCGGTTAGTTATGCAGATGTAAAGCGAATTATAGAGAGGTAAACAGAATATGTGTAAATGATTACCACTTTGCTGCGGGCTTAGATTCCGGTTGTGTGTAAAGTTTTACCCATTTCGTCCAGGCCTTTTGCAACCGGACAAATCAATAAAATGTGGGCAGTCAGGCCCGCCCTGATTGGCGACCGGTTTATTGAAAGACTATCTTGC
>Ga0307425_1001175_pt1 | contig 15929 bp, 15 predicted proteins | sample SalMarWE160330MG_FD_202152 | JGI IMG/M metagenome (GOLD analysis project Ga0307425, IMG submission 202152) | Salt marsh sediment microbial communities from the Plum Island Ecosystem LTER, Massachusetts, United States - WE1603-30 | ecosystem: Environmental > Aquatic > Marine > Intertidal zone >... | reverse complement strand
GCTACCAGCCGCTCGGCGCCAATAGCGTGGTCGTTCACGCCGGCAACTACCAGCGGTACTCCTTCCGCCAGGCGGAAGGCATTGCTCTTGTCCACGACCTTGGCTCCGGCGTCCAAGGCTTGCGGCACAAACTCGGCGGAAAGCGCATCGCCAACCGCGAAGAATGCCAGGTCGACATCTCCAAAGCACCCATCGCGGAGTTCTTGTACTTCGTGCGACCCCGAGGCAGTCTCAATAGTGGTTCCAGCGCTGGCAGAACTCGCCAGCAGCAAGAGCCCTGCATCCGACAGCCTTGAATGGGGCAGGAGGCTGAGCAGCACCTCGCCTGTCAGCCCGGTCGCGCCGGCAATTGCGATTCTCACTTCTGGACCTCCAGAACGTGCTTCATGCCAATGCGCAGGCCCGCGTGCTGGCCCATCGCCCGCAACGCCATCTTCACACCGGGCAGGAAGCACTCGCGGGTGATGCTGCGGTGCTCAATCCGCAGAATCTCCCGGTATCCGCCGAAGGTAACTTCCTGCTCCGCCAGCAGGCCGTCCAGCCGCTGGGAGTGTATGTTGATACCGCAGACCTGCCCGCCGCGCACTCCCTGGACCTTCTCTTCATCTGGCCCCGGCGGCATTTGCCTGGCCTCGTTTATCTCCTTGGCGGTGGCAATCGCCGTCCCGCTCGGGGCATCCTGCTTGCCCAGATGGTGGCGCTCGACTATCTCTACCGAATCGAAGAACTCCGCCGCCCGCCGGGCGAACTCCATCATCAGGTTTGCGCCCAGCGAGAAGTTGGGGATGATCAAACACTCCGTGCCGGCTTCAGCGGCTGCCGCCTCCAGGCGGGCGAGTGTACTGCCGCTGTAACCCGTCGCGCCCACCAGATAGTGCTTACCTGCACGAAGCACTTGTTCGCCGTTCTCGTCCACCCCGGCGCCGGAGGAGAAATCAACGACGTGCGTAGTGGGCGCGGACAAGAACTTTGCCAGATCAGCAGTGATGTGCCCGACAGTCAGCACATCACCCTCTGCGATGTCATATAGCGCATCAACGCTGAAGCCGGAATCCTCGTGCAGTCCAGAGGCGATGACCAGCCCCATGCGTCCGGCAGCGCCGATTACGCCTACGCTGATTGGATTATCCGTTGTTTGCTCCATTTGCGTTAGCCTCCGGCGAATGCCATCTCGCTTTCTCTTCCGGCTGCGGGCGCATCCGCTCGGGCAGAAGATGTTCGATCGCTTCCATTATCTCACGCAGAGCAGAATCGAGCAGATCAGCGGGAACATCAGTACCATTTACCCGGTCAAAGCGCAGAGCCTGGCCATATTTCACCATTACCTTGCCCGGTTTGGGGACCTTCGCCCCGGGAGGGAAACACTCGTGGGTTCCGATGATACATGCGGGAATCACGGGCACGCCGCTCCTCAGCGCCAGCACCGCTGCTCCGCGCCGCCCCCGGTTTAGCCGTCCGGTATGGGTGCGCGTTCCTTCGGGAAACATGATGATAGCTGCGCCCCCCTCCAGCCTCTCCAGGCTCTGCTCCAACGCCCCCCGTCCCCGGCTGCGATCTATCAGTATGGCGTCAACGTTGCGCAGGAACCACCGCAGAAAGCGTGACCCCGCTAGCTCCTGCTTGGCCACGAAAGTGACGTGCCGGGGCACGCCGATGCCCACCAACGGCGGATCCAAATGAGAAGCATGGTTGGAGGCTATCAGCAAGGAGCCGTCGAGGGGGATATTCTCCACGCCCTCGAAGGAGATGCGGAAAACCAACTTGCCCGCAATGTAAAGCAGCGCTTTGGCGAACCGGAAGAACAAGCTGGGCCGCTCGGATGCCACGGGCTGATTATAGCAAGACGCTGCCGGGACTGATGAGCCGGAGGCAATGATATAATCGCCCTGGGGATGAAGACCACAGCCAAAGTCGCGCTTCCCGTCATTCTTATCATAGCCATACTCGCTGCCACCGCTTGCAGCCAGCGCGAAACCAGGCTTTCGGGGATTGTCCGCGCGACGGAGTACCGCCTGGGCAGCCGCGTCGGCGGGACCGTGGCGGAGCATCTGGTCTCCGAAGGCGAAGTAGCGCCGGCTGGCACGATGCTCGCGCGGCTGGACGACGCGGTGCTGCTGGCCCAGCGCAATGTGCTGGCAGCGGCGGCCGAAGCCGCCTGGGCGACCTTCAGGGATATGAAGGCCGGCGCCACGCCCGAGGAGGTCAGGCGCGCCCGCGCCGAACTCGCAGGCGCGGAGGCCCAGTATTCCCAGGCGCTGGAAGGATTCCGTGATGAGGATATTCGCGCAGCCGCCTTCCAGCGAGACTCAATCACCGCGAAGCTGGCGGCAGTGGAGAAGAACACGGCGCGGCTGCAGCACCTGTATGACGAGGGTGTGGTCGCGGCGAGCGAGCTTGACGCTGCGGTGGCGGAGCGGGATGGGCTGAGGTCGCAACTGGCGGCGGCACAGGCCAATCTGGACAAACTGACCAAAGGGCTCAGGCCGCAGGAGATTTCCGCGGCTGCCGCGGCCGCCGGAGCCAGGAAGGCGGTGCTTGATCAACTGCTGGTCGGGCCGACGGCGAACCAGCTGGCGGCAGCGGAAGCCCGGGCACGCCAGGCCGACGCGCAGATTGCGGCGCTTGAGCTTGACCTGGCGGGTCTCACCGTCACCGCGCCCACGCAAGGTCTGGTGGAGGACCGGCTGCTGGACGCGGGGGAGACCGCGGCCCCCGGCGCCGCCCTGCTGACCTTCGTGAGTACGGAAGAAGTGTGGATTGACACTTTCGTGCCCGAGTCGAAACTGGCGTCGGTGAAGCTGGGTGCCAAGCTGCAGGTGGAGCTTGACGCGATGCGGGATCAGCCGTTCGAGGCCGAGGTGTTCTTCATCAGCCGCGATGCGGAGTTCACGCCCCGCAACATCAGCACGCCGGAAGAACGGGTTAACCAGGTTTACCGCGTGAAGCTAAGGCCGCTGTCGCCTCCGGTGGAACTGCGGACGGGTATGACCGCCAGCGTGTTCCTGGGCCAATGAACCGTGAAGCTACCATTTCCGTTGATTCCATCACGCGGACGTTTGGGCCAATCACCGCGCTCAAGGAAGTCTCGTTTGAAGTGCTTACCGGCGATATCTTCGGCTTTCTCGGTCCCAATGGCAGCGGCAAGTCAACCCTGATTCGCATCCTCTGCGGAATGCTCGCGCCCACCGGCGGCAGCGCGTCGGTCCTGGGGTTTGATAGCGCGAAGGAGCCGGAGCAGGTTAAGCGACGCATCGGCTACGTGCCCCAGCGGTTCTCTCTCTATCCGGACCTCACCGTCAGTGAGAACATGCAGTTCTACGCGAGCCTGTATGGGCTGCGCGGGCAGCAGCTGCATGAGCGTATCGGGGAAGTGCAGGAGCGCATGCAGCTCTCCCAGTTCAGCGACCAGCTTGCCGGCACCCTGTCCGGCGGCTGGAAGCAGCGGCTCTCGCTGGCCTGCGCCATGCCGCACAATCCTCAGGTTATATTCCTGGACGAGCCCACTGCGGGCATTGACCCGGTCGCCCGGTCGGAAATGTGGGACATCCTGCTGAAGCTGGCGGGCGAAGGCAAGACGCTGTTCGTGACCACCCACTATATGGATGAGGCGGAGCGATGCAACCGGCTGGGGTACGTGTACTTCTCGCGGCTGCTTGCGCTCGGCACGACGGAAGACCTTCTGTCGCTGCCGGTAGTGACGCCGCAAGGCGCGCGCTGGGTGGAGTTTTTCCATCGCGGCGCGGCTCAGCAGCTTCCCAGGCTGCTGGAGCTGCCGCCGGTGCTGAAGGGCACAGTGTACGGCAACACCGCGCACCTGCAGGTCAGGTCGGATATCAGCGACGTTGAGCTTGCGCGGATGCTGGCCGGGCTGCTGGAGAGCGAGGTGGCCCTTCGCGCCGCCCATCCTACGCTATCGGATGTGTTTGTCGCCCTGACGCGGGAGGCGGATGCGCATGTTTAGGGGACTGGGAGCCATGGCGCTGAAGGAGCTGCGGCAGCTCAAACGCGACCGCGTGACCATCTTCATCGCCATCCTTATCCCCGTCATCCAGATGACCATCTTCGGCTACGCCATCAGCACCGAGGTGAAGAATGTAAACGCTGTGGTGGTGGATCTGGCGTTGAACGAGAGCAGTCGTGATCTGGTGTCCGGTATCAACAACACCGGCGTCTTCCGGATGAAAGGCTCGGTTGCGTCCTACGACGACGCCTACCAGGCGATAGTCAACGGTGATGCGCGCGCCGCCTTCATCATTCCACCAGGCTTTAGCCCGCTCGCGCGGGAAGAGCAAGCGCGCCGTGTGCAAGTGCTGGTGGACGGCAGCGACTCCACGATGGCGAACTATGTGCTAAGTACGGTGAGCGGAGTTTCCCAGGAGTACTCATCGCGCTTCAGAGTGCAGGGGACATCGATCGTGAACGGCCAGCTTCAGGGCATCCAGGCGAGCGTACGGGTTCTGTTCAATCCACAGCTTCGTTCCTCCACGTTCTTTGTACCGGCGCTGCTGGCCCTTATCCTGCATCTGCCGCTCGTGCTACTCACGGCGCTTTCGGTGGTGCGCGAGCGGGTGGAGGGCACGCTAGAGCAGCTCATCGCCACGCCCATCTCAAGGCTGGGGCTGATGATAGGCAAGCTGGTGCCCATGTTTGGACTGGGTGTTCTGGAAGGTGCGGGAGTGCTGCTGGTGATGGCGTACGTATTCGGCGTGCCCATCCGGGGCAGCCTGCCGATGCTCATCGGACTGCTGCTGATCTGGATTGCGGCATCGCTGTCGCTGGGATTGTTGATATCGACAGTTGCCCGCAACCAGTTGCAGGCGGTGATGATGGCAATCCTGGTTATCATCCCTTCCATCCTGCTGTCGGGATTCATGTTCCCCCGCGAGTCCATGCCACCAGTCATCTACCCGATTACTTTCCTGCTGCCGATGACCTACGCCATCAACATCGTGCGCGGCATAGTCATCCGGGGAACGGACATCACCGCCCTGCTGCCGCAAGTCATCGTGCTAGTAGGCATCGCCTTCGGCCTCATCTTCCTAGCCGCCGGCCGCTTCCAGAAGCGATTGGGCTAGCCAGTGGGCTGATGCGCCGAGCGCTGCTTCGCGCCATTCTGCGCTTGACACGGGGAGAGCGGGCCAATATTATAGAAGCTCACGCGGAAGTAGTTCAGTGGTAGAACATCACCTTGCCAAGGTGGGGGTCGCGGGTTCGAACCCCGTCTTCCGCTCTCTTGCATTTAACGGCCGTGGGACAGCGCGGGGAGGCTGTTAAAGTTCTAATTGAAGTGTTTGGGGAAACGGCGATGTCCACCAAGAAGAAGGAACTGGCGACCGACGAAGAGGTTGCACAACACACGGGCCACTCGGTGCCGGAGTGGTTCGGCATGCTCAAGGCGCAGGAGCTGACACCGGTGAAACTCAGCCCGGTGGTGCAGTTCCTGATGGAACGGCACAATCTGCAGCTCTACTGGGCGCACTGCATCGGCCACAAGTACTGTGACGGCGAGAAATAGCCGCCTGGCAGGCAGGCCTGCACGCGGCAAATACAGGAGGGGGATGTGGTAGACCGTGAACTGAGCCGCTACGTGATCAAGTCCATTGCGCTAGCGCGCGATGAGGCGCAGGTGCGTGCGGAGCTGGCATCAGCCGGCTGGAGCGAGCGTGAGATCACTGAAACATACGCCGAAGCCCGCAGCCTGCTTGCCCCCACCGGAATGACGGGTTCGCCCCCGCTGAAGCGCCAGACGCCCGGCCTGCCCCTCGTTGATGTGTCACGCATCACCTTCGGGCGCATCTTCCTTTTCATCGGTGTACTCATCATTGTCTGCGCAGCCGCGTTCTTCGTGACCATCAACTGGCTGCAGTGGTCGCCCGTGAAGCGCTTCCTTGCGCTGCTGGTGCCAATGCTGTTCTGCGCGCTATGTGGCGGAATCCTCCTTCGCGCACGCGAGAAAGCGACCGCGACTTACTTCCTCTTCGCGGCGGGGCTGCTGATGCCTTTCGTGCTGTTCGCAGTGAGCAGCGAAGTGCTGAAGTTCGATTTCATCTTCGCCTACCGCGAGCATTCCTCGCAGTTCCCCTGGGGAGTTGCCCTGCTGGTTTCCACTATTGGCTACATGCTCTGCCGCAAGTCTCTGGGGCATCTCGGTTGGACCTTCCTTGCAGGCGTGAGTACTATCCTCGGCATCGGCGCCATCTGCTCAGTCATTTTCACCACCTCCAACGACGAGGAGATCGTCGCGCGCGCGTTTTTCTGGGGGGCGCTGATAGCATCGGGCGTAGTCGCCTCCATCGCGCTCAGGTTGGAGAAACTGGGCGCCCAGGCAGAGGCGAAACTCCTCTACGTCCCGCCCGTGCTGGGGATGACGATTCCGCTGCTGGCGCTGGGACTGATGGGTGCATATATCCGCCCGTTCCTTGGTGATACGCATAGCTGGCACCACGATTGGCTAGTGTTTGGGGGATCAGTCCTGATTTCGGGGATCATCGCGCTCGCGTTAGCGGCAGGCGCAGTTTCGCTCTACAGGCAAGGCTACGTGGAGCTTTCACCTTACCGTGGGATCTTCGGCGCTTTCGGCTGCATCCTGGCCCTTTCCGGCGGGATGATAATCGGGACGGCGGAAAGCGAGATGTACCGAGAGTTCATCTGGCTTGCGCTAATAGCCGCGTCCATCTACTTCGGCCAGCGGATGCAGGTGCGCTCATTCCTTTACGTCGGCACGCTCTTTCTCGTGATATTCGTCTTCCAGTTTGGTTTTGAGTACTTCGAGAACGAGATAGGTTGGCCGCTGGTCCTCTTTGGCGCAGGACTCATCTCGCTTGCCCTAGGCGTCATCGCTGAACGCTTGTCTCGCGGCTGGACAAGCCGCCGCAAGCCTCCTGCCGGGGCTGGATAGCGGATTTCCCGCTGATTTGCCCTTCGCCGCAAGGCGGGATATAATAGTGCTTCACGGTCGGCGTCCGCCGGCCGCGGGAAAAGCGACAACGGGAGGGAGTCATCTATGAAGAAAATTACTATTATCTGCATGCTGTTTGGCCTGCTGATTCTGCTCGCCCTGGCCGTCACGTCGTGCCCGAAGACCGGCGACCTGAAGCCCGGACAGGGCACCGTGGTGACGAAGCCGGTGGGGCCACCGGTGTCCGAGCGCGAGGCCGAGGTGCCATCGGACGCAGCGGCGACCCCGGAGGAGCTGGACAAAGCGAAGGCGAACGAAGAGGCAAAGAAGGCTGCTGAAGGTGGCGAAAAGGCTGGCGGTGACGAAGGTGCTGCGCCCGAGGAGGGTTCCGGTGAGGACGAAGGCGGCGCCAAGGACGATGGCGAAGACACTGGCGAAGAGACTACAAAGTAACTACTGGTTTTTTTGCGAATTATGAGCCGATCGCCGGCCCTGCCGGCGGTCGGCTTGGCAGCATCAAGCTGCAGTTCAGATAACCAATAGCTCACCCAGGAGCGCGCCCGCAGCTTCAATCGCCTGGAAGATGGCGACGATATCTTGCGGCGTAGCGCCCAGAGCGTTCAGCCCTTCAACCACGTCCTTAGTTGTGACCTTGGCGAGGGTCTCGGTTTCGCCTGCTGCCACCGGCGCGGGCGGAAAGCCCCCCTGCGCTCCGATCTCCAAGTGCAGCCCCTGATGGGCCACTGCGACCGGCAGTATCTCCACATCTCCGCCCAGTACTACCGTGCCGGTGCGCTCGTTGATCACGACGCGGGCGGGGATGTCCTGCGAGACCTCTGCGTTTTCCAGGAGTGAGATGAAACCAACAAGGTTGCCGGCGAAGAGCGGCGGAATCGTGACGGCAATAGTGGATGCGTCCAGCGCGGCTGCCGCGCCGGGGGAGTTGAGGATAGAATCAATCACTCCCGCGACTGCGTTAGCGGTAGTGAAGTCGGGCGATGCGAGGTTGATGCGTACGGTGTCGCCGGCTTTGAGTATGGTGGAGGGGACTTCGGCTTCGATGGTTCCGCCATTGGGAATGCGGCCGACGGTGGGAAACTCGCTTGCGCTAGCCCGCCCGCTGGAAACCGGCCGTCCGAGCGAGACCGCTCCCTGGCAGACGGCGTAGATATCACCGTCTAGGCCGCGCAGCAGCGTTTCAAACAGCGTGCCGCCCGACAGCGAAGTGGCAGTGCCGATGGCGGAAACGGTGATATCCAGGCGGTCCCCGGGCTTGGCGAAGGCCGGCATGTCCGCGGTGACAATGACGGCGGCGAAGTTCTTCACCTTGATGTCGGCGGGCTTGACTGAGAAGCCGAAGCTGTTGAGCATATTGGCGATGGCCTCGGCGGTGTAAGGTGCGCTTTTGGGGTCGTCGCCGGTGCCTTTTAGCCCGCCGACTAGCCCGAAGCCTATGAGCTGGTTGGCGCGCACGCCGTCAATGCGCGAGATGTCTTTCAGCCGTGCGGCCTGCGAGGGCGTAGCGGCCGCCAGCAGCAGCAGGGCAAGCAGGGCGATTGTTGCAGTGCGCTTCATTGTTCACCTCAGAAAAGCGTGTGGATAAGCTGGGTGATGAACCCCGGCTTTTGGCGCTTGCTGAGCTGGCCTTCGCCGATGTACTCAATCTCAGCGTTAGCGATGTTCTCCGATTCGATGACCAGGTCGGGCGAGATGTCCTTGGGATTTACTTCGCCGCGCACAAGCAGGTACTCGTTCTCGTTGTTCACTTTCAGCTTCTTACGCCCCTCAATCACCACGTTGCCGTTTTCCATCACGTCCAGCACGACGACAGTGATGACCGCCTCGAATTTGGCGCTGCGGTTGGTCGCGTTGTCAGCTTCGTACTTGGCATCGCTGCCGTACTTCAGGTCGCCGGAGCCCAGCAGCTTAAAAAACGGGTCGAGCACGCGCTTGAGCATCCCGCCATTCTCGAACTTCATCTGCGCCTCCGCCTTGGTGTCGGTGTCGGTGCCGACGGCAACATCAGCCAGCGTGCGTTCGCTCACGCGCACTTTGAGGATGTCGCCCCGCTCAACCTTCGGTGGATGCTTGCCGTAGAGCCCGACAGAGTAGGGGTCGGAGCTATCGCCGGGGCGGAAAAGCGAGTCCGCCGCGGCGGGCGCAGAGGCCAACAGGATGATGAGGATTGCTGCAATCGTTCTAAGCATCGTTTTCCTCCGTTTCGCCGACCGACACCGTGCCGGGGCCGGTGACGACGGCGCGAATCACCGCGCCGGACGGCAGGCGCACGGTGACGGTCTGTCCGCGTGAGCCGGTGGACAGGGCGGTGCCGGTGGTTTCGGCGGACACTGCGCCCTGCGCGAACTTGACGGTGACGATGTCGCCGCGCCCAACCAGCGGCGGGGCGTACAAGTAGGAGGGGAGCACCTGCACCCCTGCGGGCAGGTCCACGCGCCACTCCATTCCGTCTTCCGGCGGAGTGGTGAGCAGCCCTGCACCTGGCAGCAGCTCCGCGACGCCGCGCTGGAAGTTGCCGGGCAGCACCGATGCGCCGCGATAAACCGAGGCGACGGTGTGCAGCGCCTGCACGCGGAACTTCAGATGGTTGCGCAGGCTGACAGTCTGCAGGTGGCGTTCGCCGGAGACCAACCGCAGCGCAGAGGGCAGGTGTTCGCCCTCCGCAGTGGGGAATACCAGTGTTAGAGCAGGTGACGGGGCGGTGGACGCCAGCGGCGGGAACTCGCGGAAGACGATTAGCTCCACGTTGATTCCACACTCGTCCAGTTCGTCTGCGATAAACCGGCGGATGTCAGTGTCGGTGTACACGACGCCGGGAAAGATGACAGTGCAGGCCGGCGCGCCGGCGAATGCGATCAAGCTTGGCGCAACGCCCGCATCGGCGATGAGACCCGCTAGGAGCTTTCGGCTAAGGGTGTATTCCTTTTGCGCCGGATCCAGCGGTGGTAAGGCGATGCGCAACAGGCGGTCGGCCAATGAGGGGCTGCGGCTTTCCACCCGCGCAACCTGCCCCAGCCGGGGTCGCAGGCTGTCCACCTCAACCGAGGCCGGTAGCGTGACGACTGCCAGCGGCTCGTCCGCGTGCGCCGAACCCGCCAGCATGGCGGCGATGAACAGCGCAGCTGTCAACAGGAAGCGCATAACTTACCGTTTCATGTTCACAGCGGTGTTGAGCATCTCATCGCCGGTGGTGACGGAGCGCGAATTGGCCTCGTAGGCGCGCTGGCCCATTATCAGGCTGACCATTTCCTCCACGATGGACACGTTGCTCGACTCCAGCCAGCCCTGGCGCACAAAGCCGTAGCCGTTGCTGCCGGGAACGTCGGCGAGGGGCGCGCCGCTGGCCTCGGACTCGATGAAGTAGCTGCTGCCCATCGCCTGCAGGCCCTGCGGGTTCTGGAAACGAACGAGAGTGATCTGGCCAACATTGGTTAGCGTGGGAGTGCCGGGCGTCTGCACCGACACATTGCCGTCAACCGTAGCCACGATGCCGGTGGCGTCCGGCGGAATAGTAATGTTGGGGATGAGCGCGAAGCCGTCGGCGGTGACGACGTTGCCCTCGCTGTCCATCTTGAACGAGCCGGAGCGGGTGTAGCCGGAAGTGCCGTCGGGGAGGGTGACTTCAAAGAAGCCTTCACCCTCAACCGCCAGGTCCAGCTGCCCGTCGGTCTGCACCAGTGAGCCCTGCGAGAAGTGCTTGGCGGTGGCGACGGGGCGCACGCCCAGGCCCACGAGCAGGCCGGTAGGGAACTGCACGCCGGTGGCGGAGGTGCCGCCGGGCGTCCGCAGCGCCTGGTAGAGCAGGTCCTCAAACTCGGCGCGGTCGGTCTTGAAGCCGGTAGTGTTGGCGTTGGCGAGGTTGTTCGCCGTCACATCAATGCGGAACTGCTGGGCGTTCATCCCGCTGGCTCCGGTGTAAAGCGCGCGCATCATAGGCGTTACTCCATTTTCGGGGGAAAGGGGCAGCTTCAGCCGATCCGCTGCCGGAGCCCGTCCGCCTGGTGCGGACGCCGGCCGTCCTTCCCCGGTTTTACTGGTTCACTGTGCCCACGCGGGATGCCGCCAGCGACAGCGTGTCATCCGTTGCGGTCACGACTTTGGCTGCGGCCTCAAAGTGCCGCATGGTAGCGATGAGCCGCACCATCTCGTCCACCACTCCGGCGTTGGATTTCTCCAGTTCGCCGGGAATCAGGCGCGGGAAAAGCACCGGGTCGGGTGCCGCGCCCGTGCCGGCGGCAAAGGCATTGCCGCCCACCTTTTCGAGCGCCTGCGGGTCGGCGAAGTTCACCAGCCGTAGCTGGGCAATCACTTCGCCGTCGCCATACACCTCGCCGGTTTCGCCGATGGCTAGGTCGGCATAGCCACCGACCTCAATTGCGCCGCCGGTTCCCTGCACGATGAGCCCGGAAGGAGTTACGAGCTGCCCCGCGGCGGAAATGGTGAAATTCCCCGCACGGGTGTACAGCTCGCGGTTACCGTCGCTGACGACAAAGAAGCCGTCGCCGGCGATGGCAGCGTCCAGCTTGCGCTCGGTGCGCTCCAGCACCCCGGGAGAGAAGTCGGTGTGGACGCTGGTGTCCAGCGTGCCGGTGCTGAGTGTGCCGATAGGCTGCATCAGCGATTCGCCGTTGCGCCGCTCCACCCGCGAGAGGTCCATCGTGGGCTCGGAGATGTAGCGCAGCAGGTCGCGCTTGAAGCCGGCGGTATCGACATTCGCCAGATTGTTGGCCGTGATATCCAGCTGCTCCGAGGCAGTCAGCATCCCGGCCGCAAGTGTGTATAGGCCGCGAACCATCGCTAATAGATGTATCGGTTGCGCGGGCGGGAGATTTAGGGGGAGTTCCTGTAACCGGACGCGCGACCTCCAGGTCGCGCGATTCAGTGGTGTGGCGACCTGGAGGTCGCCACTCCGGCCCCTTCTCAGTTGAAGGTGCGGTTATCAGGTATAAAGGAGAGGCTCTGGTAGAATTGTGCCGATGGAGGCTCCGCCGCGCATTGCGCCAATCGTGTACTACTCGCTGTGGCTGGCGCTCGCGCGCCACGACCTTTCGCTTTGCCGTAAGCTGGAACAGGAGTATCACACTACGCTGGCCACGCTGGAGCAGACCAAGGACATCGGTGCGCTTTCAGCGATACCGGTCAAGGAGCTGGTGGAGCGGCTGATGGAGAGCGAGGCGTTTACCGAAGTGGCGTTCTTCGCGGGCGAAATCGCGTTCAGCGAGCTGGGCGCGATCAAGCGGCGGCCGCTACGGGTGAGCCTCAAGGACACGGTGGAGGCGGCGCTGGGCGCGCTGCGAGCGCTTTTGCCCGACGCGAGGATTGAGCTGATGCCGGTTACCAGCGGGCGGGTGTTCAAGTGCGCCAATTCGCCGTTTGTACAGAGTAACAGCGCCATGCCTACCTGCGGGTTTATCAGCGGGTTTGCCAGCGGCGCGCTGGTGTACGGCGGGCATCCGCGCCAGCGCGTGAAAGAGACGGTGTGCATCAGCGTCAATCCCGAAGCGGATTACTGCATGTTTGAGCTGTGAAAATGAAACGGGCGATTCAACTACTTACACTTCTCTCTCTGGTTGCAGCGCTTGCTGCGTGCGCGCCTACGGGAGTGGGCGCGCCGGTTTTGCGCGGCAAGGTGGTGGACACGGATAGCGGACTGCCGCTCGGACGCATCAGTGTGGGCGCGGTGACGATGGCCAGTTTGCGCAATCGAGCGGACGATGAGAGCGTCAGGCCGCAGGCGCAGACGTTGACTAACAACTTCGGTGAGTTCGAGTTGCAGCTACCGCGCGAGGTGGGCAATGCAGGGAAGATGCTCGTGTTCACGGCCGATCCGCTCTACTACAACGAAGCCAGCGGAGGCGTGAAGCTGGAGTCTCAGCTGCCTACCGTGCAAGAGCTGCGCGCCGCCGCGCCGGTAAACGCTTACCGTCCACAGTCGCTGTCATTTGAGCTATTTCTAGCAGTGCGAGTACTGGATCAGGTGATGGCGCCGATGCGCGACGAGGTGAAGCTGGCGGCGACGGTGTACTTGCCGGACGAGGAGGGGAAGTATCCTGCAGTGCTGCTACGCACGCCCTACGGACGGAAGGCCAACGAACGGTTCGCCGTGCTGGCGCGGGAGGGCTACGCGTTTGTGGCGCAGGACCAGCGCGGACGCGGCGACTCCGAAGGTGAGAACGTGGCGTTCCTACACGACGGCTGGGGCGAGCTGCAGGACGGCTACGATTCGGTTCAGTGGGTGGCGCAACAGGAATGGTGCGACGGCGCAGTCGGCACCATTGGCGCTTCGGCGATGGGCATCGCGCAGAACCTGATGGCGGGCGCGGCGCCGCCGGCACTAAAGGCGCAGGTGATAATGGTGGCGGCCACCAGCCTCTACCACGACGCGGTGTATCCCGGCGGAGTGCTGCGGAAGGCGCAGGTGGAGGGCTGGCTTTCCGGCAGCGACTGGGACGAGAAGTGCCTGAAGCAAATGCTGGCGCACCCGCGCTACGACGACTTCTGGCGCGGGCTGGATTTGGAGACACGGGCCATTGCTCCGTTCCCGCCAGCGATGTACATCGGCGGATGGTACGACACCTTCGCCGAGGGGACGATTCGCGGCTACGACCTGCGGCGGCATCATGCGCCCAACGGCTCGCCGCAGGGCACCTACCTTGTAATGGGCCCGTGGAGCCATGGCACGCTGTTTGAAGCGGCGGCGGGGGAGGTACAGCTCCCGCCGCAGGCGGAGATGCCGTTTGTGGATGACGCGGTCGCGTTCTTTGACCACTACCTCAAGGGCGAGGATAACGCTTTCAGCGGGAACTACCCCATGGTGCAGTACTTCGTGATGGGCGCGCTGGCCGAACGCGGAGCGCCGGGGAACTTCTGGGTGCGGGCCGAGGACTATCCTCCATCGGGGGACGAAGCCGTCCTGTTCCTGGCGCCGAATGGGAGGATGCTGGGCGAACTGCCCGACCGCGCGAGCCATAGCGTGGAGCTCACGTTCGATCCCCAGCACCCGGTGCCCACTCGGGGCGGCCGCAACCTCAACCTGTCGGCGGGACCGGCGGACCAGCGCGAGGTGGAGCAGCGTCCGGACGTAATCTCATTCACTACAGATGAGTTGAAGAAGCCGCTGCCCATTGTGGGCGAGGTGCATGCGCAGTTTGAGCTGGCGGTTGACGCGCCGGACGCGGATATCTCGGTGCGGCTGACGGACGTGTATCCCGACGGGACTTCATTCCTGTTGCTGGATGCCAGCGCGCGGATGTCGCTGCCGCCGCCGTATGAGCGCAGCCGCCGTATTGAGCGGGGGAAATACTACGCGGTGGCGGTGGATCTGGGAAACATCGCCTACGTCGTGAACAAAGGGCACAAGCTGCGGGTGGCGCTGGCGGCCAGCAACTACCCGCGTTTTGAGCTGAACAAGCAGGCGTCGCCCGACGGGAAACCGGTGAAACTGCGTGTGTCGCTCGGGCGGGACAAGCCGTCCACCTTGCTGTTCAACGTCAACCAGGAGTTGCTGCGCGATGGCCAGTGAGCTTGACCAACTGCTATTTGGCAGCGACCAAACCGAACGCATTACTGCGGTGGACTTTGACGTGGCCGAGAGCGCCGCCAAGGTATTCGTGCGAGATGAGCACGGAGAGGTGGAGGAAAGCGCCGAGCGGTTCCAGCCGTTCATCTATCTGGACGGCGAGAGGATACTCAAGGACGCGGAAGTGGACTGCGAGGTGCAGCGGCTCATTGGCGATGCAGGTTTCACGCTGCTTGCGCGTTTCGGCAATTGCGGCGAGTACGACGAAGCGGTGAAGCTGCTGGCAAGGCACTACCGCTCGCACCGAAGCGACTACGACCAGCAGCCCTATTACGAGGTGAAGGAGTTCGCGCACCAGTATCTGTTGGCAAGCGGCAAGACTCACTTCCGGGGAATGGAGTGGGGGGAGGTGCGGGTGGTGCACCTCGCGCTGCGGCTGAATGCGCCCGAGGAGCTGGCCGACCCGGCGGACAAGTCGCAGCGTATTGAAGAACTGGGAGTGAAGTGCGGGGACGACGTAACCGTGCTCACCGCCAGTGAGTTGAGCGAAAAGGAGATGCTAGAGCGTTTCGTAGCGCTAGTACAGGAAACCGATCCCGATGTTGTTTGCGGCCACAACCTCTTCAAGACCATACTGGATTTCATCGCCGCGCGCGCGCGAAAGCACAAGGTCAAGCTCAAGCTCGGACGCGGCGGGCGCGAAGCCTGGAGCGAACGCTACACCATGCCGCTGGCAGAGCGGCGGCTGGAGTTCCCGCGCCTGCGCGTCTTCGGCCGCAGCCTGGTGGACACCTGGATTCTGGCGCAGGGCTACGACATCTTCAAGCGCGAGATGGATAGCTACGACCTGCCGTACTTGGCACACTACCTGGGGCTGCGCACCAAGGTGCGGGAAGACGAAGACGTGCGGGCGGCGCTGGAGGAAACCGACGGCGTGGTGCGCACGCTCATCCAGAACTTTTTCCACCTCAGTCAGATGCTCCCCTACACGCTGGAGGATTGCATCATCAAGGGCAACGCCACCAAAATCAACGCGCTGCTACTGCGCGAGTACTACCGGCAGGCGGTGGCCGTGCCGTATCCGGCGGAGGGGCGCATGTTCGCCGGCGGGTACACCGACCTGCGCGCCACCGGCGTGCTCAAGCCGGTCATCAACGTGGATGTAGCCAGCCTGTATCCTTCGCTCATCCTGCACCACAAGTACTTCCCGCAGGGCGACCGCCTGGGCGCGTATGAAGCCTCGCTGCGGGAGCTGCTCAAGCGGCGGTTGGAGATCAAGCACGAACTGAGGTTGCTCAAGGACCCGCGGCGGTTCGCCCAGTTGGACGCCCGGCAGGGCACCTTCAAGATAGTCATCAACAGCTTCTACGGCTACCTCGGCACCTCACGGATGAACTTCGCCGACCTGGATATGGCCGAACGGGTGACGGCGAAAGGACAGCAGACGGTGCAGCAGATGGCGGATATAGTGGAGGGGCTGGGCGCGAGCATCGC
>Ga0307425_1001173_pt1 | contig 15938 bp, 13 predicted proteins | sample SalMarWE160330MG_FD_202152 | JGI IMG/M metagenome (GOLD analysis project Ga0307425, IMG submission 202152) | Salt marsh sediment microbial communities from the Plum Island Ecosystem LTER, Massachusetts, United States - WE1603-30 | ecosystem: Environmental > Aquatic > Marine > Intertidal zone >... | reverse complement strand
TTGATTCTAAGACTATTCCGGTGAGAAATAACAGTCGAAGGGGCTATATTTAAAGTCTTCCCTACTTGTTCTGAAGTCAATCCCTGAGCAAGTAACCTTAATACTTCTCTTTCTCGAGCTGTGATCCTGGATAACAAAATATGTTTATCCATTAATGATAAATAAGCACCTTTATGGTTAATCGGAAAACCATGAGAAGGTAGCCGCACAAAACATATGTTTGTTAGCATGCTTTCTGTATAGATTTATGGACAATTCCTGAATATTCACAGCAAGGAAGCGAGTTTTTTAAATTCATCAACTAAATCGTCAACCCCCAAAAGAAAATCCCTGTAGTTTATTGATCTACAGGGATCTACGATTGTAAGACGTGGTACCACCTGGAATCGAACCAGGGACACCAGGATTTTCAGTCCTGTGCTCTACCAACTGAGCTATGGTACCCCTTGCTTTTTTGAAGCGAGGCAAATTTATACAAAAAATTCAAACGGGAAAAATTCCGGTGAGGATTTTGAGACTGCCCTGGTTGGGCGGTTGGCGGTGCCGGTGGATCTGCAGATCCGGCAATCTCTGCGTGCGTTGATAACCGGTCCATTTTCATCCGGCTGGAAAACAACCCTAGAACCCTCCTTCGCTGAAGTCCATCTTGATCTCGTCGGGATTGCGCTGCTTGTAATTGTTGATGGCATAGCTCAGGCTGATCCCGAATATGGGCGAGCGGCTTTTGAACTTTGTCAGCAAGTACTGGTCCGGGGTTTCAACAATGTCTTCGCGGAGCTGTGTCATGAAAAGATCCCTGGCCGTAAGGGTCAGGATCAACTTGCGCTTGAAGAAATCCTGGCGGATTCCAAGGTTTGCCATGAAGTAAGCTTTGCGAGAGCCCTGTGCCCTGATAGAGGGACCGTAATACCGGCTACTGAGCTGTATACGGGTGCCCCACTTAAGTGTGAAGCTGTTGTCAAACTTGGCATCCCAGGAATTGGCCGTCCGCACATCCGAAGCGATATTGGTGGCATCGAGACGTTCACGGTAAAGGTTAGCGCTCGCCATGATATTCCACCATTTAACCACATCCATATTAATCACGGCCTCCGTACCCACCTCGAACTTCTGGTTCAGGTTATCGAAGGTTGAGATTGTAATATCTTCTTTATCATTATATTCGGCAATCCTGGCAATTTCGTTGAGGGTTTTCCGGTAATAGGTTTCCAGGGCGAAGAAATTCCGGCCAAAGCTTTTCATATAGTTCAGCTCCCAGGAGTTGACGTATTCCGGCTCCAGCAGGGGATTTCCCTTCCAGATCGAAGTCGGGTCATTGTAACGGGGATACGGATCGAGCTGGAAGGATCTTGGACGTTGTATCCTCCTCGAATAACTCGCCTGCAGCTGGTGGTCGCCCTTGAATTTCCTGCTGAGGTTCAGGCTCGGGAAGAAATCAAAACGATTCACCCGGTAAGTCTCATCGAGTGTCCGCTGCCTGATCACCCGGTCAGTGTATTCCGTCCTGAGGCCGGCCTGGAAATCAAGGATCCTGTTCTGGTTGGCAAACATTGCGTACCCTCCCTGGACATTGCTGGTGTAATCAAGATTGCTCTCCCGGCCCGGATCCTGTACCCACTCGGACCGGTCAGGGTCGTAAACCTCCCAGATGTTATGCTGTTTGCCGAAATCGTAGGATCCCTGGTAACCGGCTTCGAGTTTGCTCTTATTGCCCAGGGGCCTCGAATAATCGAGCTTGGCTTCCATTTCAGAGGAATTGTTATCCTCAATCCCCCTCTGCCTCAGGGGTATGTCTCCCACCGGGTTCCAGTCCGCATCGGTATCCCTTTGATAGGCCTCGTTGTTGTCATTCCCGTTACGGCTTGAATAATTGATGTAACCGGAGATCTCATGCCCCTTATCATCGAACTTATGGAGGAAGTTCGTGTTCAGGCTGTAATAAATCGCACTGGTTGCAAAGCTGGATTCCTGGCGGTAATATTTCTCGTCCGTTGCCGGTATGGTGTAATCATGAAAGTTGGCAGGATTGGCATACCTGAACTGGAAATGCCCTACGTTTCCGAAGGCGGATATCGTGGTCTTATCAGACGCAAAATAATCGCCCCCGAACTGGATCCGCTCACCTCTCCTGCCCCAGGTCCAGTCCCCATTCCCGATCACATACCTGACGGTATCTCCCGAATATGTTTCTCGATAGCGGTACCATTCATTGGGACTCGGCCGGTCACTCAGGTTCAGTCCCCCTGAAAGATTCAGTTTCTTGTAACGGCGGCTCAGGTTCAGGTCCGCGCTGTATTCCCCCGAACTGAACAGGGAGGTACTGGCAAGCCCGTTAATCCCCTGCTGCCTGTTCTTCTTTGTGACGATGTTAAGGATCCCCGCTGAACCCTCCGGGTTGTACTTGACCGACGGGTTGGTGATGATCTCGATGTTCTGAATGGAGCTGGCCGGCATCTGCCTGAGGGCGTCGCTTCCCTGAAGGACGCTGGGCTTTCCGTCAACAAGCACCGTAAAACTGCTGCTTCCCCGCAGAAGGACGTCTCCGTTCACATCTGTGGAAATGGAAGGGGCAGTCTCGAGTACATCGACCGCAGATCCCCCGGCCGCTGAAACCGCCTGGCTCACGCTGACGACCTTTTTGTCGATCTTGTATTCGACCGCTGCCTGTCGGGCTACTATTTCCACCGCCTTGATGTTGCGGGAGGACTGCTTCAGCTCAATGCTCCCGAGATAAATACCCGGCTGATCTTGGCGGATACTGACCTTGTTGATCCGTTCGTTGGAATATCCTATGAAGCGGACGTCAAGGTAATAATCTCCCTGCGGCAGCTTCTCAATTTTAAACTCTCCCTTATCGTCACTGATGGATCCGGTCACCAGGGAGGAATCGCTTTCGCTGTAAACCCCGATGGTCGCAAACTCTACCGGCTGATCCGTGTTTTTATCAAGCACGATACCCAGGATATTGCCCGGGGGAACCGTGACATTTGCTGCAGGATTATAAGCTTCCGCTGCCGGTCCGGTGAGATTACCTGCAGGGCCCGTGTATGCGGCCTGAAGCCCTCCTGCAAACAGAGTGAATATGATGATATGTAACAGTAGTTTCATTGGTCTCCTTTTTTTACTCTAATACTCTAATACTTCCGATTTAGGCCCAAAACTACAGATTCTAACATCGATTTTTGCATCTTTTTATCTTTTTAAGATATTTTTCACATTTAACAACGATGGAATATATTTGTTCAGCAGGTTTTTTCCGGAGTTTGTATCGTATTCATTCGTATTTTTGATCCAATTTTAATTCAATGGATTACGAAGCCTACCAGCTTGGCAACGGGATACGGGTCGTTCACCAGAGGGTAACTGGACTGATCGCACACGCGGGACTCCTGATTAACGCCGGATCAAGGGACGAGATGGATCATGAACACGGGATAGCCCACCTGATCGAGCACATGGTTTTCAAGGGGACCCGCAAACGCAAGGCCTACCATATCATCAGCCGCCTGGAAGACGTCGGCGGGGAGATCAATGCCTATACGACCAAAGAGGAAACATGTGTTTATGCGTCTTTCCTGAAGGAGGACTATTCCCGTGCGCTGGAACTCCTGAAGGATATCGTCTTTGACTCAACCTTCCCCGAAAAGGAGATCGGGAGGGAAAAGGAGGTGATCATCGATGAGATCAATTCCTACCTGGACAACCCCGGGGATCTTATTTTTGATGATTTCGAGGACCTTATTTTCAGGGGTGGATCCATCGGCAGGAATATCATGGGAACCCCGCAGAGCCTAGCCGGGATCAGCCGTAATGATATCCTTCAATTTATGAGGGAACACTACAATACCAATGAAATGGTGATTTGTCTTGTCGGTGACATTCCCGCCGGGAGACTGAAAAAATCCATGGAAAAATATTTCGGGGGAATCCCGGGGAATTTCAGAAATGAAAAAAGGCCCGCACCGGGGGAATACAAACCGGATCACATTCGTGTGGTAAAAGACACCTTCCAGGCACACTGCATCATCGGGAACACCGGCTACGACCTGCAGCACCAGAAAAGGATCGGGCTTCACCTGTTGAATAATATTCTCGGGGGACCCGGACTGAATACCCGGCTGAACATGAGCCTGCGGGAAAGGAATGGTTACTCCTACCATACCGAATCGCATTACAGTCCCTATTCGGATACCGGCGTCATTTGCGTGTATTTTTCCGGCGACAAGAGCAAACTTGACCGCAGCAGGAAGGTGGTCATGCGGGAATTTGCCAGGCTGAGGGAGGTGAAGCTTGGAACCCTTCAGCTTCACAGGGCCAAGCGGCAATTGCTCGGACAGATCGCCATCTCTTCCGAAAGCCATGAAACCCTCATGCTATCCAACGCTAAAAGTTACCTGGTCTACAACAGGATCGACAGCCTCGAAGAGATCGGGAAAAAGATTGATGGCGTCAATGCCGGGGAAATCCTTGAGATCGCCAACGAAATTCTCATTGAAAAAAAACTTTCAAGCCTCACCTTTTTATAAAACCGGATTTTATGATAAAGCTTTCTCCGGAAATTGAACGGTACATCCTCGAACATACCAGTCCCCAAGACCCCCTGCTTGAGGAGCTGAACCGCAGCACCTGGGTCCGGACCGTTCATCCGCAGATGATCGCCGGTCACCTGCAGGGAAAGATCCTGGAAATGATCAGCCGGATGATCGGTCCCCTTAGGATCCTGGAGATCGGCACCTTTACCGGTTATTCCTCGATATGCCTGGCAAGGGGACTGGCTGAAGGGGGACACCTGTACACCATCGATAGAGATGATGAGATCATTGATTTTGCCGGCAGTTACATCGAAAAGTCCGGATTGGCCAGCCGAATCACCCTCCTCCACGGGGACGCAAGGAAGATCGTCCCCGGCCTGGATGAGACCTTCGATCTTGTTTACCTGGATGCCGAAAAAGATGAATACCTGGATTATTACGAGGCCGTCTTCCCGAAGCTGAGGAACGGGGGATTCATCCTGGCCGATAATGTGCTCTGGGGAGGGAAGGTCCTGGAAAAACCGGGATCCGGCGACCATTCCACCAGGGGCATCCTGGCCTTTAACGACAGCATCCGGAAGGATCCCCGGGTGGAACAGGTCATCCTGCCTGTCCGGGACGGCCTGATGCTCATCAGGAAGCTGTAAAGCCGGTTTTACTAAGATCTGTATCCCGGTGCCGGAAAATCTGAATGCGGGTTCCTGAAAATCTGAATCCGGATCCCTTTTAAACCTTTTTTTCTTAATATTGTTTATGCCATAACTGCGAAAGCTAAACAAACATCTTTGGCAAATTATTCTATTAAGGACCTGGAACGCCTGTCAGGCATCAAGGCCCACACCCTCCGGATGTGGGAAAAAAGGTACGGACTGATGGATCCGTCCCGTACCGATACCAACATACGGTCCTACAGCGACTCGGACCTGAAAAAGATCCTGAACGTCTCCATACTGAACCGTTACGGCATCAAGATCTCCCGGATTGCCTCCATGGATGAACGGGAAATAGCCGAAAAGATCGTCCTGATCTCCAGGGATCCGTCCGATTACGACAGCCTGATCGAGAACCTGGTCATTGCCATGGTGGACATGGATGAAGAGAACTTCGGGAAGCTCCTTTCAAGGGCAATCATGCAAATCGGCTTCGAGGAAACCATCCTCAGGATCGTTTATCCCTTTTTCGAAAAGATCGGGATCCTCTGGCAGACCGGCGCGATCAATCCCGCACAGGAACATTTCATGTCGAACCTGGCCAGGCAGAAGCTCATCGTGGGCATTGATTCCGTAATCCCCGCAAACAATCCCGATCCAAAACATTTCCTGCTCTTCCTCCCTGAAGGCGAACTTCATGAGCTCGGGCTCCTGTTCTACAATTACATGCTGCAGAAAAAGGGACATAAAGTGACCTACCTCGGACAGTGGGTCCCCATGGCCGACATGGCCTCCGCCATTACGGTGTGCCGCATCGATTATTTACTTACTTCCATCTCTGCCGTTTACTCGGGCAGCGAACTGGTGGATTATCTCAACCAGCTTTCGGCCTCATTTCCGGACAAGACCATTTTTATCACCGGATACCAGACTGCTTTTCTCAAGGACAACCTTCCGTTAAACATCATCCGGCTGAACTCCGTCCACGAGCTGTTTGAAAGGAACCTTTAAAACCATTCCCATCGCCCTCCTTTACCCGATTTTCCAGACCTGATCCTGTTTTGTTTAACAGAATGTAATATTTTGTTTATTTTATGTATTATTTCATTATACATTTTCAAAGATAGAAGTAATTTAGAAACTCATATTATATATTTTCATAATATTCATATTTACAAATTATTATAATACTTTCCTTATTTATAAAATAAGCCTTTCCTGTAACATTCGCATAAAATAAATTTGTTTTTCTGTTTAACTTATTTGTATATTTGTTCAACGTTTTAAACCGATAATTAAACAGAAATATAGCCATGACAGCAATAGAATTCAATCACCACCTGACAACCCTGGAGAGTCCGCTTCTGCGTTTCGCCATAAGCCTGACCTCCAACAGGGAGGATGCGCGTGACCTGGTACAGGAAACCTTCCTCAAGGCACTGACATACCGTGAAAAGTTCACAGATGCCAGCAACCTCAGGGCATGGGTTTATACCATCATGAAAAATTCTTTCATAAACAACTACCGGAGGAGTGCGCGGCAAAAGACTGCCTTCGATAACACCCAGGATCTTTACCATCTGAACAACCAGCGTCAGCCGGAAGATTTCAATCCTGTGAGCAGTTTGTCAGTCAAGGAAATACAGGCCCATATCGACAGGCTGGAAGACGAATTCAGGATCCCTTTCAAAATGCATCAGGAAGGTTACAAGTACAAGGAAATCGCGGATGAGATGAACCTGAAGATAGGAACCGTTAAGAGCAGGATCTTTTTCAGCCGTAAGAAACTTATGGAAGCACTGGAAGGAGGCAATCATGAAAATTAACGGGAATGCATTGATCCGGCATCCGGAGATCAGGCCGCAGAGTCGCACCGAACATCACGAGCACCTGCATGTGCTGGATGATGAACACGTTTATACGGGCCCGCAGACCCCGTTACTCCCGGACGCATAACTGCTTGACAACAGGGATAAGATCGATATGATCGAGGATCATTTCAGGAAGATTATAATGATAATGGGACTCGATCTCAGCGATGACAGCCTGCAGAACACCCCGCGAAGGGTGGCCCGGATGTTTGAGGAGGAAATCTTCAGCGGACTGGATCCGGGGAATAAACCCGAGATCACCCTGCTGGTGCAATATTATGCCAGGCACCCCCAGGTGCAGGAAAGGCTGATGGTTCAGATTGCGGAAGCCCTGAAGGAGGCGATGGGAACCGAGGACGTTGCCGTATACCTGGATACCACCCATATGTGCGTCACGATGCGGGGGATTCAGGATCCGGATTCTTCCACCGTGACCAGCAGTTTCCACGGTGCATTCCGGGAAGAGGCCAGGAGGAAGGAGTTCCTTGAAATGATCCGTTAATCAGGCAGGTGATACGCCCCGCCCATAATGATGTTTCCTGTCCTTAACCGGGAAAAACGTTATTCATACTACGATGGTCCCCTCTTCCGGTATCCCGAACTCATGGCTTTTCTTTTCAATGTGGCGCAGTCCCGAGATAAACGCTAGCAGGGCATCGAGATGGTGCCAGCTGCTTACCTGTTGCACATTTATCCTTACCCCGAGTACCCCGATCAGGTGATTCACGATGCCGGGCAGTTCTTCCTGCCGTCTCTTGCATCCAGCCAGGGGCAGGTTCAGGATTTCAGCGAGTTTCCTGGGATAGGTTTCCAGCATGCAGACATCCGCACCCGGATAATCCATATTCCTGACTGTTCTTCTCAGGCTTATAGCCCTTGCGGTCAGTCCCCCCAGGAACATCGGGGACATGGCACTCAGCTCCCTGTCACAACTGCGGAAGAAATGGTCCCGGTACCCGTTCCCCAGCCAGAAAACACCCGGCAGGCTGAGGGGAGCATCGATCATGACCAGGTCGGGCTTCAGGTAGGCCAGTTCTGTAAGCAGGAAGGAATCCGCATCGGCATTTTTGGATGAGGAGATGAACCTGACCTTATGAGCCTGGTTATAGCAAATCACGGTTGTCCCGGCAAACTTGCTTCCATAATCGATTCCCACGATTGTCTTTTTCAATATCCCGATGTTGTTGGTCATCTCTCCTCCCGCCTGATAGACTAAAATCCGGGACTAAAAGTTGCCTTCAGAACTTCGCCGCAGGTCTTGCGTTATTAGGGAGCGGTCTGTGTACTCAGCCTACGTACATAGTCAGCCTGCTTACAGGGTCAGCCTGCATGCAGGATCAGCCGAATATTTCCCTGATTTTCCCTTCCCTGTAACGAAAGATACTCTCCAGTTTCCTGCGCACGAGCAGCCGGTGCATCCATCTGCCGATAAAACCGAATGGCAGGGCATAATCTACTGCATCGTGCATCCCGGTCCCGCCCTCTGTTTCCCTGAAATGATCATGCCCGGGTACATTTTATCGCCGGACTGGCGGATTATCCTGAATCCCATACCGGGTGGAGTGATTATGCGGAGATTGGTCGGATCGGAGAAAAACTCCCAGGATTTCTGAAGTGTTGCCGCAATGATCTGTTTCGTTTCCAGATGGTGCATGAGTCAGCCCTCGTATTTTTTGTTTATGAATAACACCCCGTATTCAATTTTGCTTATTTTTGGTCATCCTATGTGGCTGCTGAAATTTTATAATCGTAAACCTGTCTGGCTGATCCTGTTCATTCTATGTACAGCGGTGATCATCCTGTTATCCATCATACCCTACTCCCCGGAGAAGGCCGTCAGGGCTGAGTCGGATTTCCGCTGGGATTACCTGGAACATTTCCTGGCATTTTTCACCTTCGGTAGCCTTTATGTGGTTTGGAGAAGCGACCGGAACTACCACATGAGGGGCATGGAACTGTTATTTCTTTTTATCGTTGCCGGGGGTTTTTCAATGGGAACAGAATACGTACAGTTATACATCCCAGGAAGGGCATTCAACCTGATTGATTTTACTTACAATATGGCCGGTGTGCTGGGCAGCATTTTGATTGTATACGTTTACCTGATCCGGCAATACCTCCGGAAAAGGCACAGCAGGATAAAAATGAAGCCATGAGAATTACTTTATACAGGGTATATCTTCTACTGACAGGAATGGTACTTGTACCTCCTGTTGCTGGACAAATTGATATGAAACGGTCAGATTCAATCCCGATCATTAAACCTGATCTGAGGGAGAATTTATTCCAGTTCTTCGATAATAATGAAGCAATAACAATTCAAATTTCTCCGCTGCGATCAGAATTTGTTTATTATAAAGCAAATCCGGTTATGAGGGATATGGGCGATTTTGTTATGACCATGATCACAGGTATAGGCTTTAATTCCACAAGGGATGCAAACTGGAAGATTTCCGGGAGTATAGGCTGTAACGGTTTGCTTCCTGACTGGAATGTGAACCTGTATTGCGAGGGATACGTGGAAAAAAACAGGGAGAGAGTCCAGAATGATGATGGTTCCTGGTCGGTAGAAACTTATGAGACAAACGTTTATTATTGGGATAAAGAAGCCACCGGGGTTCTGATAGAAGGTTTTGATACCATTGGATTTTTCCTGATCATTATGAATCCCCGTGAAAACGAACTTCTCAAAAGCTATGCGGCTGAAATCTGGCCACCGCAGAAGCCCCAGAAGAAGACCAAATCAAATGTAAGGATGGATGTCTTCTGGAAGCCATCACCCGGTGTTGATTTTGGGATTATTGGAAAGTTACATAATAAGAATTTCGTAATGATCCAAAATGGGAAAGATCGCAAAGCATGGATCTTTTCAGGGAATTCATACCTGTGCATGTTCCAGAATGATATCAATTTCATTGGGATTAGAAAGAAATACATTGTTCTGCCTTATCTTTTAATAAATAAAGAAATTCCACAGAAAGACAGACTCGATCTGTTCATGCTGGCGATGGTGAGTAAAATATTGAACTGGTCCATAAACATGCCTGAATGAACACCGGATCATCAATCCATCTCAACCTGACCAATCACCTCGCGCCTGACCGCACCTAAAAACAAATCCCCGCGAAACATTGACGAATCGGGGGGATTGTTGAAAGAATTGTACCCGGAGCGGGACTTGAACCCGCACAGCCATTACTGGCCACTGGATTTTAAGTCCAGCGTGTCTACCAATTCCACCATCCGGGCGTGAAGGCATGGGTGTGGGTGTGGTTGTGATCGTGTGAGCTGGCAAAAAAAAATCCCCTGAGGGATTCTGGTTACTTGAGCGAGAAACGGGACTCGAACCCGCGACCCCGACCTTGGCAAGGTCGTGCTCTACCAACTGAGCTATTCTCGCATGAAGGAAAATCGGAAGGCAAATTTAAGCTTTTTTTGTAAATCGCAAAAATTAAGTCCCCCGTTTTCATTCTCAGTCCAGCCCGGTTATCTTCTTGATCTCGTTCAGTTTATTCAGAGCCTCTATGGGGGTGAGGTTGTCCAGGTCGAGGTTCCGGATCTCATCGCGGATCTGCTTCAGCACGGGATCGTCAAGCTGGAAAATGCTGGTCTGGTAGCCTTCCCGCTGCGATGCCAGGTCCCCCACCGGCTTGGTGAGGGTATGCTTCTGGTGCGACTTTTCCAGTTCCTCCAGGATCTCCCCGGCACGGCGCACGACCGAGCGGGGCATACCGGCCATCCGGGCGACGTGTATGCCGAAGCTGTGCTCGCTCCCCCCCCGTTCCAGTTTCCGGATGAAGATCACCCGGTCCTCCAGCTCCCTGATCGATACGTTGTAATTCTTTACCCGCTTGTAATCGTTCTCCATCTCGTTGAGTTCGTGGTAGTGGGTGGCAAAAAGGGTCTTGGCCCTGAACCTTGGATGTTCGTGGATGTACTCCACCATGGCCCAGGCAATGGAAATGCCGTCGTAGGTGGCCGTTCCCCTCCCGATCTCATCCAGCAACACCAGGCTGCGTTCCGACAGGTTGTTCAGTATGCTGGCCGCCTCGTTCATTTCCACCATGAAGGTCGATTCCCCCAGGGAAATATTATCCGAAGCCCCCACCCTGGTGAATATTTTATCGACCCATCCGATCCGGGCGGATTCTGCCGGCACGAAACTCCCCATCTGGGCCATAAGAACGATCAGAGCGGTCTGGCGGAGCAGGGCGGATTTGCCGGACATGTTGGGACCCGTAAGGATGATCACCTGCTGTTCACGGGTATCCAGGTACACGTCGTTGGGTACGTACTGTTCATCCAGGGGAAGCTGCTTTTCGATAACCGGATGCCGGCCCTGCTTTATATCGATGACCTCGGAATGGTCCACTAAGGGCCGGACATAGCTGTTCTCCACGGCAACCGTTGCGAAGGACAGCAGGCAATCCAGCCGGGCCACCAGGGAAGCATTCTGCTGGATCAGGGGTATAAAATCCACCACCGCGATGATCAGGTCGTGGAACAGGTTTGCCTCAAGCGCCAGGATCTTTTCCTCCGCACCCAGGATCTTCTCCTCGTATTGTTTGAGCTCTTCGGTTATGTAGCGTTCCGCGCTGACAAGGGTCTGCTTGCGCACCCATTCCCCCGGCACCTTTTCCTTATGAGTGTTGCGGACCTCGATGTAGTACCCGAACACGTTGTTGAAGCCTATTTTGAGGGAGGGGATACCGGTGCGGACAATCTCCCTTTCCTGTATGCCTGCCAGGTAACCCTTGCCTGAATGAGCAATGTTCCTGAGTTCATCCAGTTCGGGAGATACTCCTTCCCTGATGACATTTCCCTTGCTCACCTGGGCGGGAGGGTTTTCAACGAGATCCCTGGCGATCCGCTCGCGGATCTCTTCACAGGGGTCCAGCTGCTTCCCGAGTTTGTTCAGTCCGCTTTCGCTCGTCCGGCGGCAGGTTTCCTTGACCGGCACCAGGGCTTCCAGCCCGATCCGGAGCTGCTGCATCTCCCGTGGAGAGACCTTGGCTGCGGAGATCCTGGAAAGGATCCGCTCGGTGTCTCCCATGATCTTGATCCTGGAGATCAGTTCCTCTCTGGTTTCCTGATCACCGGCCAGGTACTCCACCATATTGAGCCTTTCATTTATGGGGACCACATCCTTTAGTGGAAGGGCCATCCATCGCTTCAGCAGGCGGCCTCCCATGGGGGAATTAGTACGGTCGATCACGTCGATCAGCGTACTGGCCCCGTCCTGGAGGGCACGAAAAAGTTCAAGGTTCCGGATGGTAAACTTATCCAGCCAGACGTAATGATCTTCTTCGATCCTTCTGATTGCCGTAATGTGTCCGGTCTTATTGTTCTCGGTGATCTCCAGGTACTGCAGCACGGCTCCGGCCGCAATCACGGCATACGGCATGTTCTGTACCCCGAAACCCTTGAGCGAGCGGGTACTGAACTGTTTCATCAGGCGGTCGCCGGCAGTCTCCTCGGTAAAAACCCAGTCGTCCAGTCCATAGGTATAGTATTTATCCCCGAACTGCTCCAGGAACTCCTTTTTACGGTTCTTCTCGATCAGCACCTCCCTGGGCCGGAAACTGCTCAGTAATTTATCGGCATATTCTGCAGAACCCTGTGCTGCAAGGAATTCACCGGTCGAGATGTCCAGAAAGGCAAGACCGGTCTGGTTGCGGTCAAAGCATATGCCGGCCAGGAAATTGTTCTCTTTGCGCTCCAGCACATTCTCGCTGAAGGAGATGCCCGGGGTCACCATCTCTGTGATCCCCCTTTTCACGATCTTTTTGGCCAGCTTCGGATCCTCCAGCTGTTCGCAAACGGCAACCCGTTCCCCCGCACGGACCAGGCGGGGCAGGTAGGTATCCAGCGCATGATACGGAAAACCGGCCAGTTCAATGTAACTGGCGGCCCCGTTTGCACGGCGGGTCAGGGTAATCCCGAGAATGGCCGAAGTGCGGATGGCATCCTCCCCGAAGGTCTCGTAAAAATCCCCCACCCTGAACAGCAGGATCGCATCGGGATGCTTCCCCTTAATGCTGCTGTATTGCTTCATGAGGGGAGTGTCGACGTATTTTTCAGAAGAGGACACGGCAGGATAATGGATTGCAACAAAAATATGCGAAAATGAGGGCGTATAAAAGGGTTAACAACAGGTTGTTAATAACTTTAAGCTGCGTACGTTTCCGTACATGCCTGTACTCATGCGAACACTTCGTACGCTTCCCGGGAAAGCTTATCTTATTGATTTTCTTTCATTTTGGAATTTTGGCACTATTCATGAAAAGAGTCTGCGTTGGTTGTTAGTCCCGGTATCGGAGCTGCCGGGAAAGGACAGATTCAGGTACCGGGACCCTGGGTTCGCGAGCAATCCGTGGAAAGATTGTCCGGTATCGGACAGGCCCTGTTCCAAAGCGGACGATTTAAAACGATTTCTTTGAATTTGCGAGAATGATAGGGGACAGGTTTACAGAATCTTATGTTCTTTGGCATAATTCGTGTTTGGTCGATTGGTGGTTGTTCATAATAATTATTTATTATTCACTAATCGCCAGTAAAAAAAAATCCCCGGTTTCGGAGCAACCGGGGATTCAGATTCAACATCTTAAGAGTATTAGAGTAGAAAGATGAAGAATAATTGCGGTTTAAAGATAATCTTTTCTTGATAAAAATTCAAGGTTTAAGGTTAAATTAAATTATTCATACTCAACCCCTGTCTTTAAACCACAGGATCTTCTCTCCAAACTCAATTCTAAGTAAGGTTGTAGAATCGCCCGGGTACCCGCTTCCTCAGGAAACGGGTACCTGTTTTTACCTTAATTATTTAACATTAATCCTAAACTCCAGCCAATGAGAAAATTTGGACTTACCTTGCTATGCTTCATCCTGGGGGTTTTTCACATGGCATCGGGACAGGACCGCCTTATTACCGGTCAGGTCATTTCCGCTGCAGATGGTTCAACCTACCCGGGAGTTACCGTGATGGTCCCCGGGACCACGATCGGTAGTATTTCTGACCTGGACGGAAATTATTCCATCCATGTACCGCAGGAAGCCACAGAGCTTCAGTTCAAGTATGTCGGGATGAAAACCGTCACTGTCCCCATCGAGGACAGATCGGTGATCGATGTGCAGATGGAAGAGGATATCCTGGGACTCGAAGAGGTAGTGGTCGTCGGCTACGGCCGGCAATTGAAAACCGATCTCACCGGATCCATTTCCAAAGTAACCACGGCGGACCTGAACCCGGTCCCCACCGTAACCTTTGAACATGCCCTGCAGGGCGTTGCATCGGGGGTTTTTGTCGAACAGTCCAGCGGCAAACTGGGAGAGGGAATCAAGGTCCGCATCCGCGGATCCAGTTCCATCTCGGCCGATAACCAGCCGCTTTATGTGATCGACGGAATTCCCCTTTATACTGAGAATACAGGGATTCTGAACAACCATCCGACCAATCCGCTGGCACAGATCAACATGGCGGACGTGGAAACCATTGAGGTCCTGAAAGATGCTTCAGCCGCTGCCATCTACGGATCCAGGGCCGCCAACGGGGTGATCATGATCACCACCAAGCACGGAAGGGCCGGGAAGACCAATATTGACCTGAATTTTTCACAAGGTGTCAGCACACGGTCACACGTTGTGGGCTTCCTCAATGCGGCGGAATACCGTGAATTGCTCGATGAAGCTGCCCAGAACGGGATAGACCAGGGCGATCCCTGGGGATTTGGCGATATTGAAACCTTCAGGGACTGGATCAACGATTATGTCATTCCGGGCTACAGGCAGGGTTATTTTGAACAGGACTACGACGAAAACTGGGAGGAAGCTGCATTCCGGACCGGTGCGGTCAGCAATTTCGACCTGTCCGCCAGCGGGGGAAATGAAAGGACCAGTTTCTTCACGGGCATTTCATACCTTGACGAAGAAGGCATCCTGATCAATAACCGTTTCCGCAGGGCCAGCGGCCGGTTGAACCTGGAGCATGCCGCCGCCGACAGGATCAGGATCGGCATGAATACCATGTTTTCCAGGACCCAGCTTGACCGTGTGGCGGGAGACAACGCTTTTGCCACACCGCTCCAGCTGGTCGCACAGGCACCGGTTACCCCGATCATCGATCCCGAAACGGGCGAGCTGAACATAAACACCCTGTATCCAAACGGGCTGATCGACGCCCGGGATAACTATTCCAAAAACGTGGCTTACCGTGCCCTGGGCAATGCATTCTTCACCTGGGAACCCGTAAAGGGACTCTCCTGGCGGACCGATGTCGGGTTTGACCTGATAACCCAGAAGGAGGACGAATTCCAGGGAAGGAAAACCAACGACGGTGCCCCGGACGGGCGGGCCAGTGCCAGGAATGTCAATGTTCTGAATCTGACTACCAACAACTACCTGAGCTTCACGAAGGAATTCGGCAGCGTTCATGAAATAGGGGCTGTCGCCGGCATGTCCTTCGAAAATACCGCAAGGAACCTGGTATCGGTCCAGGTTTCAGGCTTCCCGACGGATGCATTCCAGACAATCGCCAGTGCATCCACCAATACCTTTTACTCCGGTGAGGAAACCGGTTTCGCGTACCTTTCCTATTTTGCACGGGCCAACTACAAGCTGATGGACCGGTACCTGCTCAGTGCAAGCATCCGGCGTGACGGGTCCTCCCGTTTCGGGGCTAATAACCGGTACGGGACTTTCCCGGCATTTTCCGCCGGGTGGATCCTTTCGCGTGAGAGTTTCATGCAGAACGCAGGCTGGCTGAGCTTCCTGAAGGTCAGGGGCAGCTACGGCCTTACGGGTAATTCGGGGATCGGCAATTTTGACCACATGGGAACATACATTGGTGCGAATTATGCCGGAACATCCGGCATCCGTCCATGGTCCCT
>Ga0307425_1001172_pt1 | contig 15953 bp, 10 predicted proteins | sample SalMarWE160330MG_FD_202152 | JGI IMG/M metagenome (GOLD analysis project Ga0307425, IMG submission 202152) | Salt marsh sediment microbial communities from the Plum Island Ecosystem LTER, Massachusetts, United States - WE1603-30 | ecosystem: Environmental > Aquatic > Marine > Intertidal zone >... | reverse complement strand
CTCTGTATAAATATAAGTTTGTGTTGTTTTTAGCGCCATGGAAGTCGAGAAAATCTTCAAGAACCTGAGAAGAACCGATAAGCTTCGAAAAGAGCATTTTTGTAAAAAGATACCGAGATGAGCTAAAATTAGAAATATAAATGCAACACTTTAGATAATCGTATGAAAATATCCTAACTTTTTCTGAAAAAGATATGTCACAAACCGTTTTCTGAAATTTCATCATCGACATCATTTCCTTGTGGTTTCAGAAACCGTTTTAATGGTTTTTGATAAATATAAAAAAAGTCAGCAAATTTTGCTGCGGTTCGAGCAACCCATAAGCCGAATTCTGTATCCGGTAAGAGTTACCCCTTGACCGGCTGACGATCATTCATCTATGAATGCCGGTTGCCCGGCATCTCTTGCGACCTACCCGGGAACTTGAACGGGCCGCTCTCAAGCGTTCCTCTATTTGGTCTTGCACCGGGTGGGGTTTACAAAGCTTCCCCGGTCACCCGGAGAACTGGTGCGCTCTTACCACACCGTTTCACCCTTACCCCGCCGAAAGCGGGGCGGTATACTTTCTGTTGCACTTTCCTTCACGTTGTCGCGACTCCATGTTATGGAGCACCCTGCCCTGTGGTGTTCGGACTTTCCTCTGGATCATTTATTTAATCCAGCGATCGTCTGGATTGCTCGAACCGTAGCTTTGTAATTTGTGCTATCTGTTTTTATATGAAAATATTTCTTCCTAAGATGTATTTTTAAGATGTCTTGTAAATAAAATCGCTATTCTTTCAAATATATTATCCTCTGACAATTGGGGCAAAATTTAAGACTGTCATATCGAAACAGCTCATTATACAGTTGTGGTGGAAGATTAACATTGCATCCATGGCATATAGCGTCTTTTACCGGTACAACAGCAAGGCCTCCCTGGTGTTGTTCTTTTATTACTAAATATTTTTTAAATAATTGGGAATCAATAAAACCGGAGACCTGTTCCTTATCCATATTAAGTTCATCAAGCTTCTTTTTGTTAATTCCGGCTTCATGTTCGATGCTTTGTTTTTCACTTTTTATATAATCAGCAAACTGTAAATATTCATCCTTTTTTTTTGCTATAATTCCCTCTGTTTCATCCATACGGTCCAGGCATTCTATCATTTTATCCTCGATTGAAGAACTTTTTGATTTTACGTCTTCAATTTCTTTTAACAATGACTGATATTCTTTGTTGGTTTTTACTGATCTAAGCTTTTCCTGGCTTTTTTTATTTTTAGCAAGGTTCACTTTAACATCAGATTCATAGTCCCGATACTGTTTTTTCAATTCATCAAGAACAGACTCTTGGTTTTTTATGGTTTGTTCAATCTCTTTGAGGCTTGAATCAAGATTTTCCAGTTTTTTTGACACATCATTTAATGTTGAATAAATTTTCACGGTTTCCGTATCAAGATACTGTAGTTTTACCAATACTTTAATCTGTTCCTTCATGCCTTTTCCACCATTTCTCTGTTTATTAACTGTTGACAATTAGTATTTGTCTCTCCATCTTTCTAATCTGTTATCTTAAAACGAGATGAGTTCAAATTATCCGAATTTAATGCTATTATAATACCACAAATGGCTCTTTTTCAAGTTTATAGGCTTCAATTTTAACATCGATGCCTGTTTCAGACAAAATCTGATCAAGCCGATTTGCAAGTACATCAACGATTAAATGCTCTGATGCAAAATGCCCGATATCGATGAGCCCCAAATTTTCTGCTTCCATTGTTCTGGCATCATGGTATCCTAAATCTCCGCTAACATAAACCTGGGCACCGGATGTTAAAAAACGGTTCACAAAACTTGATCCACTCCCCGAACAAACTGCAACAGTTTTTATAATCAAATCAGGATTTCCTGCAACCTTTATGTACTCAAGACCCAATTTTGTTTTAATCGACGCAGCAAAAGACGTAAGATTCGTACTTTTATCTAGATTTCCAATGCGCCCGGAACCTTGTTTGTCTTCAGATGTTGATAGTGGATAAACATCGTAAGCCATTGTCTCATAAGGATGGTTTTTCCTCACATGATCAATAACACCCATTAAATCATTTTTTCGCACAACAGTTTCGATTCTGACCTCATCGGTATGGGATATTTCGCCGATTTTGCCGACAAACGGTTTGGACAAATGTCCCGGCTGAAATGTACCTTTACCCTTACTTCTAAAAGAACAGCATCTATACGTACCAATTTCACCGGCTTTTGTTTCAAAAATTGAAGTGAGGACATCCTGTTCATACGCTGCCGGGACATAGACCACCAGCTTAAATATTTCATCTTTTTTAACATGTCCCAGTACTTTTAAATTTCTAAGCCCTATACGACGAGCCAAAACATCATTAAGACCATCCATTGCGTTGTCAAGATTGGTGTGGGCTGAAAATATTGCCATTCGGTGCTGAGTCGCCATTTGAATGATGGAACCCAGAGGATTGCAAAAATTGATCGATTTTAAAGGACGAAATATCAGAGGATGGTGTGTAATTAAAAGATCGATACCGTTTCTGCAGGCGTCTTTAACAACATCAGGAGTCGGGTCCAGGGCAATCCGGATGGCCTGAACCGGCCAGTTCTTATCTCCAATTTGCAGCCCGACATTGTCCCATTCTTCGGCAAGCCGGCTTGGTGCAAATAATTCCATAACCTCCATAATATCGGCGATGGTTGTTTTCGTCATAAATTACCAACTCATTTGTACGTGTTCACGGGAAAGAAAATCCCTTGAACACGTACACTCATCTTTGCTATGTTAAATAGATAAATATCATTCCAACCAATCAAAAAAAGCGTGGTTATTGTTGTAACCACGCTTTTAATACCTCACATCTTTTAACCCCCGCAACTCATAAGCAATACCGAAGGGTATATGGCTGATTAAGGTTAAGGCCAATGTTGTCAATAGGCCTATCCTGTAAAATTATACTCAAATGGTTTGGTTTTGTCACGATTTCAACCTCATATTTTTTTTGCTTTCAAACTGATGGGCCCACCTGGGATCGAACCAGGGACCTACCGGTTATGAGCCGGTGGCTCTGCCAGCTGAGCTATGGGCCCGAACACCCACATAAAGACTGACTACCTAATCCCTTAAAATGATTTTGTCAAGCGTTTAACCGGTATTCAAGCCGTGATAATAATCATCCCCTAATTGATTTAAAATAAACCCGGCTAACATATTCATCAATCCGAATGTTTATAAAATTATTGGGTCTGTTCGATAAAACTTTTCAGTTTTCGGCTTCTTGTTGGATGCCTGAGTTTCCTTAAAGCCTTTGCTTCTATCTGCCTGATTCTTTCGCGTGTTACGGCAAAGTCCTGTCCGACTTCTTCGAGGGTATGATCCGCCTTTTCGCCAATTCCGAATCGCATACGCAGTACTTTTTCCTCGCGCGGGGTTAATGTTGCAAGGACCTTTCTTGTCTGTTCGGCAAGGTTTAGACTCACAGCTGCATCTGAAGGCAGCATAAACTTTTTATCTTCAATGAAATCTCCGAGATGGCTATCTTCTTCTTCACCTATGGGCGTTTCCAAAGAAATCGGTTCTCTTGCAATTTTTAAAACTTTCCGAACTTTGGATAACGGGATTTCCATTTTCTCCGATATCTCCTCAGGCGTCGGCTCCCGTCCTAGCTCCTGCACCAGATATCTGGATGTACGAATAAGTTTGTTTATTGTTTCAATCATATGAACAGGAATTCGGATAGTTCTTGCCTGATCGGCAATAGCCCTCGTTATGGCCTGCCGAATCCACCACGTCGCATATGTGCTGAATTTGTAACCACGCCGATATTCAAATTTATCAACGGCCTTCATCAGACCGATATTGCCCTCCTGGATCAAATCTAAAAATTGTAACCCTCGATTGGTGTATTTTTTGGCAATACTGACGACCAGTCGTAAATTTGCCTTTGTCAGTTCACTCTTCGCAAGTTTGGCTCTAAAACGCCCTTCATCTACACTTGACATGATCCTTTTTAAAGATCGGTTCTTGGCCTTAAAAATGTACTCCCGATCGGCAATTTGGTCTTTTATTGTTTTTAGCTCGGCAAAAAGCAAAGCACCTTCTTCTTTTGAAAGGTCACTACGTGAACAGACCCATCGGGTAAACTTGGTCTTGGTCGTTAAATTGGCTCGAAGTTCCGTGACCGATACACCAAGGGAATCAGCACACATGATAATGATTCTATTCATGGAATCGAACCAATCAATGTTTTCGCTGACAAGTTGTTCAATCTTATCAATCACTCCACTTTCAAAACGCCACTCCTTGAGCAAACCAAAAATTTTATTATTCCTGCGAGTGATGCACCTTCTGATACGACGCTGTTCATCAGATTTAAGCTTTGATGTAAAAAGTTTCTCCCGATATGCTTTATTCTCTTCATGAATGGATCGTATCGCATGTACGGTAACTAAAAATCTATCGATCTGGATCGTTTCGTCAATATATGCACCAGCCTCATCCATATCCCTGACATCTCTCAATACCTGTTTCAGCCGTATATCCCTGTTTTCTATTCGAATTCCAAGGCCGAGAATACATTCTACAGCGATGTTTGTATCTATCAGGGCCTTTAATACCTCCTGTTCACCTGCTTCTATCTCCTTGGCAATAACGACCTCACCTTCTCTGCTTAAAAGAGTTACCAATCCCATCTCACGCAAATACATTTTGACGGGATCAGTTACCGAGCCAAAATCTGGTGGGGTAGTTGAAGATATTTTAACCTTTTTTACTCGAGTCAACTTGTTCTTTTTCTCATCTATGATTTTAATATCAAGATCATTTAACATGATAAGTGTTTCATCAATTTCCTCCAACGAAAGTGTATCATCCGGAAGCGCTTTATTGATCTCATCATAAGTTAGAAAACCCTGTTTTTTCCCTTTCGAAATAAGCTTGTCCAGCGTTTTTTTTGTAATATTTTTACTTATTTTCTTTTTTGTAGCGGCCTTCTTTGCCATTTATATAGCCTCCTACAGACTCCATTTGATTTAGTGTCCATCCATAAATGGTCTTTTTGCCCAATCTCTGTGTTATGCTTAAAAAATAATCCTCGGAATATCAACGATATGCTTGCCTGTTGGAGCAAAGCGTAAATCCCGAGCTCTATCGGGGTGGTTATTTTTTTCGCATGCCTTGATCTTGAATAAAAATCCTCATGTATGGATGGACACAACTATTTTTTATTTTAATAACGCCATCTTCTTTTTTTCAGACAGCACTGCCATTTTTTGTTTTTTACTCAAGAGTTTTGAAAGTAATTCAAGATCATTGTTTTTTTCAGCTTCTTTTATTTTGTTTTGGATTAGAGTTTTTTCTTTTTTATTACGTATCGACTCAAATCGATTTAAAATATTGATGCATCCATCATAATCCCACTTATTCTCTGCAAATGCCACAATACCCCTTTTCTCGTCGTCTTCAATTAAGTTAATAACATCTAAAAGCTTCATTCCCGAACGATCTTGATGTGCCAGAATTAAATCTCCAATCGCTTTTAAGCGATTATCTTCGAAAAAATCAAGTATGCCTCGCTCACCAATTTCGAACAAAACTGTAGGAAATTGAAGCATCATTGAAATAATCTGCTGCTCCAGTCTTGCCCACTTTCCATGAAAAGATATTTTCTTATCCGCTTTCTGAAAACCGTTTTCTCTGTGGTTGCGAACAAAATCATTGTTTGAAAATGTATCCCTTTTGGTGCGGGTTCTATTTCGAAAAGATAGTTCCCTCACCTTTTCCAAAACAGCAGTTTCTTCAATCCCAACACGTTCAGCAAGCTCCTTTATATACAAAGATCTGGTCACTTTATCCTCAATGGATGCAAGCGTTTGTTTCATCTCTGAAATCACACGTATCTTTCCTTCAACGGTAAGTCCGTATTTTTCTATCAAAGCATCCATGAGAAAAGATATAAGACTCTTTGCACTTTTACCAATATCTAAAAATGATTCGTATCCGAATTCAAAAAGATATGAATCAGGATCATGCCCTAAAGGTAAAAGCATAATATTTGCATCGACGCCTGCATTTATAAAAATTCCTATGCTTCTCAGGGCAGCTTTCATGCCCGCATCATCAGAATCAAAAACGAGCACCACGTGGCCATCCTTGCCGATAACGTTTCTGAGGATATGAACATGGTCTTTAGTGATAGACGTCCCCAATGTTGCAACTGAGTTTTCAAATCCATTCTGATGTAAGGCCAAAAGATCAAAATATCCCTCAACAATGTAAACTTTTTCAGTCTCTTTGCATTTTTGCCTGGCGCGGTGAAGGCCGTATAAAGACGAACTTTTATTATAAATCGGCGTTTCCGGAGAGTTCAGATATTTCGGCAAATCATGATTCAATACACGTCCGCCGAAACCTATCACATGCATGTTCACATTAAATATTGGAAATATTATTCGGTTTCTGAAACGATCATAAAAACCGTCTTTATTTTCTCTCTTAACAATCAACCCGGCTTTTTTTACAATATCGAGGGTTACTTTCTTTTTTTTGTATAAATTAAGGATATTATTCCATCCTTCAGGAGCGTATCCAAGCCTAAATACTTCTATCGTCTCTTGGCTGATTCCCCTTTTTTCGAGATATCGCAGTGCCTGTTTTCCTGAAGGCGTACTAAACAAATTATTGTAAAAAAAATCCATCGCCTGTCTATTTACTGCAAGCAGATTTTCCCTTTCGTTCCTGAGCCTTTTTTGCTCTATTGACATATTTTGAACCGGAACATTGATCCCATATTGTCTGGAAAGAATCCGTGCCGCTTCTGGAAAAGAAATACCATCACGTTTCATAATAAAGCTAAAAACATTCCCTCCAGCGGCACAGCCGAAGCAATAAAATATCTGTTTTTGGGGACTTACGGTGAAAGACGGGGTTTTTTCAGAATGAAATGGGCAAAGACCAACATAGTTCTTTCCTGTTTTTTTCAGCAGCACGCTTTCTGAAACCACTTCAACAATATCGGCTGCATTTTTAATCTCTAAGACCTTATCTTCAGGAATAAAAATTGTCAAAAAGACCAACCTCCATGGAGATGAAAATGGTATGTCTAAGAATAAAGGAACCGATCATTATGGGAGGTTCTTAAATGAAATGAAATCAATAAACTATAATTGTTTGTATTTTATTTTAACAATAGAAAGTAACTATTAATTGTAAGTTTGTCAAGATAAATATCATATTTCCTGTCTATTCAATTAGTTGATGCGTCGGATAGTTTTTATTGTCTGGTTGTAAAAGTCTCAATGGCATCTTTGAGATTTAGGCTGCCGCTGTATAAAGCTCTACCGGTGATGACCCCGACAACACCGACGGCTTCCAATGGCAATAAATTTTGAATATCCTTTATAGAAGAAACCCCACCTGATGCAACTACCGGTGTGGAAACAGCTTCGGCAAGCCGACGAGTTTCATCGATGTTTGGGCCAGTTTTCATTCCATCTCGATAAATATCTGTAAAGTTGATAACAGCAACTCCGCAATCTTCAAATTGTTTTGCGAGATCCACAGCATTTACTTGGGTTGTTTTAGTCCATCCTTCAATGGCAACCCACCCGCTGCGCGCATCAATACCAACAACAATCCGGCCGGGAAATGCTTTACAAGCATCTTTTACGAGTTTCGGATTTTGAATGGCTTCAGTACCAATAACAACCCTTTTGACCCCAATGTCGAAAAACATTTTAATAGTGCTTTCGTTCCGGATTCCACCACCAACCTGTATATCTGCATTTACACTATCAATGATTTTTTTTATCGAATCGAGATTTTGTGGACTTTTTTCAATAGCCCCGTTGAGATCAACGACATGTATAATTTCAGCTCCCTCATCTTCCCATCTCTTTGCCATAGCCGCAGGATTATCGGAAAAGATCGTTTCTGAATCCATGCGCCCTTGGGAGAGCCGCACACACTTTCCATTTTTTATATCAACTGCAGGGATAATAAGCATCGATTTATCTGTTTTCCAATGTTTCGGTTTCGGCAGGAACATAAAAGTCTTTAAGCATATCTTCAAGCCCGGAAATTGCCATTTCTTTTGCGGTAATCCATTTGGCTTTTCTTCTTAAAAAGAGACCCAGCCGAAAAAGGTCATCGGACAATGGTTGTTGCGTTTCATCGAAGTGAGCGCTCCATAACACGCGGCCATCCTCAACGCGAATAAGGTGTATATCAAAAGCTACAGAAGCCGTCAAATCGACTGAATATTGAGTACCGGTTCTTTCTCTGAAACGATAAATGTACCCAACAAAAATCGCATCGGCATTTAGTGCACGTCCTATTTCAAGTTGCAAGTCTCGTTCAAGCAACTCCTTATTACTTCCCGCCAACAGTCCTGACAAAACCCCTTGAGCCTGGCTGCTGGGTATCAGTTCAATATCTTTTCGATCTTTTAATAAATTAAACAAATGTTCCGTAAGCATAGCAGCCGCGCCTTCTGCCACTTTTCCGGTGGTGAACACCTTTCCACACACCGGACAACGACCGTTCACACCTTCTCCAAATACCGTAGCCATATCCTTAAAAGGAAGGATCAATATTTTTTCTATTCCAGACAAATTGGGCGGTTTTTCCTTTACAACATTATCTCCTCCGCAAGCTGAGAGAAACACTATGCCTGTTAAAAGAAAATATTTTATTAACACATTATATGCTCGTAATGGCTTCATCAGTGATTTTCTTTCGGCCTGCTGGTTCGAAGCCTTTTTGGCAACAATAAGGTGTGAAACTTGAATATTAATACAAAGATAGCATGAAGCGATACAACAAATCTTCAATTTTCATTGTTCAATTTGGCTCTGGTCTCTCCGGGTTAAGAAGGGTTAGATAAGATTACAAAACACCCTTTGATGAACGAATATTTTTTATCCGGTCATCAAAAGAAGCCGCCTGCCCCAAAGCCCTTCCGACAGCTTTGAAAATAGATTCATTGATATGATGTTCATTGTCACCGTAAAAAACATTAACATGAAGGTTCATCCCGCACCGGTTTGAAAATGCCCTTAAAAATTCCTTGGTGAGAGAAGTGAATGCATGTCCTTCGGATGTTGCGCCTGGTGAAACATTGTAAACCAAAAAAGGACGTTTGGATAAATCGACGGCTACAGAAGCGAGTGCGTCATCCATGGGCGTGACAGCATGGCCGAATCGTTTTATCCCTTTCCGATCGCCTAAGGCACTGTCAAACGCATCTCCAAGGACGAGCCCGACATCTTCTATTGTGTGATGGAAATCAACATCAATATCCCCGGCAGCGTCAATGGATAGATCAAAAAAACCATGGACGGCAAAGAGTGTCAGCATATGATCAAAAAAAGGGATCCCAGTTGATATCTCATTTTTACCGATGCCTTCCAGGTTGAGCACGATACGAATCGATGTTTCTTTTGTTTTCCGTTCAACTTCGGCTGTACGCTCCATAACATTAACGATCCTTGAGTTTTTATTCATTGTAGCGCCGGACAGATTCTGCAATCAAAACAAACTTAATTGCTTTAACTATAGACTGGATTGTTAAATTTATCAATATGTCTTATTCTTACAACAAATTTATATAAAAAACAACTCACATGTTTGAAACACCGCAACAAATTAAAGAAGGACTTGAATAAAATGTTTCAAGTCCTTGTTTTAATTGAAATGGAGATGAAGGGGATCGAACCCTCGACCTCGGCATTGCGAACGCCGCGCTCTCCCAGCTGAGCTACATCCCCACAAGCTTATTTTTCATATCAAACTCTAAAGAATCGGTCAATTTAAAAACACAATTGTAGACTGCTGAACATAAGATTTTTTTAAATATTTGACCCGTACGGTTTTAATGAATATATAAATATTTGACGCTTAATTTATGGATGGACACTAAGTAAAGAAAATGTGTTCTAAAAAGGACAAAAAATGACCAATAAAATAATTTTAAAGGATGCTTTCAAACGCTTTACACTGGATCAAGACAAAATATTGCCGCCCGAGGAGACGGTAATCCGTTTTAAGGAAAAATTAAAAAAAGTCGATCTTGATATCCTTGAATATACGGTAAGAATCGATAAAGGGAGATTAGACATTCCAGTTTATTTCAGCAGTTGCGGAAAAGATGCCACCGAAATCATCGGAACGAAAAAGCAGATGGGAAAAGGTGGCACCCCCCAACAGGCTGAAGCAAGCGCTGTAATGGAACTGGCTGAAAGGTTTAGTTTCTTTAGTTTTTGTAAAAAACCCGAGAACTTTTTTGTAGAAAGATATTGCAATCTTAAAGAAAATGTAATCCCGTTTGAGATGATTGCCCAGTCTGTCCACGACGATTCAGATGATCTGAACATCTCAAGGAAAATATTCGAAGACTTGCCCCTAAAGTGGACAAAGGCGTTTAATTTAACCCGGAATCAAGAAATTCTTATTCCTTTTAATTGGTTCTATATGATTAATGAATTCAACGGTCCATCTGCCGGCAATTGCGTGGAAGAAGCCCTAAGCCAAGGTATCTGTGAAGTAGTGGAGCGACATGTATCTTCGATAATCAGTCAAAACCGACTGAAAGTACCTGCAATTCGAGCGAATTCAGCAACCGATCCAATGGTTAGAGAAATGATAGAAAAATACAGAGAAGCCGGGATTAATATATTTATTTCAGATTTTTCACTGGATATGGGAATACCCAGTGTCGGTGTGCTGGCATATGACCCCTCTACGTTTCCGGAAAGAAGTGAAATCGTCTGGACAGCCGGAACAACACCTGATCCGGAAAAGGCATTAAGCCGAGCACTTACAGAAGTGGCACAACTTGCCGGAGATTTTGATACTTCTTCCAAATATGTGGCCAGTGGTCTTCCCAAATTTACGAAAATTGAAGATGCCGGATTTATCATCAACCCCAAAAAACAAATCGATATTAAAACGCTGCCGGAACTTTCGAACGAAAACATTAAAATTGAAGTTGAAAACTGTATAACAGCTTTGGCTAAAAAAAGTATGGAAGTGATTGTGGTGGATACCATGCATCCACTGCTTGATATTCCGGCTTTTTATACTATTATACCAGGCGCTCATTTCAGGGAAAGATCTCTTGGAACCAGTGTGGGGATGTTTTCAGCTAAAATTATAACTGAAAACCAAACACCCCATGTTGCCATTAAAGAACTTAAAAAAATCGAACGCCTGCTGCCGGCAAGGTATTACATTAAATTTTATATGGGGTCATGTCATCTCGCCCTTAACGATCCTGCTACAGCGATAGAGTATTTTACACGGTCTCTTGAACTTGATCCTACAGAACAGGATGTGCCCAGCATCTATTCATACATGGGCGTCTCTTTCAATGAGATGGGTGAATATCTGAAAGCGCTCGAAGTGTTAAAAAAGGCTGAAACCTATGATAACGAAAGAACGGATATTTATAACTCAATGGGTTTCAGCCATTTTAAACTCAAGGAACACGAGCAAGCCATAGAGTGTTTCAAAAGAGTATTACAGCTCGACCCGGCCTCTGCCATCGATTATGCTAATATTGCTTCAAATTACAGGGATATGGGGCAAAAGCAAAAGGCCATACAATATTATGAAATGTCACTGGCCATGGATCCTTCAATAGAGTTTGCAAGAGATAATCTTGTAAAACTGGGCCAAAGCTAACTTGGTTATTTATTTTGACCTTGAAAACATAGTCCTATGGGATAGGTCAGGGTTAACCAGCTCTGCCGAATAGCAAAATGTCAATTAACTAAAGTGAGCTAAAGTTAAGGAATTCTGCCAATTATATAAAACTATTGGAGCGAGCCGACTTCGCCATAGTGGCCTTTGGCTACGACGGCTGAAAGCGACTCCATATTTTAATATGTTGCCTTATGGTCAGACAGCAATTCCTTGGCGAGACTGATGTAGTCTGACGAACCGTAGCTGCTTTGCCTAAAAAAAACCACAGGTTTTCCAACCCCGGCACTCTCGGCGATGGTGGTATTACTCCTGATCACCGTGTTAAAAAGCATATCAGCATATCTATCATCATTTCTCAATTTTTCCAAAATATTATGGCTGATCCGGGTCCGTGTGTCAAATAGTGTCGCCACGATACCGGTCACATTGAGCTCCGTATTGATGTTTTCCTGTATGGCAAAAATGGTGTCAAAGAGTTCGTCCAGTGCAGCATAAGCATACGGATGTGTCTGGCAAGGGATAACAACCTCTTTTGCATATGCCAGCACATTGACGGTTAACAATGAAAGACTCGGTGGGGTATCAAGGAATATGAAATCATATTTCCCGGTAATGCCCTCAAGGGCCTCTTTTAACCTGTTTTCACGTCCAACCTTATCAACAAGTTCGATTTCCGCACCGGAAAGATCTACATGGGATGGTATTATGTCAAGCCCTTTCCATCTTGTGGTCATGATGACTTCGTCTGCTTTGTTCGATTTGCTGTCCATTATGAGGTCGTATACGGTTAGCATCTTTTCATCAACATCGACACCAAGCCCTTTTGTCGCATTAAATTGTGGGTCCATGTCCACAACCAGAACCGTTTTTTCTTCCTTGCACAGTGCCGCTGCAAGATTTAACACCGTTACTGTTTTACCGACACCGCCCTTTTCATTTGCCACAGCAATGATCCTGGTCCGACGATCACTCATAATTAACACCTCCTTTGGTCTTCACTTGTCATTGGTTGCCGGTTGCTCAGATTTCGCACCCGTATTATTATCCCAACTCAGCTTAGGTATATGGGAGTTCATCTTAAACGGCGTCTTTATCTGTTGATAGCTGTGAAGGATCATCGCCATGGGCTATCTTAAAGGCAATATGTTTATCGGCAGACTCGATATTTTGAATCATTTTTCTAAGGTTATTTATTTTTTTACCCATTTCACTGCAATCAAAGGCTATGGTTTTCATCATTTCAGACGTCTGCTCTTTGTCAATCATCTTATTGTTTATCAGATCGACGATACTTGAAAAATCTGTTCCATAAACCTGAAACCGATCAAGAAGAGTCTCGTACAGACTGTTTGATTCAGCCTCAACAAGCCTAAAAATATATTGAAATTTAATGTTTTCCTGATAATCTTTAAGATGAGAGATCACCGATTTTTCCATTTCACGCTTCATGTGCAAAACACCATCTCTCAATGCACGCATTTTCCCTTCGTTTTTTGCTTGAATCGGTTTTTTTAATAACCTTTTAAAGATGTCAACCACCTTATACAGACCAAGACGCATTGTTGCTTCCGTTTTCATCTTCGCTGTATACCGCATATACGCAGCCACGGGAGGAAGTGTTAATCCTGTTATAGATTTTATCGTACTGATATCCGGCAGATCGATCTTTTTTATGTTTTCGCCGGAGCGGTTTATTCCCAACGGCTCCATCATGTGGTTATATGTTGCAATAGCATCTTGCACCATAACATCGAACGGCCCTGCAATCGACTCAAAATGTTCATGAATGCGTGCTTCCTGTTTTCTGATAAAACGGATGACTTCAGGGTTTATGTTTTCAGCCATAAACGTGTCAAGGGCTTGTTTGAATTCCTGAAATATCAGATAAAGTGTTTTTGAAAAACCCGAAGTCTTAATGTCATCGTCATATTGTTGATACACAATGGAATAGCTTTTTATAAACTCAGCGATGTCACGTATTACATTTCCGGATCGGACATCAAAATAACGATCGACTTCTAGTTTTAGTTCCCCTTTGATCTGTTGGATCGAGCCATCGAGGGTATTTTTTATCACCGATTTAATCTGATCCATTCTAACCTGATACTTTTTTACATTTTCAAGTATTTCATTGGCACTATCGGTATCCCTTGTAAGAATATTCTGGTTGAAAGAGACCCAGTGCTCTAAGCCGGATGAAATTATATGAAGGCGTTCGATGTGGTTATTTAACAAGAGCGCATAACTTCCACGGGTCAGCTTATTGTAAAAAGATGTTTCAAATCGCGCTGTTTCGGAGTCTGAAAAGACGGAGAGTTCTTTATCCCCTTCCCACTGCTCCAGTCTCAGTCGATCTTTTTCTAACAGGGTTAAATTCAGAATTTTAAACAGATTAAAAAGTGCCGACATAGAATAAACTTCGGGGGAAGGCGTTATTATCGAAAGCTCTTCTTTTACTTTTTCTATCAAAGCCTTAAGGTCATGTAGTGAGTCATGTTCACTGAAATCGCAGTTGACAATAAAGAGAATATTATCCAAAATCCCCATTTTTTTTATCAATGATATAAATTTTATATCCGCTTCTCGAAGTCCGGTTCTACTGCTGATCACATAAATAATGAGATTTGTTAACAGAAGATAATCCTGTATCATGGCCAGATGGAGGGGATTTGGGGAATCACTCCCTTGGCAATCTGCAATTTCGATATTACTTTCAATGCCACCGGAATCGATTTCCAGATGAACATCCTTTAAATAAACTGCCATAGCCCCATCGCTCACAAAATGCCAATGATCCTCAAACAAATTGTCTTCATACAGCCGTACATTAACTTCCTGGAAAATCAGATCTTTTACCTTTTCAAATCCTTTAAGGTATGATGATAAAAGGATGCTGTTAACATTGCGTGTGCCGTTGGCGATAAGATGTTCCGGTCCCAGAGAAGTCAGCGCTTTTTGAAGATCCATTCTCTCTTTTTTATGCCGAATATCAAAATTATCATTTTCATCTCGCCAGTCCAATGACGGAAAGAGGGTCAGGGCTTGAGCCATATCCGCATTAATTTCATCCCAGGATTTAAATAGCAGTTTTGCTCTAAGTTTTTCTCCACTGCGAACTCGAGTAACGATAGAAGTAACAACCCCGGCTCCGCGTTTTAAATATTCTCCTTTGAAAAGTGAGTTGATGAATGTGCTCTTTCCGGATTTAATGGGCCCCACAACGGCGACACGAATGATTTCTTCAGACAATTGTTTATTGATACCCGTATTTGTTTTCTCCCAGACAGCAAAGGAATTGTCTGACATACCGGGCATCGACTTAACATTGGATAAAAGACTTGAAATATCCTCATTGATATTAAGCAGTTGTGTTTTAATTGAGTAATAAGTATTCATTTTAATCCAAAATTTCAAATGTTAGTGCACACATGAAATATCCATAGCAGCAATGACCGCCAAAACGGTTGCCGTCATTTAGAAATACGCAATGATATAGATAAATTTTAACAAAACCCTTTTCCACTTTACGTAAAGAGACAAACAATGCTTGATGAGCATCAAAATACATAAATAAGAGAATAAACAGCGGGTATTGAAGCTGTTTATTACAACGTATGAAGTGAATTGTCAAAGCGATTTCCTTTCCCCAATCCTATTGTTTTGGTTACGCCCTGCTAAGTTCAAAATCAGCGACATGGTGTTGAATTGATGCTGTTAATCGCTTAACAAATTCATAAGTTATTTTGTTTTTAGTGTTTTATCTTTATAATACCTTGTAACATATGAGATTTTATGTTATAAACAATGAAATTTTTTTTAGATAGTTTACTAAACAATGAAGGAAAGAAGGAAAATTAGATCCATGTCGGAAAAACATCCTGAATGCCCACTGTATAATCCATTAAATTGCAAAGAATATTACAATCCCAAGCTCTGCGCATTTGTAAAAAAAGATAAAATTTGTCTCAAAAAAAAGAAGCCAAAATCCAAAGCGAAATCGAAATAAAACCGTTTCACGATGCAATACAAAACCATTTTCTATAATGGCGTAATGTTTCGACAATTCGGAGTCTTAGGATCTCTTTGTTGAAATGAGCGAGGGTGAGAAAAGCTTTTTCAATAAATACACAAAACTTATTAGTAAGACATTATAAAAAAAGCGGCAAACCACTTAGGCATGCCCGGAGGTATTCAAAATCAAGGCCGGGTCTACCCCTATCTTTTTTAACGACGCTTCCCATCTTTCTTC
>Ga0307425_1001171_pt1 | contig 15975 bp, 9 predicted proteins | sample SalMarWE160330MG_FD_202152 | JGI IMG/M metagenome (GOLD analysis project Ga0307425, IMG submission 202152) | Salt marsh sediment microbial communities from the Plum Island Ecosystem LTER, Massachusetts, United States - WE1603-30 | ecosystem: Environmental > Aquatic > Marine > Intertidal zone >... | reverse complement strand
GTGGCCATGAAGCGCTCGATGCTCTGGTCGGACCGGTCAAGGATCACGTCGATGTAGGCGTCGCGCGCGGCCCACGGGTCTTTGAGGAGCCGGCCGCCGTGTTGCTCGAACAGCGGGGCCGCGGCGTCGCGCAGCTGGTCGAACGCCTTGCGCATCGGCGCGCGCCACTTCTGGTGGCCGCCGGTCTCGCCCGTCCAGCAGCCGCAGTCGGTCTGCCAGCGGTCGACGCCGTGCGCGCAGCTCCACGAGGTGCCCTGGCCGTCCCGTCCGGGCTTGAGCTCGACCTCGTAGCGCGGCGGGAACTTGGCGAGGAACGCGGCGTAGTTGGTCAGCGTGATGCCGCGCTTGGGCAGCTCGTACTTGGTCAGGTAGGCGAGCGCCATGTCGCTGAACCGCCGGTGATGGCCGTAGGTCTCGCCGTCGGTGGCGACGTTGACGAGGCGGGCCGGCGCGTGCATCGGTGCGCCGAACGCCAGCTCGACGCGGTCGGCGAGCTCCTCGGCCCTCGACAGCGCGTGGTCGAACGCGATGCTGCGTGCCAGGCCGCCGTCGTAGAAAAATGCGGCCAGCTCGCCGTCGAGCGGTGCCTCAGCGCCGGCCGCCTCGCCCTCGATGACGACACGGTACGGTTGACGCGGGTCGATCGCGCCGTCGGCCACGTCGTGCCAGTCGTCTGCGCCCATCGGGCGGTAGCGCCACGCCTGGCCCGGCGCGAGGACGATGAACTTGATGCCCGCAGCCGCCAGCGCGCGCAGCGTGGCAGCGTTGACGGCCGTCTCGGGCAGCCACATCCCCTCGGGTTCGCGGCCGAAGCGGGAGCGGAAGTCGGCAATCCCCCAGGCGATCTGCGTGCGGCGGTCACGCTCGTCGGCCAGCGGCAGGATCATGTGGTTGTAGGCCTGGGCCATCGCGTTGCCATGGCCGTCGTTCGCCTCGGCGCTCGCGGTGTCGGCCGCCACGATCGCCGCGTACACGTCGGGGAACTCCCCCTCGAGCCAGGCGAGCAGCGTCGGGCCGATGTTGAAGTTGATCGTGCGGTAGTTGTTGACGAGGTCGATGATTTGGCCCGCGTCGTTGACAACGCGCGAGACCATGTTCGGCAGGTAGCACTCCCAGGTCACGACCTGGTTCCAATCGTGGTGGGGCGCGGCGCCGGGTTGGCGCTCGATCGCCTCGATCCACGGGTTCTCGCGCGGCGGCTGGTAGAAGTGGCCGTGGATAACCGCGTATCGCTTATTGGAGCGCCGCTTCGTGCTCGCTGTCGGCGTGTCGCCCATCGCGTCCACCGCTCCTGCCGTTGTCTGTTCGTCGTGCGCTTTACGGGAAGAGGTCCCTACGGGAGTCCCTACGGGAAAAGGCCCCGCAGCGTCTTCGCCTCGGCCACCTTGCGCACGCCGAGCGAGAGGGCCGCCAGTCGCATCGGCACCTTCTCGCGCGTATGGATCTCGTGCACTCGGTGGAAGGCCTGGCCGATGATCTGCCGCAGCCGCGAGTTCACCTCGTCCTCGCTCCAGAAGTAGTTCTGCAGGTCCTGGACCCACTCGAAGTACGAGACGATCACGCCGCCGGCGTTGCACAGGATGTCGGGGATGATGAAGATGTCGGTTTTGTCGAGCATCACGTCAGCGTCGGGCGTCGTCGGCCCGTTGGCCCCTTCGGCCAGGATGCGGCACCGGAGTTGCCCGGCGTTCTTGCCCGTGATCTGTCGCTCGATGGCGGCCGGCACGAGCAGGTCGCACTCGAGGGTGAGCAGATCGGCGTTCGAGATCGGCTCGGCGCTGTCGAAGCCTTCGAGCGTGCCGGTCTCGGCGACGTGGCGGCGCACCGCCTGGATGTCGAGCCCGTCGGCGTTGTAGAGACCGCTTTTGATGTCGCTCACGGCGATCACCTTCGCGCCGGTGGCGTGGAACAGCGTCGCGCAGACGCTGCCGACGTTGCCGAAGCCCTGGATGACGACACGCAAGCCTTCGAGCCGCATGTCGAGCAGTTTAAGCGTCTCCTGCACGCAGTAGAACACGCCGCGGCCCGTCGCCTCCTTGCGGCCGAGCGAGCCGCCGATGGTGACCGGCTTGCCCGTGACGATGCCCGGCACCGCGTGCCCGGCCTGCATGCTGTAGGTATCCATAATCCAGGCCATCGTCTGTTCGTTGGTGCCCAGGTCGGGCGCCATGATGTCGACCTCCGGGCCGATCAGGGGCAAGATCTCCTGGGTGAAGCGGCGCGTCATGCGCTCGACCTCGAGCTGGCTCATCCTCGAGGGGTCGCAGCACACGCCGCCCTTGGCGCCGCCGTAGGGCAGGCCGACGAGCGCGCACTTCCACGACATCCACATCGCGAGCGCGGCCACCTCACCGAGGTCCACATCCGGGCTGTAGCGCAGCCCGCCCTTGCACGGGCCAAGCGAGAGGTTGTGCTGCACGCGGAAGCCGGCGAACATCTCGACGCGCCCGTCGTCGAGACGCGTCGGCACGCTGACGATCATCGCCCGCTTCGGCACGCGGACACGTTCGCGGGCCTCCTGGCTCAAATCGAGGTAGTCGGCCGCCATGTCGAACTGCTTGACGGCCATCATGTAGGTCGCGCCGTGGTAGGTTTGCATCAATGCACTCCGTTAGGTCAGCACGCGTCCGGCTCCGGCTGTCTCACGTTTGGCCTTCCGCAGTCCCGCGGCGGCGTCCGGGCAGGAGCACGAGGAGGTTGTTCATCGTCAGGTAGTGGACGTCGACGTCGTCGAGGTGGCAGGCGATCTGCACCCGTTCGCCGCGGTCGTCGTTGATCGTGAACAGGACAAAGCGCTCAGGCGGGCCGGGGTAGTCCTTGCGTGCCACCTCCTCGCCCTCATAGCTCTTCCATGCGTAGACGCGGTAGAGCGTGCCGCGTGACATCGCCAGCGCCTCCGGCGGGTAGGTCAGCGGCTGGAGGGCCACCACGTCGGCCGGCCCGAAGGGACGGGGGGCCGGCTCACTCGGCTCCTCGTACTCCTCGTTGCGCTCCATGAACCACTCGTCGGGGTCCTTGAACAGCGTGATCGGCTGCGAGCTGAGCGTCAGCGGCGGCTCCTGGAAATAGAGGTGCGTGTGGTCGACCCCGCTCTGGCTGTCGAGCAGCGCCTGGAGCGTCTCGATCAGGAACTGGAGGCCGGCCGCGTTGGCCGCCACCTGCAGGCCCTGCTCGTCGTCGTAGTCGCAGTGGATAAACGAGTTCTCGTCGGGCGGCACCGCGTTGTGGACCCAGTCGAAGTGCGCCGGCTGGTCCTGGCCAAGCTGCTCGGCCGCCAGCTCGAGGATCGGCCCCGAGCTCCTGCTCGGCGTAGCGCAGGCATGCCTCGAGCGCCTGGCGGCGTTGGGCCTTGTCGTCGAGGTTGTATCGGCTCAGGATCTCCTCGAGCGCCTGCTCGATCTCGTCCTCGTCCATGCGTCTCGGTGCGGCCTCCTCGGTGCGTCGAAGGCATTGCTTCTAACACTCCTGGCCGCCGCGCGCAAGCGATACCGGTGAGGCGCCGTGCCGCTAGCGCGCGGCCCGCCGGGCCTGCTCGACGGCCCGCTCGTAGACGGCGCGCACGCGCCGGCGCTGCGCGGCGAGCCGGTCGGCGAACGCGGCCGGCTCGACGTTGAACAGCCGCAGAGCTCGAAGCAGGCGGCGCAACTCGGCCTCGTCGGTCGGCAGCTCGTCGGTGGCCGCGTTCGTCTCGATTCGCAGCGCGTTCTCGACGATCCGGTAGAACGTATACGTCGAGTCCAGAAACAGCACGTCGTCGCGCTCGAGGTGGCCGGCGGCCCCCAGCGCGGCGAGCGCGCGGGCCGTGTTCGCCTGCACGAGCGAGCGGTCGTCCCGGCCGTAGACCAGCGCGAGCAGCTGCGCCGTGAACTCGATCTCGACGAGCCCGCCGTGGCTCAGCTTCAGGTCGCGATCGCGTGCAGCGGTCGCCACCCGCTCGGCCGCCATCCGTTCGCGGATGCGCACGATCTCATCGACCTCGTCGCGCCGAAGCGGCTCGGCGAAAACGGCCTCGTCGCGCACCCGCATGAACTCGGCCGCGAGCGAGCGGTCACCCGCCACGTATGCGGCGCGCAGGAGCGCCTGCTTTTCCCACGGCTGGATCCGTCGGCGGTACTCGTTCGCGTAGCTCTCGAGCGTCGGGCAGAGCGGGCCCTGCTCGCCGGCGGGCCGGATCCGGGCGTCCACCTTGGCGAGCGCGCCGAGCGGCGTCGGCGTCGTCATCGTGTGGAGCACGGCCGCGGCGAGCTCGCCGACGTACTGGGCCGCCGGCACGCTCTGCTTGCCGCCGGTGGTGTCGCCATCGGCGTCGCAGACCAACAGCACGTCGAGGTCCGAGCCGTAGCTGAGCTCGCCGCCGCCGAGCTTGCCCACGCCGATAACGCAGAACCGGGCCGGCTCGCCGCCCGCGTTGCGCGGCGAGCCGTACCGGGCGCGGAATGCCGCCTCGCACCGCTCAAGCACGAGGGCCGCCACCCGCCGCGCGAGCTCGCTCAGCGCGCCCATCGTCTCGCGCACATCGGCCAGGCGCAGGATGTCGCGCAGGCCGATCTTGAACAGCTCCTCGTTGCGGTACTGGGCGAAGTAGGCAAGCGCCTCGTCGGGCCCTAGCTCGTCGAGCGGCAGCTCCTCGAAGACGACGCCGAACGCGGTCACCGCGGACGATTCGAGCACGTCGCGCCGCACGGTGGCGTCGAACAGCTCCGGCTGCCGGCACAGGATGTCGGACAGGAACCGGCTCGTGCCGAACAGCAGCAGGAGCATGCGCAGCGTCTCGGTGTTCGTCGCGAGCAGCTCATACAGCACGCCGCGCGAGCCGTAGGCGGCGACGAACGTCTCGAGGTTCGCGAGCGCCGCGTAGGGGTCCGGTACTTCGGGCAGCAGCTCGAGGATTCGTGGGGCGATGCGCACGAACGTGAACCGCGCAGCAGCCAGGTGCGGGCTGTAGGGCGGGCCGAGCGCCAGGGCCTGAAGCAGCCTTGCGCCCCGTGTCGCCTCCTCGAGCCCGTAGCGCACGGCGGCGGCCGCGACCTGTTCCGCCGGCGCCTCGCGGTCGAGCAGGACGGCTGCGTCGTCGACGCGTTGGCGCTCGCCGGCCGTTTGCTTGGGCGCGAGCCGGTCGGCGGTCTCGGCGAGCAGGCTGCGGTAGGTGCGTGCCACCGCCTCGACGTGCCCGCCGAGCTCATCGTGGAAGCGCGCGACGGTCGCCGCCTCGCCCTCGTCGGCGAACGCGCAGCGGCGCGCGAGCCGGTACAGCGCGCGCGGCTCGTTCGGGAGCCGGTGGGTCTGCACACCGTGCTCGAGCTGGAGCCGGTGCTCGACGGTGCGCAGGAACCGGTACGCCTCGGCGAGGCGTTCGGCCTCGTCGTTGCCGAGGAAGCCAAGCTGGGCGAGCAGCCCGAGGGCGTCGAGCGTCGCCGGCGTCTGGAGCTGCGGGTACTGCCCGCCGAGCAGGAGCTGGAGCAGTTGGGCCGTGAACTCGGCCTCGCGGATGCCGCCGCGGCCGAGCTTGACGTTCGTAAGGACCTCGCCGCGCCTGGCCACCTCGCCGTCGGCGCGACGCTTGATCTGGCGGATCTCGTCGATGTCGCCCGTGCTCAGGTGGCGGCGGAACACGAACGGCCGCACCATCTCGACGAAGCGGGCGCCGAGCGCCGCGCTGCCGGCGATCGGCCGCGCCTTGATCAGCGCTTGCCGCTCCCAGGTCGAGCCCCACTGCGCGTAGTAGCGCTCGGTGCTCGCCAGCGAACGGACGAGCGGCCCGACCGGGCCTTCGGGCCGCAGCCGGGTGTCGACGCGGAACACGTGCCCCTCGTCGGTGCGGGCCGAGATGAAGTTGATGAGCCGCTCGGCCGCCTTCGTGAAGAACGCCTCGGCGTCGAGTTTCGCGCCGGGCACGGCCGGTCCCGAGCTTGACCGTGGTGCGCCCTCTTCGCTTGTGACGAAGATCACGTCGATGTCCGAGCTGTAGTTGAGCTCGCCGGCGCCCACCTTGCCCATGCCGATCACGGCGAACTCGACCGGCTCGCCGCTGTGGCGGCCTATCGGTGTCCCGTGCTTCGATGTCAGGTCGTCGAGGACGGTCTCGAGCGCCACCTCCACGCACGCGCCCGCCAGCGTCGAGAGCTCGCGCGTCGTCGTCGCCAGGTCACTCAGGCCGAGAATGTCGCGCGCGCCGATGCGCACCAGCTCGCGCCGCTTGAACCGCCGCATCGCATTCATCCGGTCGGCCTCGGTGTCGAAAACAAAGAGGTCGTGGCGCAGCTCGCCGATGAGCGCCTTTCGGGTCCGGGGCGCATCGCGCAGCTCGGGATCGGCGACGAGGTCAAGGTACTCGGGGGTGCGCACGAGGGCGTCGGCCAGAAGCTGGCTCGTCGCAAAGATCGCCGCCAGCAGCTCGATGAGCGCAGGGTCTGCGCGCAGCCTCGCCAGGAACGCGCCCCGGCTCGCGGCTGCCGCCGTCATACGCTCGATGTTGTTGAGCGCCATGTCCGGGTCCGGGCACTGCGACAGCACGTCGAGCAGCTCGGGCAGCAGCTCGCGCAGCGTCTCGCGCGCCAGCGGGTCCTCGGCGATCGCCAGCACGTTGCGGTGGGCGCGCTTGGCATCGGCGAACCCGTGCTCGGCCAGCAGCGCCAGCGCCGCCGCCGGTGGCGGACCGCTTGGCGCGGCCTCGTGCTCGAGCAACACGTCCGTCGGTCGGGATGACATGGTCCGAAGATGCCTTTTCTCGTCGGGGAAGCTCATGGGCACGCTACCATTTCGCCTTGCCCGAGCGCAACGGGCTTGCTAGCATCCTGGTGACCCGACGCTGGAACCCACGACCCCATGCGCGTTGACGAGTTTGACTACGAGCTGCCCGAGGACCTGATCGCCCAGTACCCGCTGGTCGACCGGGACGAGTCGCGCTTGCTCGTGCTCGACTGCCGCCGCCGCACCCTGGCGCACGAGCAGTTCCGCGACCTGCCGCACCACCTCAAGCCGGGCGACGCAGTGGTCATCAACGACTCGCGCGTGATCCCCGCCCGGCTGTTGGGCCGGCCCGAGGGCGGCACGCGCGAGGTCGAGCTGCTGCTGCTGCGCGAGATCGAGCCGAACCTGTGGGAATGCCTCGCCAAGCCGGCGCGCAAGCTGGGCGAGGGCAAGCGCATCACGTTCGACGGCGGCGCCGTTCGGGCCGAGGTCGTCGACGCGCGGCCGGAGGGGATCCGGACGGTGCGCTTCGCGCTCGACGGCAATCTGAAGGACCGCCTCGGCACGATCGGGCACACGCCGCTGCCACCGTACATCCGCCGGCCCGACGAGCCGCTCATGGACCGCGATCGCTATCAGACCGTCTACGCGCGCGACCCCGGCTCGGTCGCTGCGCCGACGGCCGGCCTCCACTTCACCGAGCAGGTGCTCGAGCAAATCGGCGCCAAGGGCGTGCGCGTCGTCCGAGTCACCCTGCACGTCGGGCTCGGCACGTTCCAGCCGGTCAAGGCCGAGACGGTCGCCCAGCATCGGATGCACCCCGAGGCGTACACGCTCGGCCCCGCGGCCGCCAACGCAATCAACGCAACCCTGCAGGCCGGGCGGCAGATCCTGGCTGTCGGCACGACGGCCGCGCGCGTGCTCGAAACCTGCGCGCGCGAGGATGGGACTGTGCGCACCGGCCACGGCGAGACCGACCTGTTCATCGCGCCCGGCTATCGCTTCAAGGTGGTGCACAACCTGCTGACCAACTTCCATCTGCCGCGCTCGACGCTGCTGATGCTCGTGTGCGCGCTCGCCGGGCGCGACCTCGTGCTCTACGCCTACGAGGAGGCCAAGCGCGAGGGGTACCGCTTCTACAGTTACGGCGACGCGATGCTCATCCGGCACGGCGGAAGGGCGGCGTCGTGAGGTTCGAGCTGCTGGCCAGCGACGCCGCGTCGTCGGCCCGGCTCGGACGCGTGAGCACGGCGCACGGGGCGTTCGAGACGCCGGCGTTCATGCCGGTCGGCACGCATGGCGCCGTCAAGGCGCTCTCGCCCTGCGACTTACAGGCAGCCGGTGCCCAGATCGTCCTCTCGAACACCTATCATCTGAGCCTCCGGCCCGGCACCAACGTGGTCAAGGCGATCGGCGGCCTCCACCGCTTCATGGGCTGGCCGGGCCCATTGCTGACCGATAGCGGCGGCTACCAGGTCTTCAGCCTCGCGCCGATGCGCAAGGTGACCGACGACGGCGTCGAGTTCCGCTCGCACATCGACGGCGCGCTCTCGTTCCTGGGCCCCGAGGAGGCGGTCCGCATCCAGCGCGACCTTGGCGCCGACATCGCCATGGTTTTGGATGAGTGCATTCCCTATCCAGCCGACCGCGATATTGCTTGTCAGGCAGTGGACCGGTCCATACAATGGGCGGCTCGGTGCCGCTCTGCGCACTCGCCGCGTGCTGCGCACGCGGGGCATGAGGGGTCCCAGGCGCTTTTTGGCATTGTGCAGGGCTCGATCCACGAGGACCTGCGCGAGCGGTGCGCCCGAGAGCTGGTCGCGATCGGGTTCGATGGCTATGCCATCGGCGGCCTGAGCGTCGGAGAGCCGATCGAGCAGATGCTCGAAGTGGCCGGCTTCACGGCGGCGCGACTACCGGCCGACCGGCCCCGGTACCTGATGGGCGTCGGCACGCCGGCCGACATCGTGCGGGCCGTCGCTCTCGGCATCGACATGTTCGACTGCGTGATGCCGACGCGCAACGGGCGCAACGGCCAGGCGTTCACCTCGGACGGCCTGCTCCGGCTCCGAGGCGCGCGCTACCGGGATGACGCGCGGCCGATCGAGGACGGCTGCCCGTGCGAGGCCTGCGCGGGCTCGGAGCGCGTGAAGAACCCGGAGGGTTCCTCGAACGCGAAAAGGCCCCTGGCTTTTTCGCGCGCCTATTTGCGGCACTGCGTGAACGTGAACGAGATGCTCGGGCTGCGGTTGATCAGCCTGCATAACGTGACCTTTTACTGCGGGCTGATGGCGCGCATTCGCGCCGCCATCCGCCAGGGAGTTCTCGGGGAGTTCGCCGAGGCATTCTTGGGCGCTTACGGCAAGGACGGCGACGACACGGAGGAGGGTTAGCAGAGGATGGCTCGGTACTTACTGGCAGAGGTAGAGGCTCAGGAGGGCCAGAAAGAGGCTCCCCCAGAGAACGGGAAAGACACGTCGTCTCACAAGCCCTTTGACCCATCGTTCCTGCTGATGATCGGGCTGCTCGTGGTGGTGTTTTACTTCCTGATGATCCGGCCCCAGCAGAAGCAGCGCCGCGAGCAGCAAACGATGATCGGCTCGCTCAGGCGCGGCGACAAGGTGGTCACCATCGGCGGCATCCACGGCCGGATCGAGGGGCTCAAGGACAAGCTCGTCGTGCTCAAGGTGGCCGACAACGTCAAGATCGAGATAAGCAAGGCGAGCATCGCCCAGGTCGTCCGGCGCCCCGATGACGAGGGCGGCTCCGAGGGCGGCGAGTAGGCCGGCGGGCTGATGTCGCCCCATACGCACAGCACTTCAGGGAGGTTGCGTCGATGAGTTCAAATCTGCGCTGGCGCATCGTGCTCGTCGTCGTGGTGGCGCTCTTCGCCCTCACGCTTGTGTGGCCCACGATCCGGTGGGCCACCCTCGGCAACGAGCCGACCGAGACGTTCAGCCTGCGCTATGCAGAGATCCCGGACCTGACCCCCAAAGAAGTGCTGGCGCTGCGCTACTACCGCTGGCAGGCCGAGCTCAACGACGACCTCGATTACACGCGCAAAAACCTCCAACAGCGCCCGAAAATCGAGAAGGCGCACGCGGCCAAGGCCGAGACGCTCGAGGCTGACACCAAAGAGCTGCTCGCCGAGGCCGGCTTCCAGGCGCTGCCCCGCCTCGAGCAAGCCAAGCAAGTGATCAAGCTCGAGACCAAGGCGCGCACGCCGCACACGGCGAGCCTCGGGCGCAACATCCGCCACGACTTCTACAAGTGGTGGCACGGCGACGAGGAGAAAATCCTCCACCTCGGTCTCGACCTCAAGGGCGGCATCTATATGGTGCTCGAGACCGACCCCGAGTACCAGGAGCAGGTCTTCGAGAAGCTTCGCAGGCGCATTGACGAGTTCGGCGTCGCCGAGCCGATCCTCCAGAAGCAGGGCCGCTCGCGCATCATCGTGCAGCTTCCCGGCGCCACCGATCTCGAGAAAGCCGAGCGGTTGATCACCGAACGCGCCTTCATGGCGTGGACGCTCGTCGAGGAAGACTACCTGGACGACCCGGCCTACGACCAGGAGACGCTGCTGAACGAGTACGACCGGATCGTGCGCGACCTGCCGGACCGCGGCCCCGATCCGAAGAAGCCCGAGGCCATCGTGCCGTACAAGGACGAGGACGGCAACCTGGTCAACTACGTGGTCTTCGACAACGAGGTGGCCGAGCGCGGCATCATCCCGCCCGACACGATCCTGCGGATGCTCGAGCGCCAGGAGCGCACGGGCGAGGAGACCCGCGAGGCATTGCTGCTGCGCTCGTCCGAGGCCCAACCGTATGTGATCAGCGGCGACGAGCTGGTCGGCAACAGGTGCGTTGTCCGAAGGGGCGCCCAGGATGAGCCGCTCGTCGCGTTCGAGATCCGAACGGGCGACGCGAAGCGGCGCTTCAAAGAGCTGACCACCACCTACAGCGCCGAGTCGGACAAGAAGATCGCCGTGCCCGGGACGCGAACGTACCGCGGCTGGCGGCTGGCGATCCTGCTCGACAACAAGGTGGTCAGCGCCCCGTCGATCAGGCAGCCGCTATCGAGCGGTGGCGTGATCACCGGGATCGACAACTTCGACGAGGCCAGCCTGCTCGCCCTTCAGCTGCGCACCGGCTCGCTGCCGGCCAACATCAGCATCGTGCAGAACCTTCAGGTCGGCCCGACACTCGGGGCCGACTCGATCCGCATGGGCTGGCGCGCGGCCGTGCTCGGGCTCGCCCTCGTCATCGTGTTCATGGTCGTCTACTACCGCGTCTCCGGCATGTTCGCCGTCGTCGCGCTCATGATCAACATGGTGCTCATCCTCGGCGCGCTCGCGGCGGCCGGCGCCACGCTCACGCTGCCGGGCATCGCGGGCATCATCCTGACGATTGGCATGGCCGTCGACGCCAACGTGCTCATTTTCGAGCGTATCCGCGAGGAGCTTGGCGCGGCCAAAAAGATCAAGGCGGCCGTCGACGCCGGCTACGGCAAGGCGCTGCGCACCATCCTTGACGCGAACATCACGACGCTGATTACCGCCGTCGTACTGTTCTTCCTCGGCACCGGCCCGGTGCGCGGCTTCGCCGTGACCCTGAGCATCGGCATCTGCACCTCGGTGTTCTCGGCGCTCGTGATCACGCGCGTGCTGTTCGACCTGCTGCTGCTCAACAAGTCGGTCGAGAGGCTTGGGATGCTCCGATTCTTCGAGAAGCCCAACATCGGCTTCGTCCAGGCGCGGCGCGTGGCGATCACGGCCTCGGCACTCGTGATCGTCATCGGTCTCGTCGCCTTCGGCATGGGTGGCAGGGACAACTTCGGCCCCGACTTCGTGGGCGGTACGGTCTACCGGCTCGACTTCGGCGAACAGGAGGTGCGGGTCGGAGCGGTCCGCGACGCGCTCAACACCCTCGGCGTGACCGACGCCCGCGTCCAGCAGTTCGACGTCGGCGGCGGCAAGATCAGCAAGATCATGATCCAGGTGCGCGGCACGCCCGAAGAGGACGAGCGCCTGCGCGAGCTGCCCACCAAGGTCGAGCGGGCCGTCGGCGCCAACCTGGTCCATGGCGGCGTCACCGTCGAGAGCATCTCGGCCTCGCTCTCGGCCGATCTCGCGCGCCAGACGCTCGTCGCGTTTCTGCTCGCGCTGTGCGGCATCCTCGTCTACGTCTCCTGGCGGTTCGAGTTCAAGTTCGCCGTCGGCGCCATCGTCGCCCTCCTGCACGACGTGCTGATCACCATGGGCTTCTTCGCCGGGTTCTTCATCCTCGGGCGCCGGCAGATTAACGCGCCGACGATCGCCGCGTTCCTGACCATCGTCGGCTACTCGCTCAACGACACGATTGTCGTGTTCGACCGCATTCGCGAAGACCTCAAGATCATGAAGCGGCTCGACTTCCGCACGATCATCAACACGAGCATCAACCAGACGCTGAGCCGCACGACGCTCACGTCGTTGACCACGCTCATCGTGATCATCGCCCTCTTTGTCCTGGGCGGTCAGGCGATCAACGACTTCTCGTTCGCCATGCTCGTCGGCGTCATCATCGGCACCTATTCGTCGATCTTCATCGCCAGCCCGGTGCTGCTCTTCATGCACCGGAAACAGGCGGCTTGAATGCGCTGAGCGCGCCATGCTAGTCTGTTCGCATGGCGAACTCGTTTGACGTTCGGGTCGTCTGTTCGGCCGGGAGGATGACATGAGTGCCCGCAAGCTGGCGACGGTGCTTGCGACCCTTGTGCTGGGAGCAGGTCTGGGGTGTGGGGGCCATGACGAGCCCGAAGAGGCACCCCCTGATTTCGACACACAGGGCGGCATCTCCATGCTGCTCGACACCAAGCCCGAGGACCTGGCCGCAATCTGCGACAAGCTCGAGACACGGTTCGAGGAGTTCGGCATCCGCGGCGCGATTGTCGAACAGGAAGGCGACTCCCAGGTTGCCGTGCGGCTGCCGGGATTCGAGGGTCTTGCAGCGGCTCGGCGCCTTGTCCGCCGAGGGTTTATGGCTTGGATGCTCGTCGATGAAGGGCTTCTCCGGGACCCGGCCTACGCGCAGGACAAACTGCTTGAGCTGTACGAGCGCGTGGTGCGCGGTTTGCCGGACAGCGGCCCTGATCCCGAACGGCCCGACTGCGTCGTGGGGTACAAAGACGAGGTGGGCGACCTGGTCAACTACGCGGTTTTCGACCGTGCCGTTGCCGAGGAGGATCTCATTCCGCCCGGCACGATCCTGCGCATCTACACGCACGAGGATCCCACAGGTAAGAAGATTCGCGAAGCGTTGCTGCTGCGCTCATCGGAAGAGACACCCTATATCATCGGCCCCGACGACCTCGAACGCGAGAGCTGCGTTGTACGAACAGGCGCTCACGACGAGCCGCTCGTCGCGTTCGAGATCGGAACGAACGAGGGGAAGCGACGCTTCAAAGAGGCGACCACCGCCTACAGCGCCGAGTCGGACAAGAAGATCCCCGTGCCCGAGACGCGATCGTCCCGCGGCTGGCGTCTGGCGATCCTGGTCGATGGCGAAGTGATCAGCGCACCGTCAATCAGGCAGCCGCTGCCGAGCGGCGGCGTGATCCAGGGGATTAACACCTTCGCTGAAGCCGAGGTTCTTGCCCTCCAGCTTCGCACCGGCCCGCTGCCGACGGGCGTGCGAGTCGTCGAGTGTCGGCTGGTGCCTCCCGCTGCCAAACGAGACCTAGAGGTTGCGCCGTAGGCATTACCGGCGGGCCTGCCGCGCTTGTTGACACACCCGATCGCGTCCGTGTTGTGTTCGCCCAGAAACAAAGCTGGGTTGAAGCTCAGAGCCGTGTCGGGTATCGTGGGTGGGGCGACACTTGGCGGGCAGAAGCCTGCAGCGTGGGGTTGTCGGCGAGCTAGGAGAACCGAACCGCCGTTCGTCACCGGGGGTTGCATGCATAAAGGAAGGCGCCCATGACGCGCGGTCCAGAACAGCACGAGGCCGGCAGCCCGCAGCCGGGCGGCGCCCCGGAGCACGGCGACGCCGCCCCGCAACGGCGGTCAGAGTCGCTGACGAACAAGAGCTGGCAGTTCGTCCAGGTTGACGAGTCGCTCGTCGATGAGATCCGCGGCGCGTTCGACGTCCACCCGATCATCGCTCGCATCATCGCCAACCGCGGCTTCCGCGAGCACGCCGACATCGACAAGTTCCTCCACGGCCGCCTGAGCGACCTGTACGATCCGTTCTTGCTCGACGACATGGACCGCGCCGTCGAGCGCGTGCTCGACGCCATCGCCCGGCGCGAGCACATCATGGTCTACGGCGACTATGACGTCGACGGCATCACGAGCGTCGCACTGCTCTCGTGCCTGTTCACGGCGATGCGCGCCAGCCACGGCTACTACCTGCCGAACCGCATCACGGAAGGCTACGGCATCTCGACCGACGGGCTCGATCGCTGCCGCAACGACGGCGCCGGGCTCATCATCACCGTCGACTGCGGCATCACCTCGAACGAGGAGCTCGCCTACGCGCGCCGGCTCGGCACCGACGTGATCGTCACCGACCATCACGAGCCGGGCGACGCGCTGCCCGACTGCCTTGCCGTGATCAACCCGAAGCGGGCTGACAGCACCTACCCGTTCAAGGATCTCGCCGGCGTCGGCGTCACCTTCAAGCTCGTCCACGGCCTGACCAGCCGGGCCGTCGAGCGCGGCATGCTCGAGCGCGCGCAGGTCAACCTGAAGCGCAAGCTCGACCTCGTCGCGCTCGGCACCGTGGCCGACACGGTCACCCTGCTCGACGAGAACCGCATCCTGGTCAAGTACGGCCTGCGCCAGCTCAGCCACAGCGACCGCATCGGGCTACAGGAGCTCAAGGCGGTCAGCAACGTCAACGAGGAGATCACCAGCTACGACGTCGCCTACCGGCTCGCCCCGCGCCTGAACGCGGTCGGCCGCCTCGGCGACGCGCACTCGGGCGTCGAGCTGCTCTGCAGCGAGGACGAAAAGGAAGCGTTCAACCTGGCCACGCTCATCGAGCAGAACAACCGCCGCCGCCAGACGATCGAGCAGGAGATCCTCGCCGAGGTCGAGGCGGTCATCGGCCGGACGGTCGATCTCGACTCGACGCGCAGCATCGTGCTCGCCAGCGACCGGTGGCACCTGGGCGTGGTGCCCATCGTCGCCTCGCGCATCGCCAAGACCTACCACCGCCCCACGGCCATCATCGCCATCGACGGCGAACTCGGAAAGGGCTCGGCCCGCAGCATCGGCGACATCGCCCTGCTCGACGCCTTCCGCGAGTGCGAGGATCTCCTGGTGAGCTACGGCGGCCACCGCCTCGCCGCCGGCTTCCAGATCGAGGCCGACAAGATCGACGAGTTCCGCGCGCGGTTCGACGAGGTGATCGGGCAGCGCTATCCGGGCACCGAGCCGTACCTGCCGTCGCTGAGCGTCGAGGTCGAAACCGACCTGAGCGAGGTCACCCTCGGCTTCGTGCGCGAGCTGCAGGTGCTCGAGCCGTTCGGCCACGGCAATCCGCAGCCGCTGTTCGTCTCGCGCGGCGTCTACCTCAAGTGGTCGCCCAAGCTCGTCGGGTCGAACCACCTCAAGCTGTGGTTCGAGAGCAAGGACAAGGCGGTCGAGGCGATCGGCTTTTCGATGGGCGAGCTGCTGCCGCGGCTGCGCAACAGCGAGGCCGCCTACGACATCGCCTACATCCCGCGGCTCAACTACTTCCGAGGCGAAGAGACCGTCCAGCTCCTCATCCGCGACATCCGCTTCGCGTCAGCCGAGTAGGCGCAGTCGCTCCTTGGTCTTCCACGTGTTCTCGAGCGATGAGCGGAAGGACCGAAGGTCCGACAGAAGGTAGCCCGGGGCGTCAGCCCCGGGTGGAAATCGCCCAAACGTGTCCGGAGCCCCGAAGGGGCGACACAACAAGATGAACGTGCCGCCCCTTCGGGGCTCAACTTCGGTGTGGTTTGCCATGCTCCCTGGCCCTTACGGGCCAGGCTAGGTTCTTTCGGGCCTTCGGCCCTCAGGGCTCTGCGCTCCGGGAAGGGCCGGCTCCATTGCAGGCAGGGCGAGCTCGCCGGAATCCGGTGAAGGTTGATCCGGTCGCGCCGCTTCACGCCTTCGTGATCTCGCCGGCGCGGACGCACTCGGCGCAGACCTTGGCGCGCCTATGTGGCGGCGGCCAGGTACTCGCACAGATGAGCCATCGAACCGACCATCGCGTCAGGCCGTGCGCGTCGGAGCTCCTCCTCCGAGCCGTACCCCCACAGAACCGCGAAGGTGCGCAC
>Ga0307425_1001169_pt1 | contig 15982 bp, 15 predicted proteins | sample SalMarWE160330MG_FD_202152 | JGI IMG/M metagenome (GOLD analysis project Ga0307425, IMG submission 202152) | Salt marsh sediment microbial communities from the Plum Island Ecosystem LTER, Massachusetts, United States - WE1603-30 | ecosystem: Environmental > Aquatic > Marine > Intertidal zone >... | reverse complement strand
TACGTCCCGCGGAGGGACCCGATGAGGGGCACGGTGCAATGGAACCATTCCTCGCTGGCCGGTAAGTTTCATGTGGCCTGGGGCACGACAGAGTTTGACATCATGGCTGCGAAGCACTATGAAGATGCGGTCTTCGGCATCGGCAGCACCGGGTACCTGGGGGGCGCGGCCTGGAGAATAGATGGTATATGGACGATCCTGAATAATACAAAGGGCAAGGACTACTATTTCTCCCTCGTGGCCAATATGGATTACTCCTGGGCCTGGTTTGGCAAGAACTTCTACGGGTTTGTGGAGTTCTTCTACAGCGGCATAGGCGAAGATAACTATACCGAGGCATTATTCGATCAGGATATTCTCGAACGCATGGCCCGGGGAGAGCTGTTTACCTTAGGAAAAACATATCTCAGCGGTCACCTCAGGGTGGAGCTGCATCCCCTGTTCAATTGCTACCTGACGGTGATCAATAACCTGGCTGATCCCTCAGGGGTGGTTCAACCTCGGGCTGTCTGGGATGTGTTGCAGGATGTCCAGGTCACCGTGGGGGCCAATATCTACTATGGCCGCGAGGGTAGCGAATACGGCGGGTTCAGGATTCCTTTTACCCCCTTCGTGGCGAGGGGGAATGACAGCGCCTTCCTCTGGGTGACCTACTATTTTTGAAGCGTTTCCCTATTTTACGCAGATTCCCTCAGTCAGATTGAAGCGAGCCGACTATTTTTCAGATCGCCCCGGGAATTTTTTATAGATATAAACCCGCCGGTCCTTCCGTAGCACTTCTGCTCGTTGATTAATGTGATTAAAACGGTGCTTCAACTCATAAAAGCCGTGCCACCAGGCATAATCAGGTGCCATCATGGCGGCACCCATCCGAGCCCTGCGCCCTTCATGGTGCCAGAACTCATAAAATTCCCATTCGAGCTCTTCATCAAAATAGCTTTGATTTGAAAGAAGGCCGGACTTGTAGAGGGAATCGATCAATCCCTTTATCGGCTTATAGTATTCTTCGTTGTAATTGCTCACCACCTGATCCAGGTTCGAGAAATGGGCGTCGGTCCACGTCTGCGCATGGCACTGCAGACATACCGTTTTCATCTTCTCCCGTTCGGCCTTCCAGTCTGTCTCAGCGGGAAAGGGCTGGAATGCCTCCGGCCGGATGGTCAACGGGACCTGCAGCTCCCATGCAAGCCGCTCCGTAACGTCGTGCGTTGCGGGGACGTCGACGGCAGGGGACATATGACACGCCGCACAGGTGGGGGCGCGATAATCCGTCCCCGCTTGCCAGCGCCCATCGTCAGGCCGCCAGTTCCAGGCGTGACCCTCGGCATGGTAGATAGTTCCGTGCTTGGATTCGTTGTAGATCTCGATCTGGGGGTGATCCGGCCCGAGATGACACTGGTCACATGCCTCGGGTTTCCTCGCTTCTACTAATGAAAATTTATGCCTGGTATGGCAGCTGCTGCAACTACCGAGGCTGCCGTCCGGATTTTTTCTGCCCACGCCGACATTGGGCCACACCCCCGGCACGGGTTTGCCATCGCTGACCTTTACCTCGGTGCCATGACAGGCATAACATCCTGTTGTGCGCTCGATGGCGTTGTTCATGCCGTCATTGAGCCAGCGATCAACCTTCCACATGATCTCGAGGGTATGCGCGTGTTTGCTCTTTGCGTACTGCGCTGCTTCCTTCGCGTGGCACCCACTGCAATCCCTGGGGCTTACCACTACCGAGATGGGATTGGGATCGTTCTCCAGGTGGGCTGCGCTGAAGAGATTATCTTCCTTATTCGTCTTGTGACACTTGTAGCAATGCACATCAACCTTCGCATGAACGCTCCCCTTCCAGTCATGGTAGATCCCGGGGGTGATCTCCTGATGGCATGCAATACAGGTGCTCCCTGAGATGACATCAGCCCGTGACTCCGGAATCAACCTGAAGGGGGAACCCCAGCGCCATACACTGATGCAGGCGAGGATCAAAAAGATGATGACCAGATTGATATAGGCCATCTTAATAAAGGTCTTTTGGGCGAACGTAAACTTTTGCGTCATGTCTTGCCCCCCTGTGAATGCTCCGACATACTTGACATTTTTCAAGACCTCTACGCCGTGAGGCGCCCCTTTGAGGGCATCGGTAAGATCCATGCCCGCCCCATGTTTGCCAACGTGCCGCCCCTTTTTCCATTTGGGACTTGTGGTGACATCATAAATCTTTTTGTTAATAACCACATAGGCGGGTTTACCGGCGGTACCATCAAAATAACTCAGGTTGGAACGGGTGATGTTATCGGCATCGGGAGGACCCTCGGAAGCCCTTACATCTCTTTGCATCCGTCGGTGGATTACCGTGATGGCGGCAATGCCGATACCTACCATTACGAGAAAGAGGAGGATCTTGAAAAAGAGCATGAGGCCAAAGGTGTTGTCGAAGAATTGCTCCCACCTGCTGATGCGCGCCCATGTTAAATAGATGCCAGTGAGCGCCAAGGTGATCATGCAGGTGACGCCGAGGATGCGTTCATGTTTCGGGATTCCTCCGATGAGCCGAGCAGGCCTAACAAAGATGTGGATGTAAAAAATTGCACCACAAAATACGACAGCTGCAAGGAGATGGAGGTACCCGATAATGAACCGCAGTGTTTTATGAAGAGGCCTCTGCAGGGCATCGGCCTTGTCCAGTATCTGCTCGGGGATTGGGTACTGATACCCATTCTTGATATAGGCAAAGCCAACGGTCTTGAGCGGGCCACCAGTGCTTTCTTGATGGCAAAATATGCATCCTTTTCCTGTTTGTGCTGCATACTGATCGGTTGCGAGCACAGGAGAGATTATTGTTAAGAGTAGTAATGCTGCACCCAAAAAGGCGATGCTGTAGTGTGGTTTGATTTTCATCTCCCATCTCTCTTGGGTAGGATAGCAAGTTAGCACAAAGAAGACATAGTAATAGTACTTCCGGTATCATTACCCCACCCCGTGCATAATGTCAATGTACGAAACGTGTATATTGTCTTGTTCTTGTATTGCAAGACATCTTGGTATCTGTTATGGTCATTTTTTGTGTTATATCGTGTATTTGAAGGATTGTCCCGCAATATTCGGCATATTTATTGCATATATTTATATATATTATTGTAATATGTATTGGTGGTGTCATTTAATTAAAGAGGAGGTAAAAAAGTGAAACGCTCTACTCTCTTATCGCTCTTGGTGACCATGGTGATCATTATGCTGGTTTCATCCGCCTCGTCAGCTGATCAGCCACATGTACAAACAGTGGTGGAGGGTAACACCGCATTTGCCCTCGAGCTCTACCAGGAGCTGCGCAGGGCCGACGGCAATCTGTTCCTATCACCCTACAGCATATCCACCGCCTTGGCCATGACCTATGGGGGTGCCAGGGGGGATACTGCCCAGCAAATGGCCGAGACCCTTCACTTTTCCCTTGACCAGAAACAGCTTCATCCGGCCTTTGCCCGACTCAGATCCGACTTGAATGCCGTCCAGAGAAGGGGACTGATCCGATTACACATTGCAAACTCCCTGTGGCCGCATAAGGACTATCCCTTTCTCAAAGAATACCTGGCATTAATGAAGAAATACTATGGGGCCTCTATTACGCCAGTGGATTACAAAACAGCTAATGAGGAGGCGCGCACAAGGATCAACGAATGGGTCGAAGAGGAAACTGAGGGAAAGATCACGGATCTGATCCAGCCTGGCGTTCTCACGCCGCTGACGCGACTCGTTCTGGTCAATGCGATCTATTTCAAGGGGAATTGGGCACGGCAGTTCAAGAAATCCCTGACGCAAGACGCCCCTTTTTACCTGACACGGGAAAAGACAGTTCAGGCACCGTTCATGTCCCAAGAGCACACGTTGCGATATGGGGAAGATGAGGGACTGCAGATCGTGGAACTACCGTATGAGGGAGATGATCTCGCGATGTTGATCCTTCTGCCGAGGCGCATCGACGGCCTAGCCGAGCTTGAAAAGGCCCTGACACCCGAAAACCTCAACCAGTGGATCACACATCTCCGGGAGCAGGAGCTAGATGTTTTTGTGCCGAAATTCAAACTTGCTTCCTCTTTTAGTTTGAACGAAACTCTGGTAGCAATGGGCATGCGCGATGCCTTCGACCAGACCAAGGCTAATTTCGCTGGCATGGACGGCACTACATTATTATACATCAGCGCCGCCATTCACCAGGCCGTTGTTGAGGTTAATGAAGAGGGGACCGAGGCTGCTGCAGCGACAGGAATTGCCATGAGCTTAAAGGCTGTGCCGGAACCTCCCCCGACGTTTCGAGCTGACCATCCCTTCCTCTTCCTGATCCGTGACAACAAGACCGGGAGCATCCTGTTTATGGGTAGGGTCGTTGATCCAACAACCTAAGGTGAAGAACAGAGATATGCTAATGCCGGTGGTGTGACACTAAGCCGGGAGACAGGTAATGCTTGATAAAACTGCACGGCGGATAAAGAGAGAGATTATGCTTCGTAGCTTCTTAGGGCACTTTGGCGTCGCCAAGGTGACTTTCATGGTTACCTTATGCGCAATGCTTTCTTCCTTTTTGTTGTATTGGCTCATTGGCACTATTGTAGATGCATTTGTGCTCGTTGGTATCGTCTCCTCCATCTTAGTCCCTGCTCTTGTGGCCCCACCAATTGCCTATTCTCTTTTGCGGCTTGCGCATAGACTTGGTCTGGCGGAAAGGGAGCTGCTCAACGCCTATAACAACTTAGAACTACAGGTGAGGATGCGCACGGCCGAGCTTGTCACCGCGAATAGACACTTACAGGATGAAATTACCAAGCGCATTCGGACGGAAAAGAAGCTCAAGAAGGGGGTTGAGCGACTGAACAAAAGCCTGGAGCAATCGATCATGGCCATCGCTGCGGTCACCGAGATACGGGATCCTTTTACCGCCGGTCATCAAAACCGGGTGACAAAGCTTGCCTGTGCCATTGCAAAGGAAATGGGCCTTGCCAAGGGTCGGCATGAGAGGCTCAGGCTGGCAGCTATGGTGCATGACGTCGGCAAGGTAAATATACCCACTGAGATTCTCATCAAGCCCAATCGATTAAGCGAACCCGAGTTCAATATTATTGAGGCTCATCCCCAAATAGGTCATGATATATTACAGGGGATCGATTTTTCCCGACCGATTGCTAAAATTGTACTGCAACATCACGAATTTTTGGATGGTTCTGGCTATCCCCAGGGACTCGCGGGTGATAAGATCATGCTGGAGGCGCGGATCTTGGCGGTAGCTGATGTGGTGGAAGCCATGACCTCGCGACGCCCCTATCGACCGGCCCATGCTCTCGAGGGTGCATTGGAAGAAATCCTGCACCAGAAGGGCGTTCTCTATGATCCAGTGGTTGTCGATGCCTGCCTGCGGGTCTTTCACGAGAGAGAGTTCGCATTTGAGTAGCCCACACATGAGTTCCCGCGCAATGCACGCCGTGCAACTCACACCTTGATATTACCGCTGTTTAGATGATAATATCCTGACATCACTAGCTTTTTCGCTGGTGAACACCTTGTGTGCATCGCAAGAGGTGCATGAGTATGCATCTCAAGGGGGTATAAAGAGGTTAGGGAGCATATACCCGTATGCATAACAGAGCTCAAAAGGCATCAAAGAAACCCAACATCCCTGATGAGGTTACCGTTAAGTGGCAAGGCATCGTTGACCTCATGGCCAAGACAGTGGGCGTGCCGGCAGGGCTCATCATGAAGGTCGATCCGCCGCAGATCGAGGTTTTTATATCAAGTGCCACCGAGGGCAACCCCTATAAGCACGGGGAACGCGCAGACCTCAATACCGGCCTGTACTGTGAGACGGTCATGAAGCAGCGCAGTCCCCTTTTGGTTCCCGATGCGCTGCACGATCCTCAGTGGGATCACAATCCGGATATTGAGTTGGGCATGATCTACTACCTCGGATACCCGCTGGTGTGGCCTGACGGAGAAATCTTCGGTACCATATGCGTGCTTGATAACAAGGACAACCCGCACGCCTCTACCTATAAAGATTTATTCTCCGAATTTCAGCACATCATTGAAGGAGATCTACGCATCATGTTCGAAGCTGCCGAGCGCGAACAGCTTGTGCGCCTGGAATTGGAGGAGGCTGATTTTGCATACCGGATAGTGGCCGATTTTACCTACGATTGGGAGTATTGGGTGAACCCCGACGGAACCATTCGCTACATGTCGTTTTCCGCCGAGCGCATTACGGGGTACACGAATAAGCAGTTTATTGACAACCCTCCCTTACGGTGGGAGATCATCGTTCCTGAAGATAGAGACATCTGGGATCGGCATTATGCGGAAGAGCGCCGAGCTCAGAAGTTTTACGAAGTGCAGTTCCGTATCCGCAGAAAAGACGGGCAGATTCGTTGGATCGAGCATGCCTGCCAGCCGGTAAAAGGTCCGAGCGGAGAATTCTGGGGTTTACGCGTTAGTAACCGCGACATCACGCCCCGCAAGCACACTGAGGAGGCGCTCAGAAGAAGTGAGCAGAGCCTTGCCGAGGCCCAGCGGATTGCCCATCTGGGAAACTGGGACTGGAACATTGTGACCAATGAACTCAGTTGGTCCGATGAGGTCTACCGGATCTTTGGACTCCGGCCACGGGAGTTTGGTGCAACCTATGAAGCCTTCCTTGCCTCAGTGCATTCTGATGATCGTGACGCCGTCAAAAAGGCAGTGGACGAATCGCTTGTCGATCCGCACACGCCCTATAGCATCGATCACAGGGTGATACGCCCGGATGGGTCCGAGCGTATTGTCCATGAGCGCGGTGAGGTAACCTTTGGCGAAACCAGAAAGCCGATCCGCATGATCGGTACGGTTCATGATATTACGGAGCTCAAAAAGGCCGAAGTCGAAGCATTTCGTGCACGCAGAGAACTGATGCGGATAGAACGGGTATCGCGCATGGGGGAATTGACAGCGTCCCTGGCACATGAATTGAATCAGCCCCTGACCGCTATCCTCAGCAATGCCCGGGCGGCCCTTCGCTTTCTCCAATCAGACCGGCTTGATCTCGCTGAATTACGAGAGATACTGCAGGACATAGCGAACGATGACAAAAGGGCAAGTGACATAATCCGGGGCGTCAGGTCTATGCTCAAGCAGGAGGAAATTGAACAAGAGACCATTTCGATCAATGATGTTTTGCGTGACATGATCTCTCTTTTCCACAGCGAAGCCATTATCAGAAACATAGAAGTCGAGATGGATCTTCCCGATACATTACCATTGGTCCATGTAGACAGGGTACAGATCCAGCAGGTGATACTTAACCTTATTATGAACGCCGCAGAAATAATGTCGCACAAGGAGCCTGAAGGCAGAAAGATCATTCTGCAAACACGCCCTATTGATCACGGTGCTGTGCAAGTGGCTGTACGCGATTTCGGTCCCGGTATTGCAGAGAAAGACCTGGATCATATCTTCGAGCCCTTCTTCACCACGAAGCGCTCCGGTCTAGGGATGGGGCTTTCAATCAGCCGTTCCATCATTGAAGCACACGGCGGTCGCATATGGGTTGCAAATAATCCGGATAAAGGGGTAACATTCTATATCGAAATACCGATTCTGACTACTAGTAATCAGTGAACAGTAATCGGTGATCAGTGGTCAGTAAGGGAAGGATCATGATGGAACTGAATCATGCTCAGAGTTTTCGTGATCTGGTCGTCTATCAAAAGGCTAAAAAGGTGGCACGCACAGTCTTTGAAATTACCAAAGACTTTCCAAAGGGAGAAACCTATGCCCTGACCGATCAAATCCGGCGGGCATCCCGGTCCATTGGAGCACAGATTGCGGAAGCCTGGGCCAAGCGGCGTTATGAGAAGCACTTTATTAGTAAGCTAACAGACGCGGATGCCGAGCAGATGGAGACCCAGCACTGGATCGACGAAGCGCGCGACTGTCAATATCTGGATCAGCAACAGGCGGAGGAGTTGACGAAGGAACTTATGCAAATCGGGCGTATGCTCAATTCGATGATGGTTAAGGCCCATCTATTTTGCGGGCAGAACGATCATGTTATGCGCGAGGAGATGGCGGAATACTTAACAGATACTGAGTGATCAGTGATCGGTGATCAGTAATCAGTGATCAAGTGGTTCGGGGTTTTTTACTGATTACTGTTTACTGATTACTGTTAACTGGAAATTGGTAATTAACCGATGCCTGATGACCGATCACCGATAACTGCATTAAGGCCTATCGTTTTCATAATCGACGATGATGCCTCCGTTCGCAAGAGTCTCTCGCGGCTGTTACGTTCAGCGGGATTTGAGGTGGAGGTTTTCGCCTCCGCTAACCTGTTCCTGGAGCGCGAGCACTATGATGGAATCGGGTGTATCGTTCTCGATGTGCGGATGCCGGGCATAAGCGGCATAGACCTGCAGGATGAGCTGAGCAAGGCCGATTACAGCATGCCCATTATCTTTATCACCGGTCACGGCAATATCCCCATGGGCGTGCAGGCCATGAAAAAAGGCGCCGTCGATTTCCTTGCCAAACCTTTTGATGATGAGGAGCTCCTGCAGGCGGTGCGGGAGGCGATTGAAAAAGACACGCAAGGGAGAGCGGAATATGCCGAAGTGCATGACATCCGCGGGCGCATTGCACTGCTTACTGCTCGTGAATTTGACGTCCTCCGTTACGTCATCACCGGCATGCTGAACAAGCAGATTGCGTACGAATTGGGCATCGCCGAGAAAACGGTGAAGGTCCACCGCGGTCGCATTATGGGGAAACTCGGTGTTGACTCGGTGGCAGATTTAGTCCGCCTGGCCGAGAAGGCGGGTATTACCCCCCCCCCTCACTGATAACTGTTCACCGATCACTATTCTCTGATCACCGATTACTGTTCACTGATCACTGAGTTCTGGTCACCGATCACTGACCTCTGATCACTTTCCTTATCATATAAGACCAAGGTCCAATAGACATCTGCTCAGGTCTTCTTTATTCTTGGTTACAAGCTATATAGTGATCCCGCACACATATGACCGAAGGTGGAAGGGTATCCTTATGCACCCTATGCAAAGCAAGGCCTATGTCATTGATGATGATGAATCAATCCGGAGGTCATTTGAGAGGCTGTTGCGATCCGCAAACCTCGAGGTAGAAACGTTCGCCTCCGTAGAGGAATTCTTCAGCGGCGAACGGCTCAACAATAATGCCTGTATCATCGTTGATCTGCGAATGCCCGGTTCAACCGGTTTTGATCTCCAGCGTGAATTGAGGTCACGAGGAATAGGGATGCCGGTCATTGTGATTTCCGCCAGCGATGATGCACAGACCCGTGAACATGCACAAAGACTCGGAGCGGCGGCTTTTTTTCGAAAACCCATCGATGATCAGGCCTTGCTGGATGCCATCTGGTGGGCTATCTCGGGAGCGAAACAATAGAGAAAGACGAGGGATGAGGATGTTTTTAAGTTGGTAATGGAAGGGGGTCATGTTGGGGCGGGGAAGAGTCACGAGATGGTGCGGTATCTTAAAGGGGATGATATCTTTAGCGTTCTTGCCAATGCTCACAGGATACCTCCCTGGCATCAAGCTTATCACGGAGGTTTCCCGGCATCGACAACAATAAGGAGGGACTGCAACAGAACGCCGACGGTTTCTACGACATCTATTTTGGTCCCAAGCCGCCGACCGGCAAGGAAAGCAACTGGCTGCAGACCATCCCCGGGAAAGGCTGGAACGTGATACTCTGTTTATACGGTCCGCTGCAGCCCTGGTTCGACCCCGCAGGGAGACGGGATGTCGAGTTTTTAAGTCCCAACATATCGGGATGCTGGAGGGGCTCCACAAGACCTGGCGGCCTGGTGACCCTGAGTTGGTGAAGTAGTGAAGAAAAGATAATAAACGTATCACAAAAAAAGGAGGATGTAATGGACGAACAGACAGGTCAACAGCCAGAGAAAAAAACAGTGACCGAGCAGCTCAAACAAGAAATGGCAAAGTGGCAGACGAAGATGGATGAAGCCAAGGTGCAGATGCATTTAGCAAAAAAAGAAGCGCAAGCGAAGGTCCAGCCGCATCTTGATCAGTTGGATTCTGAATTAAAGCAGGCAAGAGAAAAATTGAAGCGGCTTCAGAGTACTTCAGGAGATGCGTGGCAGGAGATCCATCAAGGATTGAAAGTTTCGTTTAAGGCCATGCAGCAGTCGTTTGAGAATGCAAAGAAACATTTTCAAAAAAAGGAAGAAGAGTAATTCCGCGCCTCTATAGCCTCTCGGAGCCATGCTTCGACCCCGCAGCCCTGCGCTAGGGCGGGAGACGGGATGTAGAGTTTGCGAGGTCACGCCAGGGCGCAACTGTGGGAGGGGCGCTACAAGACCTGGTTGCCGGGTGAGATTGCATTGATGAAGTGACCTTAATAGGCGTATTTCAGTTGATAAGGAGGAGTTATGAAATAAGAGATCTCTTTGGAGGAAACAAAGGAGCAGATCTTTCTTGGTTCGTGCCAGCTCTAGAGCGCCTACGTCCAGAAAATCAATATAGAGCATGATCAAGATGGGAAATATTTGACGAAAGCGGCGGCTGAGGCAATCAAGCTGGCCAGGCTCATCGACCACACGACATGCCTTGAAGGGGAGATCTGTGATGCCAGCAAGATGTGGGAGCAATACGGCGTTCCAGGGACATAACTCACTTGACGTGATATAGATGCCAGGCCTACACTATTGAAAAAGTCAAATCTCTCATTGTCGCAAATGTCGGATCAGGTCTTGGTCTATAGCATCGCTGTGAACATTGGAGAAAGGAGGGGATGGGGTTGGATTACCTTCTTGGACGAATTGTCCTGGGCCTAATCCATAGTCTGAGCAAACATTGGAACGGCAAAAGGCCGATTCTAACCATCCCTGTGGGGTAGTTATCGTATCAGTATAGTTGTATGGGAGCATGCGAGGGGGAAGTATGAAGAATGTGCTCATGATCGTGTACATCGTCGTGCTGTTAATGAGTGCGCCGGTCTGTTTCGCAGACGAGAACACCGACCAGAAACCCTGCCGCGCATGGAATGACGATCAACGGAGTATCTGTCCCGATTACCACCCCAAAGGCACTCCGGGCGAGAGGGTCCTTGCCATAGGCGACAGGATAGTGGCCGACGGCACGCGGCGGATAGGAGGGTGCTGGGATTTCGCGAACGCGGTCTACAACTGCGCAGGCTACCAGGAAAAGTCACGAACTGTTGTTTTCCAGAGCGAAGAGAATGAGAAAGGCCCGTATCTGAAGGACTGGGACATTATACAACCCGGCGATTGGATCATGCACACCAACGTAGACTATCGCTCACGCGAGGGGATAACGCACAGTGCGATATTCGTCAGCTGGAAAGACAAGGAACAAAAGATCGCAATAACACTGGATTATGTAGGCGAGAAACGCTACGAGACGGCACACTACAGCGAGCACGACCTGACCGAGGTTTATTGTATCTACCGCGCGATACCCGGAACGGAAGAGGCTGTAGAATAGTGCGGAATGAGCACGGTTGAGGGTAGCGAAGGTGTAGGGGGTGGCTTAAGTAATGAAAATCATTGGTGGCGGTGCAGGGAATTGAACCCCGGACACTGCGGATATGAGCCGCATGCTCTAACCATCTGAGCTACACCGCCACGCCTGTTATGCTTTGGCTGTTATTGTATGTAAGGCCAGAGGGGTTGTCAACCCAGCCCGTGCCGTTAGGTGCCGATCTCCTTCCGCATCTTTCTGATCGTCTCTGTACGGTCTGGGGTGCCGAAGATCCCTGAGCCAGCCACAAAGATGTCTCCTCCGCGGCGTGCTACCTCCCCGATGTTGTCCACCTTGATCCCTCCGTCCACCTCGATTTCGACATTCAGCTTTTGTTCGGTGATCATACGCTTCAATTGTTCTATCTTGGGGAGCATCGTCGGGATAAATTCCTGTCCCCCAAAACCCGGGTTCACCGTCATGATCATTACCACGTCCAGGTCGGGGAGGATGTAGTCGAGGCTCTCGAGGGGGGTCGCGGGATTGAGGGCCACCCCTGCCTTGATCCCCTTTTCCTTGATGGCGTTGATTGTTCGGTGCAGGTGGGTACAGGCCTCCACCTGGACGGTAAGGATGTCGGCTCCGGCCTCGATAAACGCATCGAGGTAGCGATCGGCGTTTTCAATCATGAGGTGGACATCGAGGGGGGTGCTCACCACCTTTTTCAGTGCCTTGACCACCACCGGGCCGATGGTGATGTTAGGGACGAAGTGCCCGTCCATCACATCCACATGGATCCAGTCGGCCCCGGCTTCGATCACGTCCTGGACCTCATCGGCCAGGCGGGCCAGATCCGCCGAAAGTATGGAGGGAGCTATTTTCTTCATGCACCTGACGCTGCGGCGAGCTGCGCAGCCTTTCTGGTCTTCTTTTTGAGCCGGCTGATCTGGCGTTTGTAGATGGTGGCCATCCGCCTGTCACCCTTTTCCAGGGCCTCGGTTCGCTTGGCCTTGATGGTAATAATCCGCTTTTTCAGCTGTTTGACGGTCAGCTCTTTTTTCTTCGCCTTCTTGACGGCCTTTCCGGCCGCAGGGGGTGCTTCCTCGGGGACTGGTTTGGCTGGTTTGGCCTGCCTGATAAAGTCCAGGAGTTCTTCTTTCTTCATCCCGCTTACACCCTCGGCCCCCATCCCCTTGGCCAGGTCACGCAGCTCTTTGACCGTCATCTTGTCGAGAGGTTTCTCTTTTGCTGACATATGTGCTCCCTTTTTCTGTTTCTCACAGAGATGAAATCAATCAATAACAGAGATTGGAGGAAAAAGCAAGAGCGGTGACAAAGTTACTTGCGATCGGCTGTTACAATATCACGATGCTTTTTTATGTGTTTTTACTTTTACACGTCAGCTTAAACCATTATTTGGAGGTATATTGAATTTTGCTATAGTTTAATTGAGACTAGTAAATATTAGATAAAGAAAGTTGAATCTTCATTCTTGACATTTTGCCGCAGAGGGTTGCTGCTCATCCCGTGACAAGCACTCCGCCATTTTAGAGGCACCAGGCTTCCCGCCATTGTGGTACAATACAGAAGAGAAGACGTTTACTGAGTTTTTGTATTCCTGAACTATGGCAACAACAACGCTGACCGTTCGGGGGCCTTATGATTTTGCGCTTTCTTTGAAGGCGAGGGCAAGCTTTTCTCCGGAGCCTGAAGAAGACGCCACGGTGTTGCGCATGGCGGTGAGAATAGACGGGAAGGCTGTATTGATGGAAGTCCGGCAGACATCATCAATGCCCGCCGTGCTTCAGGTCTCCTCTCGTGATGATGTGCCCCCGGAACGTTTGCAGGAGCAAGCGGGGTGGATCGTTCTCGCCGATCTTGACCTTGAACCCTTTTACCGTATGGCGGAGAACCATCCAATACTTGGTTCTATCGCTGCCTCATTTCGCGGTATGAAACCGATGCGCCCGGCCACGCTTTTCGAGATGGCGGTAGATGCAGTGATAGAACAGCAGATTTCGTTAACTGCTGCCCGCAGGATACGAGCCCGTGTGGTCGAGCGCTTCGGTGAGAGGAAAGACGGACTGTGGATCTTCCCGTGCCCGGAAGCACTGGCGCGGGCATCGTTGGAGGAGTTGCGTGCGTGCGGTCTCTCATGGCGGAAAGCGGAGTATATCAACGGGCTTGCCAGAACCATAGTAGACGGTTCATTCGATCTCGATAGTCTAAAAGGCATGTCTGATAACGCAGTTCGTTCGACAATCAGCGGGATTCGGGGGTTCGGTCGCTGGTCGGCGGACTATATCCTTATCCGCGGCCTGGGGCGCCCGGACGCCGTGCCTGCTGATGACCTGGCAGTTCGCACCATTGTCGGGAAATACCTTGGGGATGGCAGCCGCATGACGGCGGAGCAGGTGGAGGGGGCACTTACGCCCTTTGCGCCTTACCGGGGGATCGCGGTATTTTACCTGTTGGTGTATCATCGGCTTGCACCTGACAGAACTTGAAACAAGGAGGGCGAATCTTGGTTCGTAACGGCTTGTCCGAAAGTGGCTGGTGGGTATCCGTGACAAGCGCTCCCTGATTTTAGAAGAACCAGATTTAACCCTATTAACTCCCCTCTTCCTTCCCAGCCCCACAGAGGGGTTTTTTATTTGCCAGGGGAATTGCCCTTTGGGCTTGACAAGGTTGTGGTTTTCAGCGGATTATGAGCGCAACTAATGAGGGGAGATAGTAGGGTATGGAGAAAAAGAAAGAGGATTGTAAGATCAGGGAACGCTACGAACGATCAGTGGTTAATATAGAAAAATAAATTTGTCTCAAAAGTTTTTAATCACCTGATTAGTATGCCAATAAAAAAAGCGCACTAGCGAAAAATTTCCGTTAGCGCGCTTTTTAGATCTTCGCATCAGCGAAGAATCTAGATAAAAATACTTCTCTACTTGCGGGCGAAAAGCATCCAAACACCAGCCAAGATAAAGAAGGCTGACCATGCGGTGATCCCCAAAAAGTCCCATACTGCGAAGTCAACGAGCAGAAACAAGATACCAACAATCAGAACCACCACACTAAACCACATGCCTCCACCTTTCTTCTTTGCTGCTCTTCTTGCTTTTGCCATGTTTCCCCTCCCTACTTATTTGTTGTTCCTTTTGTAGCGCAACTTTGCTTTATTGTCAATACTTTTTTTACTTTTTTCTTTTTTTATCCCAAGATCGTAAGGGGCTTTTGATTGTAAGAAATTGATAACTGTGATAATAGAGGCTATATTTTTATTTTAACGGTACCTATATATTGAAATTTTACTATTTGTGTTTATTGGGTATTTTACACTTGCATTAGTTCTCTTTTTCTTTCAGTGATGGGAATATGGCTGATAGTGAGGGTCAGGCATTAAGGATATCAATTTTTTAATGGTTTGTTGAAAGTACCTTTAGAGTTGTTTTATTTTTAGCACGACACAATGATTTCTCTTGAACTGCGAGCTTTATCTTATGGGGAACGAGCTTTGGTATAAAGACGGACTTCGATTCGAATGTCAGCGGTGCGGGGGCTGCTGTACCGGATTTTCCGGCACCGTGCGCGTCAGCGATGAGGAGATTGCCGTGTTTGCTCACCGTCTCGGTATCACTGAGGCTGAGTTCCGTAGACAGTACACGCGGATCGTGGGAGGCGGGGCTATTAGTCTCATCGAGAAGAAGAACACGGACTGCATCTTTTTTGAGAGGGAGCGTGGATGCACGGTGTACGAAGACCGGCCCCGACAGTGTCGGACGTGGCCTTTTTGGCGTTACAATGTCTACTCACCAGGGCACTGGAGACGGGAGGCAAAGCGATGCCCCGGCATGAACAGGGGCCAACTCTATCCCCCGGACCTCATCACGGAGCTGAGTGAAGACGACGGCAGTTCGGGTTCCCTTTCGTGAGCTGCATGATAAACATTGGGTCATATGGGCCCCTGGTGAGTGATAGTAAGGTGAATAAGAAATGGAACAGTTTCCTTACGCGTACCTTGTTCTAATAACCCGAAGGGCAGAGTTCCACGGGCTTGCCCGTGGGTGAATGAATAGGCGGCGATATGCTATGATGTTAGTGTGGAAGTCAGATTATCTGGACACACGGCATATCGTACTGAATATCATATTGTATGGATAGCGAAATATCGCCGCCGTATCCTAAATCCTGGTGTGTGTGGTTATTTAAGAAAACTTTTTCCGAAGGTACTGAAGGGTATGCCTGGTTGTGAGATAGTAGAATATAATGTGCAGGTGGATCACATACATATGGTGATGATAATTCCACCGAGGTATTCAGTAAGTGATGTGATGGGGAGGCTCAAAGGTAAGACAGCAAGTCAGCTGAGGAGAAAGTTTTCTTGGTTGCAGAAGGTATATTGGAAAGAAAATGTTGTGTGGTCGCCAGGATATTTTGTTTCAACAATTGGAGTAGATGAAAAGGTAATATTAGAATATGTGAAATGGCAAGC
>Ga0307425_1001166_pt1 | contig 15995 bp, 10 predicted proteins | sample SalMarWE160330MG_FD_202152 | JGI IMG/M metagenome (GOLD analysis project Ga0307425, IMG submission 202152) | Salt marsh sediment microbial communities from the Plum Island Ecosystem LTER, Massachusetts, United States - WE1603-30 | ecosystem: Environmental > Aquatic > Marine > Intertidal zone >... | reverse complement strand
GGCGATCTTTCAAACCTTGAAACCTTCGAGGCAGAACTCCAGGGTGTCGATACGGTTATCCACAATGCGGCCCTGGTCTCGTTTCGTAAGTCGGATGCGGAAGCGATCTACCAGTCCAACGTGATTGGTACGCGGAACCTCGCCCAGGCTGCGCTGGCAGCGGGCTGTAAGAATTTCATCTTCATCAGTTCCATTTCAGCCATCGGCGCCAATCCCGATGGGGTTTCTGATGAGACCATGATCCCCGATCTGGAGTACAAGCGCCAGCACGATATGTATGGATTCAGCAAACGGGTCAGCGAGACGGAATTGCAAGGAATGGCAGACAGCATGCGTATCGTTATGCTCAACCCGAGTGTGGTGCTTGGCCCAGGTTCCGACCGCATCCGGTCGGTGTACCGTATAGCCAGGTTTTTACCAGTGACCCCCATGCTCTCCTATGTCAATAGCTTCGTGGATGTGCGCGATGTAGCCCGCGCCGTGCCATTGTCATTGACAGAAGGCCGCAGTGGCGAACGCTATATCGTCACCGCGCATAACGAGGAGATGCTTGTGTTCGTCAGACTGGCCCTGCGCGCGATGGGTAAAAAACCGCTCATTTTTCCGGTCTCCGGCGCAGGTATTCGTTTGCTGGATGCGATCCTATGGGTCATGGATCTGTTCCGGCTGAACCCGGGCATCCGCCGCCCATCGGAAATGGTGGTGGACAAAATCTGTTCCTCGGAAAAGATCCGTCGCGAGATGGGCTGGGAGCCGCGGTTCACGTTAGAGCAATCGATCATAGACTCGATCACTGTTCAATAATTTATTGCGAGGAGGTACTTATGTCCAAGTACGAATTACCCAAAACCTATGACTTCAACGCCACCGAGGCCCGCATTTACGCCATGTGGGAGACGGGCGGCTACTTCAGGCCATGGAATGATCCGAACAAGCCGGGTTTCGATCCCAAGATCGAACCGTTCGTGATCTCGATCCCGCCGCCCAACGTAACCGGGGAACTGCATCTGGGTCACGCAATGTTCATCAGCATGGAAGACCTGATGATCCGTTACCACCGTATGAAAGGCTACTCGGCACTGTGGGTGCCGGGCAGCGACCATGCCGGCATTGCAACCCAGTTGCAGGTGGAGAAGATGCTGCTCAAGGAAGGCACTTCTCGCGAAGAGATCGGACGCGAGGAGTTCGAACGCCGTACCTGGGATTGGAAGCACAAGTACGGCGGCATCATCACCAACCAGATCCGTCGCCTGGGCGCTTCCTGTGACTGGGAGCGCGAGCGCTTCACGCTGGATGAAGGCCTGTCGCGCGCTGTGCGCGAGGCCTTCGTGAGCCTGTACGAGAAGGGGCTGATCTACCGCGGCCCGCGCCTTATCAACTGGTCGCCAGGCCTCAAGACGGCTGTCTCCGACCTGGAAGTGGAGTACAGCGAAGAGGAGGCCACGCTTTATTACTTTAAATACATGTTGGAGGATTCGCAGGAGTACATTCCTGTGGCCACCATCCGGCCGGAGACCATCCTGGGCGATACGGCCGTAGCCGTGCACCCCGAGGACGAGCGCTACCAGAAGTACATCGGCAAGACCGTGATCGTGCCGATCCTGGGACGCGAGATTCCCGTGATCGCGGATGCGTATGTCAGCCGCGAGTTCGGCACGGGCGCTTTGAAGATCACCCCCGGGCACGACCCCAATGATTACGATATCGCCCAGCGCCACAACCTGCCGGTGATATCCATGCTGGATACGTCCGCCCGCATCAATGAGAACGGCGGCCAGTACCAGGGTCAGGACCGCTTCGAAGCACGCAAAACCATGTGGGAGGATATGCGCGCTAAAGGTCTGGTCATCAAGGAAGAGCCTTATACCACCACTATCCCGCGTTCACAACGCGGTGGCGAGATCATCGAGCCGATGATCTCCACGCAGTGGTTCGTGAAAATCGCGCCGCTGGCCGAGAAAGCGCTGGCCGCCGTGAAAAACGGAGACATCCGCATCGTGCCGGAGCGCTTCGAGAAGGTCTACTTCAACTGGTTGGAGAACATCAAGGACTGGTGCATCAGCCGCCAGTTGTGGTGGGGCCACCGCATCCCGGTCTGGTATTGCGCGGATTGCGGCGAGCAGACCTCCACGCGTGAGGACCCAACGGCCTGCGCGCATTGCGGTTCGAAGAACATCGAACAAGACCCGGACGTGCTGGATACCTGGTTTTCGTCGGGTCTGTGGCCGTTCTCGACACTGGGCTGGCCGGATGAGACGCCCGATTACAAATATTTCTACCCGACCTCCTACATGGAGACCGGTTACGACATCCTGTTCTTCTGGGTGGCGCGCATGATCATGGATGGTTTGGAGTTCACCGGGAAAGTGCCTTTCCACACGGTGTATTTGCATGGCCTGATCCGCGATGGGAACGGTGCGAAGATGTCCAAGACTTACGGCAATGTGATCGACCCGTTGCAGGTCATGGACGAATTGGGTACGGATGCCCTGCGCTTCACACTGCTGGTGGGTTCGACGCCGGGAAATGATATGAACCTGGCAGTCAGCAAGGTGGAGGCCAACCGCAACTTTGCCAATAAGGTCTGGAATGCAGGCAGGTTTGTGTTATCAGCGATCAGCGAACAGCAATCAGCGGTCAGCGAGGAGGCGGAGTGGACCCTGGCAGACAGATGGATCTGGGCCAAAACCCAGGAGCTGGTGAGAAACGTGGAGCGCCTGTTCCAGACTTTCCAGTACGGCGAGGCCGGGCGGCAGATTTACGAGTTCTTCTGGTCCGATTTTGCGGACTGGTACGTGGAGATCGCTAAAGGCCAACTCACTGAGGGCGGTGCGCGCGCGTACCGTACAGCCGAGACATTGACGCGCGTGCTTGACCTGTGCCTGCGCTTGCTGCACCCCTTCACACCCTTCGTGACCGAGGAGTTGTGGGGGCACCTGCGCCGCGCGATCCAGGACTCGCCCTTGGCCGGACTGGCCGGCGACTGGCCGGAGGCGTTGATCGTGGCACGTTGGCCGGAATCGCGCGAGCCGGAGGGCTGGGAAGCTGGGGTAGTGGCGGATTTCAACCTGCTGCAGGAGATCGTACGCTCCATCCGTAATTTACGGGCGGAGAAAGGTGTGGCGCCTTCGCGGCGCATCCCCGCCACTTTTGTGGGTGGCAAACAGGCGACTCTCTTGGGTGAACAGGTCCAGGTGCTGGCTGCGCTGGCGGGATTGGACGAAGCCCAGGTGATCCTGTCTGTAGCTCTGAAGGAGAAACCCGAAGAGGCTATCGCGTTGGTGGTCGGCCCTGTGGAGGTCTACCTGCCGTTGGCCGGGATGGTGGACCCTGACCAGGAGCGCGCGCGGCTGGAGAAGGAACTGGGCGAAGCCGAAAGCCACATTGCGCGGCTGGAGAAACTGCTGGCAGGCGACTTTGCCAAAAAGGCGCCGGAGCTGGTGGTCGCCAAAGAACGCGAGAAGCTGGCGGGTTACAAAGAAACCGCCGAAAAAATCCGCTCACAGATGTAGCCAAAGAGTGGGGACTATTCTCAAGTAGTCCCCACTCTTTTTATGAGCGCCTGAGCCAGCGGTCATATTTTTGCAGTAAAATCTGATGTGGCTTCAGTCGTTGCAGGACTCGGAGGGGCAGAATGCGGGCTTTACGCCTGGCTAACGCCAACTCATTTAGGGAATGAAACCTGGGCAGAGGGTTGTATAATGGATTAAGGGTCTTGTTGCCAGTCTTACCAGCTGGCCTTGTGGAGTGGGAGCCATGCCCGGAAAAGTAAAATCTGCACGACCCAATCGCAAAGCCGCCAACCCTGCCCCAACGATCAAAGCAGCGCGTACAAAGAGACAATCTTTTCCCATCGTCGGTATCGGCGCCTCGGCGGGCGGACTGGAAGCGTTGGAGGCCTTTCTCAGCCATGTGCCGGCAGGCAGCGGTATGGCTTTTGTCATCGTCCAACACCTTGACCCAACGCACAAGGGTATCCTGGTGGAATTACTCCAGCGCGATACCACTATGAAAGTCATGGAGGTGAAAGACCGTACACGTGTCAAACCGGATTGCGTTTATGTCATCCCGCCTAACAAGGATATGTCCATCCTGCGCGGGGTCTTGCACCTGCTCGATCCGGTTGCGTCGCGCGGACTGCGCCTTCCGATCGATTTCTTTTTCCGCTCGCTGGCCGATGACCGGCGGGAGCAAAGCATTGGCGTGATCCTTTCTGGCATGGGCTCGGACGGTACGCTTGGTTTGCGCGCCATCAAGGAAAAAGCGGGCGTGGTCTTTGTTCAGGAGCCTGCCTCGGCCAAATTCGATAGTATGCCGCGCAGCGCCATAGAGGCCGGACTGGCTGATGTGGTCGCCCCGGTGGAAGGTCTGCCCGCCAAGATCGACGCTTACCTGCAGTATGCGCCCCTGATCACGAAACCTGGGCTGGCCGTCGAAGACAAATCCCAGAGCGGCCTCGAAAAAGTGGTGATACTGCTGCGCGCGCAGACCGGGCACGATTTTATGTTGTATAAAAAGACGACACTCTACCGTCGTATCGAACGGCGCATGAGCCTGCACCAAATTGATACGATCGCCAACTACGTACGATTCCTGCAAGTCAATACACAGGAGGTGGAACTACTTTTCTGCGAGTTGTTGATCGGTGTAACAAGCTTCTTCCGTGACCCAGAAGCGTGGGAACAATTAAAGGACGAAGTCCTTCCGGCATTAATGTCAGGGGGCACACCGAACCAGGTGCTGCGGGCCTGGGTGCCGGCCTGCTCCACTGGCGAGGAAGCCTATTCCTTGGCAATGCTTTTCCGGGAAGCGCTGGATGATCGCAACCCGGATAGAAATATCACCTTGCAGATCTTCGCCACCGATCTGGATCAGCAAGCCATTGAGAAGGCGCGCGCAGGCGTGTTCCCAGAAAATATCGCCGCCGACGTATCGGAAAAGCGGCTGGAGCGCTTCTTCGCCAAGGTGGAGCATGGCTACCAGGTGGCAAAATCCATTCGCGAGATGGTCATCTTTGCCCCTCAGAACATCATCATGGATCCTTCTTTCACCAAGCTCGACCTGCTGTGCTGCCGCAACTTGCTCATCTACCTGACGCCAGAATTGCAAAAGAAACTCCTTCGGCTTTTTCATTACAGCCTGAACCCGGGCGGCTATTTGTTTTTAGGAAGTGCAGAAACCGTTGGCAGCTTCACCAAACTGTTCTCGCCGCTGGCCGGGAAGACACGCCTGTACCGGCGGCTTGACATAGACCTGGACGCCGAGCCGGTCGAGTTCCCGACAGCCTTTACTGCCCCGCGCAAAGTAGCGAAACAAAAACGCTCAAAAGACACTGCCAATCTGCAAACACTGGCTGACCAATTGCTCTTGCAAAAGTTTGCTCCGGCAGCGGTATTGACTAACGATCAAGGCGATATTCTCTATATCAGTGGGCGCACGGGAAAATATCTAGAACCCGCGGCTGGAAAAGCCAACTGGAATGTCTTTGCCATGATGCGCGAAGGTTTGCGGTCTGCACTGACGAGCGCGTTCCACAAAGCGTTGCTCCAAAAAACGGCCGTCTCGCTCAAGGATTTGGTGGTGGGGACGAACGGGGGGAAGCAAACCCTGAATGTAACCATCCAGCCCCTCAGCGCAGGGAATGCTTTGGATGGAATGGTGATGATCGTCTTTACGGAAGTGGCTGCAAAGCCCCAAACCAAAATGGGCGGTAAGCCGCACGCGGAGAACGCGCGCTTGGATGAATTGAAACTGGAACTCGAATTCGCCCACCAGGAAGTGCGGAGCACACGCGCAGAGATGCAGACCTCACAGGAGGAACTCAAATCTGCTAACGAGGAATTGCAGTCCACCAATGAGGAACTGCAGTCTACTAACGAAGAGCTGACCACTTCGAAAGAAGAATTGCAATCCATGAACGAAGAATTGCACACGGTCAACCAGGAATTGCAAACCAGGATGGAGGAGCTTTCTCGCACCAACAACGACATGAAGAATTTGCTTGACAGCACCGATATTGCCACCCTGTTTCTGGATAATAATCTATGCGTGCGACGCTTCACCAGCGAGACGAGTAGGATCACGCAGTTGATTCCCGGCGATGTGGGGCGGCCGATCACCGATATCGCCTCGGCGTTGTTCTACCCCGAACTGGCTGAGGATGCCAGAAAAGCCCTGCGGGCACTGATCCAGGTGGAGCGGCAAATCCACACAACGGATGGGAATTGGTTTACAACGCGTATCATGCCGTATCGTACGCTGGATAACACCATTGACGGTGTCGTGATCACCTTCTTGGATATCACTTCCCTAAAAGAAGCAGGCAGGGCTGGGGAGGGTGAGAAGTGAGCTGCGTATGGCGATCACTTCGCCGGCTTCTCTAACATGGTTTGTCAGATAAGATCAAATAGAATGGCAGGTCCACCTTAGAAAAGGGTATGCCATGATAGGTAAAACCGAGCACTCATCCGGACCCGAACTACGCCGTAAGGCGGAGGCGAAATGGAACGAGGACAGGAAAAAAACCGGCCCTCTCCCCGAAACAGTGTCTGATGCGCGCCGCCTGGTCCACGAATTGCAGGTGCACCAGATCGAACTGGAGATGCAGAACCAGGAATTGCTGCGGATTCGGAGGGAATTGGAAGAGGCACTTGATAAATATACCGACTTGTACGACTTTGCCCCAGTGGGATATTTCACCCTGGCGAGCGACAGTGAAATCCGGCAGATCAACCTGGCCGGGGCGAGCCTGTTAGGCGTGGAGCGAGGGGCGCTGGTCAGGCGACGGTTCGGGGCATTTGTTTCCGACCAATCACTGCCAACCTTCAACTCGTTCCTTGAAAAAGTATTTTCCAGCCGGCAAAAACAGACCTGCGAAGTTGCGCTATCGAAAGATGGGGGGATTTTATTTTGGGCGTACATCGAAGCCCTGTATGAGGCTTCACATGTCCAGGGAGAATTTTGCCAGGCTGTTGTAATCGATATCACCTCACGGAAAAAGGCCGAAGAAGAACTTAGGTACCTGGGCATTCACGACGCGTTGACTGGTCTATATAACCGCGCCTTTTTTGTAGAGGAAATGGATAGGCTGGGACGCGGGCGGGGATTTCCTATCAGCATCATGATGATCGATGTGGATCATTTGAAGGACACAAACGACCGGTATGGTCACGCCGCTGGAGATGCCCTGCTCAAACGCGTCGCGCAGGCTTTGAATGCGACCTTCCGCGCCGAAGATGTGATCGCACGCATAGGAGGAGATGAGTTTGCCGTGCTGCTACCCGCCACGGGCGCAACCGCGGCGGAGGCCTCACTGCAGCGCTTGCAGCAGATTCTGCACGAGAACAATGCCGCGCACACCGGAATACCGATCCAACTTTCTCTCGGCGTGAGCACTGCCGAGATACCTGGGTCTCTTGCAGAGGCGCTCAAGGTTGCCGATAAGAACATGTATCATGAGAAACGAGGTAAGCAGGATGCCTCCTAAAAAATCGCAACCAGGGAAAAAATCAGGTGCCGCTGAATTGCGCCGCCAGGCGGAAGCCAGGTGGAACGAGCGCAAGAAGAAAACCGGGCCGCTGCCAGTGACCGAGGCGGAACTGCGGCGTCTGGTGCATGAATTGCAGGTGCATCAGATCGAACTCAAGATGCAAAACGAAGAGCTGGTGCAGGTTCGGGCGGAACTGGAGGCGGCTCTGCGCCGATATAGCGACTTATATGACTTTGCACCCATCGGGTATTTCAGTTTGGCGCGCGATGGAGCCATCCTACGGGTTAACCTGGCTGGGGCAACATTACTGGGCATAGAGCGCGGGGGGGTGGTCGGGCAGCGTTTCGCGCTGTTCGTCTCCGAAGAGTTCCGCCCAGAAGTCACCGATTATCTTGAGAAGGTTTTTGATTGCAATCATGAAGAGGGCATTGAGGTTGCGCTGGGTAGGACTGGAGGAAAATCTCGCTGGGTGCATATCATCGCGAGTTGCTCGGAAGATGGGCAGGAGTGCCGCCTTGTCATCGAGGATATTTCTGAGCAGAAACAGGCGGACAATGTACTGCGAGACAGCGAGAAGAAATACCGCCTGCTGTTCGAAAACGTCATGAACGGGTTCGCCCTGCACGAGATCGTGTTGGACGAAAAGGGCAAGCCTGTCGACTACGTGTTCCTGGAGGTCAATAAAGCCTTTGAGCAGCTCACTGGAAAAAAGCGCAAAGACCTGATCGGCAAGCGTGTGACCGAGGCTCTGCCAGGCACAGAAAAGGACCCCGCTGATTGGATCGGCATCTACGGACAGGTCGCCCTCACCGGCCAGGAGACACGCTTCGAGCAGTTTTCGGAAGTCCTTGGTAAGTGGTTTGCGGTACTGGCCTTCAGTCCCTGTCAGAACCAGTTCGCCACCATTTTCGAAGACATCACTGATCGAGTGCAAGCGGATAAGGCGCTTCTGGCAAGTGAAACAAAATTCCGCAATCTCTTCAACAACGCGGAAGTTGGCATGTTCAGAACACGGCTCGATGGTTCAGAAATCCTGGATATGAACGATCGGTTTATCGAGATTTTTGGACGCACGCGAGCGGATTTGCAGGGTTCCGCTTCAATGATCCATTGGGCAGACCCGCGTGAGCGAGAGGAGATGGTACGCCAGCTCCAGGCCGAGGGTCACGTAAGAGAGTTTGATTGTAGAATGCTGACGAAACAGGGTGAGGTGAAAAGATGTCTTACATCTGTGTATCTCCACCGTGAGGAAGGCATCCTTGAGGGATCCATCATCGACATCACCGAGCGGGTGCAGGCCCAGGATGAGTTGGAAGCCAGCGAGGAAAAGTTCCGCACCCTGGTCGAACAGCTTCCCGCCGTGGTGTACATCAACCCTGTAGACGATCCCAGCCACACCACCTACGTTAGCCCTAATATCCGAACCATGCTCGGATACACCCAGGAGGAATGGCTGCAGGACCCGAAGTTGTGGTCCAAGCGCCTGCATTTACAGGACCGCAAAGCGGTGGTCCAGGCGGTTGAGCGCATGAGAAAAACAGGGGTCGCGAAAAATGTAGAGTACCGCATCCTTGACAAGCAGGACCACGTGGTCTGGATCCAGGATCTCGTTGCCAAGATCTTGGGTCCGGATGGAAAAGCGGTTGCCTGGCAGGGCTTGATGCTGGATATCACCGAGCGGATAAGGGCAGAGGAGGGGCTGCGAGAGAGCGAGGAAAAGTACCGTTCCCTCTTCACGAATATCCCGGACGGCGTCTACCGCACAACCCCGGATGGAAAGATCCTGACGGCCAACCCGGCCCTGGTGGATATTCTGGCCTGCGACTCTCAAGAGGAACTTTTACAGAAGAGTGTCTATGACTTTTATCCGGAGAAACAGGATCGGGATGCATTCGTGCAAAAGGTCAATGAACTGGACGAGGTCGTCAATGTGGAAACTACGCTCAGACGCAAGGATGGCGAGTTGATCGTTGTGCTGGAGAACTTCAGCGCAGTGCGCGGCGCGGATGGCCAGATCAAATACTATGAAGGCACCATGACCGATATCACCAAGGTCAAACAGACTCAGGATGCATTGGCCCAGCACGCCGAGGAACTGGAACGCCTGTTTCACGCGACCGATTCCTTGCTCTCCGCCACGCCGTTGAATGTAGAGCAACAGGCTCATAATATCGTAAATTCCATTCAGACTGAGTTTGACCATACCAATTGCAGCATCATATACAGGGACGACTCCACGGTGGAGCTAAAACGCATTGCTGTTGTGGGACCTTACTCCGATCAGATCAGGAAGAATAAACTCTATCTGGATGGCGTGGGTCTGGTTCCCAAGGCGATTCGTATCGGGCAACTCATCAACGCAAAAGACGTCAGCAACCAGCCAGACTACGTGCTGGGCTGGGAGGCTGCGCGCTCTGAACTGGTCATCCCGCTCAAGCTGGGCGAGAAAGTGATCGGCGCGCTTGACATCCAGAGCGTAGAGCCGGCGGCTTTCGACGAGGACGACGAGCGCTTGCTCTCGATCTACGCTGATCGGGCCGTGGAAGCCCTCGAAAACGCGCGTCTCAACCAGAAAACCGAGCGCAACTTGAAACGCATCCTGTCGCTGCGCGCGGTCGACATGGCCATCTCCTCCAGTTTCGATTTGAGTGTGGTGCTGGATACCCTACTCGGACAGCTGACCACCCAATTGTCAGTCGACGCGGCCGATATCCTGCTCTACGACCGCTACGAGCACAGTCTGAAATTCTCGCACGGACGCGGTTTCAAGACGCAAGCGCTGCGCTTCACCAAACTGAAGCCAGGCGAGGGTCACGCTGGAAAGGCAATGCTGGAGAACAAGACAGTCCACATCGCCGATTTGGACCAGGATAAGAATGGACTGGCGCGCTCGGAATTGCTTCCGGAGGAAGGCTTTGTCGCTTATTGGGGCGTGCCGCTGGTGGCCAAGGGGCAGACCAAGGGAGTGCTGGAAGTATTCCACCGCCAGGCTTTCAAACCTGCCCAGGAGTGGCTTGATTTCCTGGAAGTACTGGCTGGGCAGGCGGCTATCGCCATTGATAGTGCGGAACTGTATGAAAACCTGCAACGCGCGAATGCGGAGCTCTCGCTGGCATACGACAGCACCTTGGAAGGCTGGGCCAACGCGCTAGAACTGCGCGACAAAGAGACCGAGGGTCACGCCCGGCGTGTGACGGAGCGCACTCTGCGCCTGGCGGATGCGATGGGCGTCAAGGGGGGCGACCTGTTGCATATCCGCCGCGGAGCCTTGCTGCACGATATCGGCAAGATGGGCGTCCCCGACGAAATCCTGCTCAAACCCGGGCCGCTGACGGACGAGGAATGGGTCATCATGCGTAAGCACCCGGAATTTGCCTATAACCTGCTTTCCCCGATCTCCTATTTGCGTCCGGCCCTAGACATCCCCTATTGTCACCACGAGAAGTGGGACGGTACGGGCTACCCGCGCGGCCTGAAGGGAGAGGGGATTCCGCTGGCCGCTCGCATCTTTGCAGTGGTCGATGTCTGGGATGCGCTGCGTTCAGACCGGCCCTACCGCAAAGCCTGGTCGCGCGCCAAAGCCATGAGTCACTTGCGCGAACTGGCAGGCGTGCACTTTGATCCGCAGGTAGTGGAAATCTTCATCAAATTGGATCTGAATGATTGACCAGGTCGAAAACAACCTGGCGCTATGGCAAGTGGCATAAACCGGCCCCGCGCCACTCGTTACATAATCCTAAAAACGTACGACATTTGTCAATTGACTTCGCAAGGAGGATGCATTAATTTAAGTACGATATTTCACAGAGGAGAAATTCGTATGGCTATGAAGATCACCGAAGAATGCATTTCTTGCGGCGCTTGCGTCCCGGAATGCCCCACAGAATCGATTACCGAAGAAGACCCCATTTACGTCATTAACGCCGACACATGTGTGGAATGCGAAGGCCACTTCGATGAGCCGCAGTGCTTGTCGGTTTGTCCGGTGGAAAGCATCGTAAAAGCGTAACTGCGTTATAATCCAGACAACAGAATAAGAGACCTTCGGGGCAGGGTGACACCTGCACGGCGCTCCTACATGCCCGTACATCCAGCATGCCATGGAGCGGTGCAGGTGAATTCCCGATCGGTGGTATAGCCCACGAGCGCCATGCGCAGATGCGGTGTGATTCCGCAGCCGACGGTTACAGTCCGGATAGAAGAAGGCAGAACTGACCCGCCAGGGTTTGGTTCGTTATGAATGCCCCGGGAACGGATTCGTTTTCGGGGCGCCATTTTCAGGCAGGCTGCCAGGCCTGCCCCTACGCCCCGCATGGAACTTCCTGCGAGGTTTTTTATTCCGACGGCCGCGTACGGCAGTGGAACTGCATAGGCGCACGACAGGCACATGAGATTCACAAACTCCTTCTCCCGTTTGATCCGCTCGACCCGCTCCTGGTTGGGGATAGTATCCCTGGTGCTCGGGTTGCTGGCCTGGTGGGCGGCGGCACGCTTTGGCGGGTTGCCGGCCTTCATCCTGCCGGCTCCGGGCCAGGTCTGGATGCGCCTGTTGCGCTCGCTGGCCGACGGCAGCCTGGAGTTCCACAGTGCCGTGACACTGGCGGAGGTGCTGGCCGGGTTGTTTGCAGGCGCCGCCCTGGCGACAGTACTGGGTTACCTGGTAGCCAAATCGCGCGTGTTAGAGGACCTGCTTGCGCCTTACCTGGTGGCCAGCCAGGCCATCCCCCTGGTGGCCATTGCGCCGCTTTTGGTCATCTGGTTCGGGCCGGGCATGTTTTCGAAGATCCTGATCTGCGCACTGATCGTGTTCTTTCCGGTCCTGATCAACACCGTGGTGGGCGTGCGTTCCGTGCCGACGCCCCTGAATGACCTGATGCGCTCACTGCGCGCCAGCCGGAGCCAGATCCTGGTGAAACTCGAAATCCCGGCCGCGCTGCCGATCTTCCTGGGCGGTCTGCGCATCGGCGCCACGCTGTCGGTCATCGGTGCGGTGGTAGGCGAACTGGTCGGCGCAGACCAGGGCCTGGGTTTTCTGATCAACGTCGGGCGCGGACAGTACGACACGGCCCTGGTCTTTGTGGCTGTCTTTGCCCTGATTATCCTGGCCCTGGCGCTGTACGGCCTGGTGGCCTGGGCAGAGCACCACCTCCTGAGGTGGCAGGAGGTCCCGGGGCGCAGGTAAGGGATCTTCCTGCCCCAGGGACCGTAGGTCACGCTTCCAGCGTGACAACTTGAGGAGAAAAACCATGCAAAAAAGAATGCTCTTACTTGTCTTAGTGGGTATCCTGCTTGTAACCTGTACTGGGGGTGGTGGGGCAGGCTCCAGCAGTGAGGCCTTGCAGACCGTCACTCTGCCAGTGGGGTACATCCCGAACATTCAATTCGCGCCGCTCTACGTGGCGGTCGACCAGGGCTACTTCAGGCAGGCCGGGCTACAGGTCGAGTTCGATTATTCGTTCGAGACGGACGCAGTTGCCCTAGTGGGGGCAGATGAATTGCAGTTCGCGGTCGTCTCGGGCGAGCAGGTGCTGCTGGCGCGCGCGCAGGGGTTGCCGGTTGTGTACGTGGCGGCCTGGTACCAGCAGTACCCGGTGGCCGTGGTCTCGAAGGCCGATCAGGGGATTCGTGCCCCTGCCGATCTGGCCGGAAAACGCATCGGCCTGCCGGGCCTGTACGGCGCGAACTACATCGGCCTTGAAGCCTTGCTCTTCTCGGCCGGGCTGAGCGACGCCGACGTGACGCTCGATTCGATCGGCTTTAACCAGGTCGAAGCGTTAGCGGCCGACCAGGAGCAGGCCGTATCCGTCTATGCGGCCAATGAGCCGGTGCAATTGCGCGCCCAGGGCTACGAGATCAACGAAATCCGCGTGGCCGATTACGTGCAGTTGGCCTCGAATGGCCTGATCACCAACGAAAAGACGGTCAAAGAGAACCCTGACCTGGTACGGCGCATGACAGCCGCCTTCCAGCGTGGCCTGGCGGATGCCATCGACGATCAGGAGGCTGCCTACCAGATGAGCCGTGCTTACATCCCCAACCTGCCCGAAGCGGATCAGGACGTGCAAATGCAGGTGCTGGCGCGATCGATCGAGTTGTGGAAGACAGCGGGCCGCCTGGGTGAGTCGAATCCGCAGGCCTGGGATAACATGCAGGACACGCTGCTCAAGATGGGCTTGCTGACGCAGCCTCTGGATGTGAATCAGGCCTTCACCAACGAATTCCTGCCTTAACCGAGTTGCCTTCGTCATGACAGCTTCCGCTCCCATCCTGACCGTCCACGAACTTTCAGCCGTGTTTCCTGACGACAACGGCGGCCTGCACGCGCTTGATAAGGTCACCTTCGAGGTCTGCCCGCGGGAGTTTGTATGCGTGCTGGGGCCGTCGGGCAGCGGCAAGAGCACGTTGTTGCGCATCCTGGCCGGGCTGTTGGAGCCGTCTGACGGAAGGATCCAATTTGCCGGCGGGGAGCAGCCGCGCATCGGTATGATCTTCCAGCAGGCCAACCTGATGCCTTGGCGCACGGTGGTTGAGAACCTGACCTTGCCGCTTGAACTGGGTGGCGTTGAAAACGGCCCGACGCGCGCCCTGGCGCAGGAGCTGATTGAATTGGTGGGTTTGCAGGGCTTTGAGAGCTACTGGCCACGTGACCTGTCGGGAGGCATGGCCCAGCGCGTGGCTATTGCGCGCGCGCTCATCCATGACCCTGACCTGCTACTGCTGGATGAGCCCTTTGGTTCGCTGGACGCCCTGACGCGCGAGCGCATGTGGGGCGAGCTCTCGCATATCTGGCAGGCTAGGCAGAAGACGGTCCTGATGGTCACGCATTCCATCTCAGAGGCACTCTTTCTGGCTGACCGCGTGCTGGTGCTCACTCAGCGCCCGGGCAAGGTCAAGCTAGACCTGGAAGTGGACCTGCCTCGTCCGCGGCATGATGAGATGCGCTACACGCCTCACTTCGGCCGCCTGGCCAGGCGTTTGAAAGAGGCCATCGGGTAGAATGGGCCGCTCCCGTCATCATGTCATACTGAGGCTGTGGGCCGAAGCATCTCCTCCACAGGGAGAAGGAGATCCTTCGGTCGTGAATACACTCCCACCATTAGACTTAGGGTTTGAAACCAGATTCTTGCTGATTAAGAACTCCCGCCAGACGCGGGAGTTCTTTTCATGTATTCGGTTCACTCTGAAACATAGCCCTCGAGTGAGCATTCAGTTTCTTGTCTGCAATTGCCCGAGCAGCCTTTCCGTGGCCAGGGCGACGTCGGCCACCGCTGTCTCGAAGACCGCCTGGTTGGCGCGTGAGGGCTGGCGGTAGCCGCTTACCTTGCGCACGTATTGAAGCGCAGCTTCGTGGATCTCCTGCTGGGTGGCCTGCCGGTCCGGTAGGCGCAAAGGTTTAATGCTTCGGCACATGGTTTATTTCTTCTCCCGGGCTAATTTTCGCCTGACGAGCGCCTGCAATTTCTCCAGGGAGTCGCAGGCGTTCATTTCATCCGGCGTGATCCATAAATTCATCTGGCCGTTCCGCTGCAGGAAGGCTGCCGGTAACGGTGCATCTTTGAGAGCATGGAATTGATCGAGTTCATCGCGATGCAGGAATTTGATTTCGACCCCAAGCTCGCAGATGAAGTCGCGCCAGGAGCGGCGCATGCCCAGGTTATCGTAGGTCAGCGCACACAGGCGGCACGGGTAGGTCGATGGGGAGGCCAGCTTGTGCGCCCAATCCTTCATGGCATTCAAAAGCCCGCTGTTGGCGTTGTAGGCAAACAGGATCTTGCTCATGCCCACAAGATGGGCTCAAACCCGCGACCCTTACCGGCTTTCCTGTGGTCTGGTCAGAACCTGCGGCCAGTCCAGCGGGACACTGGCCATGGGGCAACTTAGCCATCGCGGTCCAAGCACGCCGTGGAGATTTCTGGAATATAAGCGGAGGGGCAACAATCTACCTGCTGTCCCAATTAGCGCTTCTAGATTATGTCAGGGTTCGACCACCAAAGTGAAGGGAAGTCTGCTCACCTCTCCAGGGCTGTAAACGATTAAATTGCCGCCATCGTCGGTCCAGCCATCTCGTACACTCGACTTAAGGTAGTACACCACTTCAATCTGATATTCTCCCGGCTCTAACGGCCCGAATTGGGCTGTATCGTACATAAACAGACTATGTTCCCACCAGAGATCATCCCAATTAGAACGATCCACGCAAGGTATCGCAGACAAGTTCAGAATTTCTTTATTGCGATTGCCATACAGGCGTTCCCCGTTGACGAATAACTGGATATCCATGGACTGGTAGTTCGCTTGGAAATAGTCTTCGAGTGCTCCCCAATACCCGTAAGAAAACTCGATGGGAGCCTCAGAACGAGCCGCCACCTCTTGTCCGCAGGCGCGAGAAAGGGCAACCCGCTGAACAGGTGTTCCGACACCAAGCGTCGTACTTCCTGAAAAGATGCCCTGGCTGAAAAGCAGCGCCGCCCCCCCCGTGAGAATGACCAGGCCAATGACAGCCAGG
>Ga0307425_1001164_pt1 | contig 16011 bp, 18 predicted proteins | sample SalMarWE160330MG_FD_202152 | JGI IMG/M metagenome (GOLD analysis project Ga0307425, IMG submission 202152) | Salt marsh sediment microbial communities from the Plum Island Ecosystem LTER, Massachusetts, United States - WE1603-30 | ecosystem: Environmental > Aquatic > Marine > Intertidal zone >... | reverse complement strand
GGGTTGATCAACGCAATGGGGGGGTCGGGCCCGACCCCGTTCTCGTTCCTGCTACCAAATCGGACCACCACCACCCGGCGGTGGACGTCGATCTGGGGAGCGGCCAGGCCAATCCCGTCAGAGCTGTGTGCCAGCGTGTCCTTCAGGTCTTGGATCAGCTTCTTGGCAGGCCGGCTTGTGCCCTTGACCGGCCTGCTTCTCTTGCGTAGCGCCGCCTTGTTGTCCACATATAGGACGATCTCTCTAACAGCCATGTCCCTCCTTGGTCACATTCGCTGTGATTTCCCCATTCTACACTTTAGACATAACGATGATGACAGCGACCAATACACCAGCACCCAGTGCGAGGATGGTATGCCTTTTGTTCTCCCTTTCGACTGCAGGCAGCAGGTGAGATGCACCCACGTAGACCAGCGCGCCAGCGGACAGAGCTAGCAGAATGCCCAGAGTAGAACGCCCGAACCTATTGATAAAGGGATACGACACCAATGCCCCCAGCGGGGTCGATATCGCTGCCGCCAGAAAGGCATACAAAGCCGACCTCCTTCGGCTGAAGCCTCCCCGCTCCAGGAGCACAAACGTGACGACTCCCTCGGGGAATTCGTGCAGCACCATTCCGATGGCCGCTAGCACCCCTGTGAATACGCTGACGTTAAAGGCCACCGAGTAGATGACGCCGTCAATGAAGGAATGAAGGCCAATTCCGATCATCGGAATGATGCCCACAGCATAGTCCGCACGCTCATAGTCATGACAGAGATACAGATTCAAGAGACGGTTGGACAGGTGAATGGCCAGGAACCCGGCCAGCAAGAACGTGGGAGCAGCGCTGTTCATCCCGAGAGACCTGGGGATGATATGCATGAACGAGACAGAGATCAGCACTCCCGCTGCAAAACACATAAAGTAGGTAGAGTGCTCCCTACCCCACTGTTCGTATCGACTGATGACGTAGATGCCGATCGTCGTGACTGCCAACGCCAGCAAGCTGGCGAACATCACTGCTGCAAATGTACTGGAAGACACTCGCATCCTCCTCGTGTACGATGTAGGGCAGAAAGCGCGGTGGTGGAGAGCTTGGGGGCAGAGATGAGGAACGAAAATCGCTTCTGGCGCTGTTTGCCAAGCTCGGCAGACCCTGATCTCACGAGAACCCCAGCAACCGCCCACCCTCGTACACCAGGAACGTCATCACGCTGGCCATCACCAGGGGCACCAGGAAGCCCATCAGCGTCCACTTGACGCTACGGGTCTCCTTCCACGTGGCCCAGACGGTGACCAGGCAGGGCAGATAGAGCATAAAGAACACCATAAACGTGTACGACGACAACGGCGTCCACGCCTGAGGCAGGTAATTCAGTATCCCCTCAGACTCAACCAGGGTAGTCTGTAGTCCGTAGGTCATGCCCAGGGCGGGGACGACGATCTCTTTGGCTGGCAGGGTGAACAGTAGAGCGGTCATCATCTCGCCGTTCATCCCCCATGGCCGGCCCAGCGGCGCCAACGTGCGTACAAGCCAGCCGATGGCCGTCTGCTCAAAGGGAGCGCCAGGGGGGAGGTTGCCCAAGAGCCAGATGAGGAGCGAGGCAGGCCCCGCGAACTCCACCGCCCTCCACATGGTGTGTGCCACCCTGTCCACCAGCGCCCGCAACGCAACTTGTCCCCATTTCGGTTTGCGGTAGGGAGGCATCTCCAGTACAAAGCCCCCCGGCTCGCCCCGAAAGAGGGTCTTGTTCAGGATCAAGGTGGCCAGGGCAGCTGCACCCAGGCTGAGGAAGACCAAGGAGAGCATCACCGGCAGTGCTCGGTCGCCAAAGAGGGCGATCGTCAATGCTATGCCCGCGCCGTAGCCCCCGCTGCAGATGATCAGGGGGCTAGTCAGGATGGCCGCCAATTGGACCTTCCTGTTCTCAATGATCCGTGATGCCATCACGCCGGTCACGTTGCAGCCAAAGGACATGCCCCACGTGAGTGTCTGCTTGCCCTGGGATCCCAAGGCCTGCATGGGTCGGTCCAGATTGAAGGCGATGCGCGGCAGAAGGCCCAGATCCTCCATCAGGGCGAAGGCGGTGAAAAGGATGATCATAGGGGGCAGCATGACGGTAATGACCGTCCCTACGCCTACAGTGAAGCCATCCACCAAGGCGCCGGTCACCCACCAGGGGGCCTGAATGCTCGTCAACCAAGCTCGGGCGGCGCCGATCAACCAGGAGAAGCCATCCTCCAGCCATCCTCCCCCGATCTCACCCCCTTTGATGGTGATCCAGAAGATGGCGAGGAAAACCGCCAGCGTAATGGGCCACGACCAGACCCTGTGGGTGATGATCCGGTCGATCCGCTCAGTCAGGCTGTCTTCCTCCGGCCGTAGGCGGCGGGCCACCCGATGCACTATGTCGTGGGCGAGTTCGTAGCGGCGGCGGACAATCTCCACCTTAGCGTCGGGCCGAATCCCCTCCCGCAGGCGCACGGCCCGCCTTAGGAGGGCCTGCAGTGCCTCGGGCAAGGCAGACGGTGCATCCAGCCCCATAGCTGTCAAGTCCCCCCGTCTAAAGGCCTCAACGATCTCCGGGTCGTCCTCCAGCAGCTTGACAGCTATCCAGCGACTCCGGTCACCCACGCCCGTGCGCCCTAGATCGGCCTGCAGGCTCTTGATGTATCCCTCGATGGTCAAGCCATAGTCCACTGAGACCGGATGGGTTTCCTCGCCTCCCTCGGCCACATCTGCGATTGCCTTCACCAACTCCGGAAGACCCTCCCCTTCCGTGGCCACGGTGGGCACCACAGGCACGCCCAGATCCGCCTCCAGTCTCTCAGTATCTACCTCCCATCCCTGCCGCCTGACCTCATCCATCAGGTTGAGGGCTATCACCACCCGGTCGGTCAGCTCCAGGATCTGCAGCGTCAGGTTCAGGTTGCGCTCCAGACTGGTGGCATCCACAATGTCCACCACCATATCCGGTTCGCCGGAGAGGATATAGTCCCTGGCAATGACCTCCTCGGGCGACTGAGCGGCCAGGCTGTAGGTGCCAGGCAAGTCCACCAAGCGAATCTCACGACCCTGATGGTAGAAGCGCCCCTCGGCCCTCTCTACCGTCTTGCCCGGCCAGTTGCCAACGTGCTGCCGGCTTCCGGTGAGAGCGTTAAAGATGACGCTCTTGCCCACGTTGGGATTGCCGGCAACACCTACAGTGATCGCCCTTCTATCCATCTCTCACCTCCTCCACCATGACGCTGTCGGCGTCTGTGCGGCGCATGGCGATGGCCGTGCCCTTGATGCGATACTCGACTGGGTCACCCAGCGACGCCTTCCGCATCACAGTCACCTCGGCGCCTGGAACGAGGCCCAGGTCCAGCATGCGCCGCTGGTGTCTGCCGCCGCCCTTGACCTCGGCCACCCTCGCCCGGCTGCCCACCAGGAGTTCGCCCAGGGGCACAGGCAAGGCAGGTGCTGGTACCACGGAGACGTGGCGGGCGGCGGCAGCAGCCAGTGGCACAACGTTCCCATCATCCAACCGCAATCGCAGCAGACCAGGCTCCCGCTCCAGAACCTCTACGTCAGCGCCAGGCTTCAGCCCCAGCGCGACCAGTTGGGCCAGCAGCGGTGCTGGCTCGTCGTCCAGGCAGACAACACGCAGCCGGCTTCCCGGTGTCCCTTCTTCCAGCAGGGGGCGTGCCGAGAGCGAGGGCACCCGGCACCCCGGAGCCGGGATGGCGTGCCCGTGGGGATCCCAAGCCGGATGCCCCAACCCAGCATCCAGCCTCTCCAGTTCGTCCGGTGTCGTCTCGTGCTCGCGGCGGTCGGCCTCGACGTGGACCGCCTCCAGGGGCATTCCCTCCCGGTCCACCAGGTAGCGCTCCCAGAGGCGATGTGCCCGGATCAGTTCCCAGGCGCGTGCCTCTCCCGTCTCCGTCAAGTGCATGCCGCCCTGGACATCCTCCTCGGCCCAGCCGGAAGCAACGAGGTCCCCTGTCACATCCCCAGCCATCGCCTCGGAGAGACCCATGGCGTGGGCCAGTTCTTCGGCGTGCCAGGATCCCGCCTCTTGCAGAGCATAGGCCGCTTTCAGCACGTCCTCCACTTCCAGAGGCTGAACCGACAGTCCGGGGGCGGATGTCCGGGCTGCACGAGCTGCCCGACGATGCCGCAGCAGCGTCCACAGCCAAAGGCTGGCCAGCAGGAAAGAAAGTGCTGGCCAGAACCATCGAGAAAGGTTTGGTATCTCCATGCGCTTTCCTCCTCAAATGCACGCTTGCCCCGAAGCTCATCGTGATTCTGTGTCCAGATCTTGGGGCTCAGTACACTGCTACTCCTTCTGCGATGACGTGATGATAGGGCGTGCCTCTTCGGCTGCTTCCAATTCTCCAGTAATCCTTTCCGCGTCTTTCTTTGTCTCACTCCCATCAAGCGATGTCCCTTTTAGCCATGCCATAGCAATCGAAGCATCTGTGTGAATCGTCCCAATTGGCTCTATTCCTTTTTCCTCTAACCTTCTTCTCAGGTAGCTTTCCGTCTCCTCATCTCTGACCTTGTTCAGCACGAACACAACGCCTTTGATGCTTGCCTCCCTGAACGTCCTCTCGGCCATCTCAGCAAGCTTCGAATCGGCCAAGTGACTGGTGGCAGGCAATGCACCGGCCTTGATTTGGTCAACCATATCCTTCATGTCCGCTGCCATCTGAATGCCAGCGTTGGTCGGATCGATAATCACAATTGCCCAATCTAGACTGGTGATGACGCCTCTTGCAGAGTCCTCAAGTCCCGCTTTAAAGTCCACCAACGTTACCAGACGTTGTCCACTCCTACGTATCCTGAGGTCTCTGGCGATTTTGGACACAGGACCGTCACATCCTGCTCCTGGGCCTTGGCCCCCGATTTTCCCTGCTGTCAGGAGCGATATCCCTTCTGGATTTTGGGCCCAGTATTCCTCGGGAAGCCTATCCAGGGAGATCTCTGCCCCCGGTAAAGGGGTAGGATCGTCTACCGGGCAAGTGACTGCTCCGCCGCTGAAGACAGTCCCTCCGAAATAGCCCATGAGGGGCACGGGCGATCTGTCAAGTCCCAGTGCTTGATGCAATCCGACGTTGGTCGAGTCTGCATCCAGCACGCAGACCTCATACCCATAGTCTCTGAGAGCCTTGGCCAACAAGACGACGACGGTGCTCTTGCCGGCTCCCCCTTTTCCGAATACGCCTATTCTCTTCCCACAGAGTGCTTCCGTCTCATCTACCATGGGATCTAGTTCCTCTCTGTCGCTTTGGTTCCTGGCATACGCCATCCGTTCGCAGATGGGGCTCAAAGGCATTTCCGTGAGCCCCGGTTTCCCTCATGCGTCATCCTGCGATCGGATGAGCAATAGGGGGCGGTCTATGCGATGCAACACACCGGCCGCCACACTTCCGTAGAATACCCGGGGCAGGCCAGTCCGACCGTGGCTGGCCATGGCAACCAGATCCGCACCTTCGCTTTCGGCGGTCTCTGTGATCGCTTCCACGGGCGAACCATGGACGACGCGTATCTGAACCTCGATGCCTTTCTCGCGATATTCCCCTTGCAGGACAGCCAGATAGGACTCGGCTTGTTCTGTGCGTCGCTCGGACTCCTCCCGAAGCACCGCATAAGCCCCCTCGAGCCCTACGTTGAGGGGCAGTGGCTCGACTACCTGCAAGAGGATCACCGCGGCACCGTAACGCCTGGCCAGATCTTCCACGTGGGGCAGTATTGCCTCCGCTCGCTTGGACCCATCCAATGGAACGAGTATGGTGTTGTACATGTCAACTGCCTCCTTGCCGCCGATACCAGATCACCGATCACGGGCGGCCGTATCTCGCGAGGCGGCACCTTGCCGACCCGCGCGGCGGCCAACTGTGTCCGAGACCCTCGCCCACATCAATCCACGCGGACCACCCATCCTACACCAGCAAGTGTGCAGTCTGCTCCGTACGCATCGGCGAACATCCGCCGGGCTCGGTCGCCCGTACAGTGACAGGGGGCAACCCTCTGCACGTCCATATCGCGAAACTCGGCGATGATCTGCTCGATCTGGCGCTCGCTGGCGCTTCCGAGGTGGAATCCGCCCATCACCAGGGTCACCTCGCCGGCAGTGATCTCTTTTGCCCGGCGCACCATTTCCACGATACCCGGGTGCGCGCAGCCGGTGACGACGACCCAGCCGGCGTCCGTCTGTACGGCCAGCGCCTGCTCAATGATACTAGAACCTACCTGGTCGGTGGTGTAGATGCCCGACGAGATCTCTAGCGGCCCGGTCACTTCCACGAGATCCGTTCGGGCACGCACGTCTGCCTTGAATGACTCGGGAAACGCTGCGGGCACGTAGACCGTCGGCCTGATGCCCGTGTCCAACAGACCCGCCAGCCCGCCGGTGTGGTCGCCATGGATGTGGGAGAGTACGACGGCATCGATCGCCTGGGGGTCGAGGTCCAGACTCGCCATGTTGCCTAACAGCGTGGTGCCAGCCCCACCGGTGTCAAAGAGCGCGGTCGTCTCGCCTGCCTCGACCCAACAAGAGAAACCCCACGCAGTGCGAAGTGCCGGGTCATACCCGTTATTGTCATAGACCACCGTGAACTCCACTGTCTGCTCCTCCTCCGTCGTGGGCAGAGCTCGGGTCGGCTCGAGGGTGAACGTGGGAGAGGGTGTCTTTGTCGGCAGCAATGTGGCAGACCGGCCAGGAGTCGCCATGCCTGGCCGCGCTGTGCACCCGGCGACCAGCAAGCTTACCATCTACGCCGCCGCCCGCAGCACAGTCCGCCTCGCCATCTCAACTCTCCTTTCCGCGCCGCGAGCGGTAGCCGCGGTCCCAGCTGCCGGCCTGACGCGGGCAATCTGTCGCGCAGATGATCGCTAGGCTCGCCAAGCCCTCGACGGTTTATTGAAAATGCGTCTCATTAGCAATTATAGCCCCCTGTGCTACACATGTCAAACGAGCTTCGACCGCCCACCCAGGTGGGGATACGGTATCGAGCCCTCCTGCCAGGAAGCCAAAATGGGACGGCCGAGCTTGGTCTTTGCTCAGCCCCCACCTTGTGGTGCAATACCCTAGCGGGATGTTCTCCGCGGTCACACGTCAACAGACCGGGCGCCTCATCCACGCCCCCGACTGCATCGTCTGGCTCGACGACGACTCACCCGCTGACAGCACGCACAGCCAGCATACCTGGACACAGACCTTCCGGCAGCCCAACAGACGGTTGGCACCAATCGGTCGTACTGAGTAGCAGATGAACGCATGAGCGTTCTCCCGTCCTTCGCTCTAGGGAATGACACAACTGCGAAGTGGCAACTGGTGCGGTTCGCGCTCGCATTGGGACCAGGCCTGACCGCTTCGGCCGACCTGCGCGGCACGGTTGGCGGTGAAGCCTGACCCGTAATAGCGGCATAGTCGCGTCCGAGGAGGTGCTCTAGTGGCAAGCGGGTTCTCGGTCTCGAATGGGCGGAATGGTGGTTCTGGCTCAGGCAGGTGTTGGCCAGTGCTGTGGGCGAGGTCGTGGCCTTGGCCGTGGCTGGCCGCGTGGGCGGCATAGTGGAGTGGCCCATCCTGCGCAAGCGCGTCCAGCGGTCACGCTGGTGGGTGTTGGCCAGCGCCGTGAGCTGGGCGGTGGGGTGGATAGCCGGGGGGCAGGGGGGAGTTGGTGCCCGAGGCTGTGGGCGTGCCCTGGGTTGGGCTGGTGGGCGGGGCTGTGTACGGCGCCATCACAGGATTCGTGCTGGTGCTCTTGCTGCGACGGCCGGTCCTGCAGAGCGGGGAGCGCGTCGCCTGACTGTGGACTTGGCCGCGGTGGATCAGCCCGGAGCAGCAAGAAGGGCAAGCAGTAGCCGTGCGAGGTCACCTAGGGCCATCGGGGGCATACTGTGCAGCAGACCATCTACATCCGCGACGAATTGGTGCTGGAAGCTCACCCTGAGGAACGACATATCTTGATCCGCCGTGAGAGAGCCGGATTCTGTGCGTGTCTACCTGAACGAGGTACGCTACCTGGCAGACGCGATGTGCTCGATGGCGGCGGAGATTGCGGGCTTGTAGTTGGAGACGACGGGTACGGAGACGACTGGTCAGTCTGCGAGGAGTGACTTCTCTTCCCGGTACGTGCGATTTTGTCCCTTCTGTATTCCGTAGTACAATCGCATTGTGTCAAGTGCGAGCAGAGTCGAGCCGCCCAGCCTGTGTACCTTTCCCGCCCCACTGTGTTAGGCGCCTTCCACGTATGGACTGCTGAGCGACGTCGAGGTCTCCGAACCATTGTTGGGCGCTGCGAAAACGTATCTGAGAGTAGCCATGTCTGAGACGCCGGAACCACAATGCCTGCATAAAGGCGAAGCGCGCGGAGATTTCCTGAGGTCTGAAAGTACCATGTGGGACAGACTCCGATTCTATGCCCTGTTCGCGTGGCGCTTCGCCGTACTCCGGCATCCGGAACCGCTCATCTACGGCATCGCGGTGACGGACCGCTGCAACCTCGGATGCCGCGGCTGCCGGGTCTCCAACACCGGCCGTCCCGATATGACCTGGGACCAGCTGGTCGACAGGATGCAGAACGCGTGGAACCGCGGATTCCGCGAGCTGTACTTCAGCGGTGGGGAACCCATGTTGTGGCGCGACGGAGAGCACACGCTCGAGGGTGCGGTCGTTGAGGCGAAGCGGATCGGCTTTTTCCACGTGCACGTCTACACCAACGGTACGCTCGGACTCGACACGTCGGCCGACCTCGTATGGGTCAGCATGGATGGGTTGCCCGGCACCTTTGAGAGGCGACGAGGCGATCATTTCAACCAGGTCGAGCGCGCGGTCCGCCAAGGCCACCACCCCAAGGTGGCCGTCATCTATGTGATCGACAGCAACACCGAGGATGGTATCGAGCCGTTCCTGCAGTGGGTGGGTGAAACCAAGTTTCCCGTGATCGGCGTCATGTTCTACTTTCACACGCCCTACTACGGGCGCGACGAGTTGTTTCTGACCGCCGAGCGGCGGGCGCCGATCATCGATCGTCTCCTCGCCTGCGTGCGCGCCGGCCTGCCGGTCATCAACTCACGAGCCGGCCTTCTTGCGCTCAGATCCGGCGACTGGCGGAGGCGTCTGCCCGTGGCCTACGTCGCGGACATCGACGGTGAGTATGTGTGCTGTCGCGCGCCCGACGACGTATGTGCGGACTGCGGCTACGCTGCCTGCACCGAGCTCACCGAGTCTCAACGCCTGCGGCCGAGCGCCCTGATCGGCATGATCAGGTACTGGTGAACAGCCCGGGTCACGGGCTTGCGCGGCTCGTAACACGTGCCCTCCGCCGTTACCTTGTGGGACCCGATCAACGCTGGGCCTTCGAGCCGCCCGCACACGGTTGGACCCCGCCCCATGTCGAGCGTACCTCGCTGTATCTGCACGTGCCGTTCTGCCGCAACTTCTGTCCGTATTGCCCCTACACCAAAGTACCGTATGACGAGACGCTCGTGGAACCCTACACACGGGCTGCGCTAGCCGAGGTCGACTGGTGGGCCGATACGATCGGGCCTGCTGAAATGACGAGCATCTACATCGGCGGTGGCACACCGACGCTTGCGCTGGGCGGCGTTACAGGCGTGCTTGCGCGCGTGCGTGAGCGATTCCGCCTGACGGGCGATATCTGCATCGAGACGAGCCCTGCTGATGTGGACGATGAGACGGTGCAGCGGCTGCACGATGCGGGCATTGCGCTCGTGTCGCTCGGAGCGCAGTCATTCCGACCCGAGAATCTTGCGCTGATCGGACGTCGCTACAAGCCATCGGTCGCGGAGCACGCGCTGGAACTGCTGGCACAAAGCGATTTTGCTTCGGTCAACGCGGATCTCATGTTCGCGCTGCCCGGCCAGACGGCCGACGACGTGGTTGCAGATCTGGCCCGCGCTGCACAGCTCGGCGCGAACCAACTCACGACCTACCCGCTCTTTACCTTCCCGTACACCTCGGTCGGTGAGTACCTGCGCCTGACTGCAGTGCGCATGCCGAATTTGCGCGTGCGCCGGGCGCACTACCGGGCCATCAGCACGTGGTGCGCAGACCAGGGCTTCGAGCGGGTGTCGGTGTGGGGCTTTAGGCGGGGTTCTGTCCCGCGCTACTCGTCGGTTACCAGGGATGGCTACATCGGCGTCGGCCCTGGCGCTGGATCGCACCTGCCTGATGGGTTCGTGCTCAACACATTCGATCTCAACAGCTGGATCCACGCAACGTGCGCAGGGCATACGGCGATCGCTCTGCGCGTGCCGTTTGTCAGTGAGATGTCGGGTTGGTGGTGGTTGTACTGGCGCTTTTATGACACGCGTATCCCGCTGGGTGACCTCGACGCGGCTCTCGGCAAAGACGCGCCCAAGGCCCGCCGCTGGCTGAGAGCCGTGGAACAGGCTGGGCTGGCGGTTCGCAATGGAGGATCCCTCGAACTGACCGAGCCGGGCGCGTTCTGGCTTCACCTTGCGCAGAACCACTTTGCACTGAACTATGTGAACACACTGTGGACCAGGGCGCGCCGGGAGCCGTGGCCGCAGGCAGTGGCAATCTGAGCACCTGGCATCCAGTTATGATTGACCAGGCCTCGCGACCCCGGCCACCAATCTCAAACCGTGCAGAGACATTCGCTTCCTATAGCTCTTCAGCACATAGGCGCTTGTCAATGGTATCATCTGCCGTGTATCCGGTCGTGGCAGTGACCGTGGGGTAACGTAAGGTTCCCAAACCGGTTATTGATTTACCTGTTGCCGGTAGTAGTTGACGCCAGGGAGAAGCCCCGCTCCTTGGGGCGGGGTCTGTCCCTGGGGGTGCAGGGGGGCGGGAGCACCCCCGCCCGAGGGTGGGGTGAAAGCCCCATCCTCGGGACCGAGCTCGGCGCTGAGGGTGCCGGGGCGAAGCTCCGGCACACCAGCGACGGGCGAGTTTACTCTCATAGTGCGTCCATTGCAGCCGCACTGCATCTGTTTCTCTCTTTTCGGGCTGTAGCGATAGCTGCCTTACTGCATCGCGCGCTGGGGTGATCTCATACGGTCTCTTTGGAAACTGGCAGCCGACCGGTCAAGATCATCGTCTTCCCGCGCACCTCCTGCCGCAGGATATCGAATCCGGCATCGGCCATCCATTCCGCCACTGTCTCAATAGCAAAGTACCTCTCCCGGACCCCCGTCCTCGCCCCTTTAGCCCAGTCCATGATTAACAGCACCCCGCCCGGTCGGAGGGCCTCCCGGGCCTCCCTCGGGAACTGCTCCGGTGTCTCGAACTCGTGTAGCGCATGAAGCGTATAGACCAGCTCGAACTGCTCGCCCAATGTGTTGATCTCCTCCGCATGGAGACGCTGGCAGGGAGTTCCTCCGTAGGGATGAGGGTCTATCCCTATCCCTTCCACGCCTCGCCGAGCCAGTGCCCTCAGTATGTGTCCCCCTCCACAGCCCACATCCAGGACCCTGCCGCCCGATGGAAGTAGTTCCACGATCGCTTCGATCACCGCCTCGTTGCCGAGCAATCTCTGACCGCCAATCTCCCTTCACATCAGGTTTCATCTCTGGAGAAGATGAACCCTTTTGCCTGCGCCAACGAGGTAGCGTCGACGATCGCCAGATGTGCACCACGGTTCATCACCCCGCGCCTGACCACGAACCCCGCTACCTGGTGGTCTATGCTTAGGTCCTCGCCGACGCTCAGGTAGAACAACGCTTCATCTAGCAGTGCCGACTGTCCTTCAGCCTTGGTCAGGAACTCGGGGACGGGTTTCAGGCTGCTCAAGCTTCTGGCGCCGAGCCTCTTGAACAGCCGGGCAAAGTCGGTGTGTACGACCATACCCGGAGTGACTTGGAGGGTACAGGCAGGTTGTAGAGCGGGTTGCTTTTCTATCTCTACCAGGCATACCCGGCACGCGCCGATCGGTTCGAGTGCCGGATGGTGACAGAGCGTTGGGACGTCGATCCCGGGTGCTTGCGCCGCTTCGAGGACAGTCTGTCCCGGTTGAGCGACGACCTCCAGGCCATCGATGGTGATGTCCACCGCTGCCACTCGTAGGGCTCCTTTTGTTGACACTCATCGATCTGGATTTCACCTGGCCCTGGGGCCTGAGGCCCGATGGTGCCAAAGCCAGGCCGTCAGGCCAGGTGCATCCGGCAAGTAGATGTCAGTGCAATCAGAGTGCCTGAAGTTGTCTGTCGCCTGCGGGAGTTGCTCATCCTGAAAACAAGGCTCACCCGGACCTTTAGCGGCGGGCGGGTTGGTGTGGCATAGTCGCTTGTCGTGGGCGTCGCTGTGATCCGGCCGAGGGTCTCGCTCCTTACACTGCCATCATATCACAGTACTGACTAACTGTCAATACCACTTGTATGTTAAATGTCTATTGACATGATGCATCTAGCATGATATACTTTGGGTGGACACAAGCCAGTAACGCAGGATGTGGAGGAACGACGAGATGCCAGGGCGACGTTTAAGGCGGCATTGGGGGCGTTCACGCGGAGGAGCGTGGTTTCTCGAACCCGTATTGCTCTTGCTGCTCCATCAAGGCCCAGCTCACGGCTACACCCTGATCGAGCAACTGGGAGGGTTTGGGCTAGAGGACCTGCATCCCAGCGTGGTCTACCGCGCGCTGCGAGACATGGACGAGAAGGAGTGGATGACCTCAAGCTGGGACGCAGACGAGACGCAGGGTCCCCCACGGCGTGTATACCGCCTTTCTGCACAGGGAGACGAGGCGCTGCGGGCATATATGCAGGACCTGACACAGACGCAGGACCAGATCGGTGACCTGATGGATGCCTACCATCGCCATATGAAAGAGGGCAAAGGTGAACACCACTGACGTGCTCCTGGCAAGCCTGCAGGGCGATGCACCGGTCCAGCAGGTGCACGTGGGAGCGTTCTGGACGGCGGTCGCCCTGGCTACCGACCCATCTCGCTGTGGGCTGGCCTCCACGCTCCGCCCGACCACACACTCCGGCAGCCCGCCAGTACCGCGCGCAGGCCAGCTCTTGAAGCGCAGCGGGCGAGAGTTGGCCGAACTGCTGCGCTCGTCCAGCTCCCTGGAGGCCAGCATCGGCATGGCGGCGCTCAATGCACTGTTGGACGTGGACGAGGGAAACTGCAACGAGGTCAACGCCAGGGAAGTGATCCTGGAACGAGGCGCCGGGAGGAACGTGGCGATCGTAGGACACTTTCCTTTCGTTGAACGGGTGCGCCGTGCTGCGGCCGAGTGCTGGGTGCTAGAGCTGCATCCCCGCCCCGGCGATCTCCCCGCCAAGCGGGCCGCCGAGGTACTGCCCCAGGCGGACGTGGTCGCCCTGACCGGGACGTCGTTGATCAACCACACGTTCGACGACCTGATCGGGCTGTGCCGGCCAGGCGCGTTCGTCATCCTCCTGGGGGGCAGCGCGCCGCTGACGCCGGTGCTGTTCGATTGCGGCGTGGACGCCGTCTCTGGGACGCGGGTGGTTGACGTGCCGGCAGCACTGCAAACGGTAGGGCAGGGGGCGACCTTCCGGCAGATAGCCGGCAGGCGGCTGCTGACCATGATGCAAGACACATGAGAGAGGTAAGATGATCGCCGAGGAACAGGTGTTTGGGGCGCTGCGCGGGGTAATGCACCCCGAGTTCGAACGCGACCTGGTGGAGCTAGAGATGATCAGACGCGTTGCCGTGGAGGACGACCGGATCACGGTCACGCTGGCGCTGCCCTTTATCGACGTCCCGATGAAAGACGATCTGGTTCGCGGGATCAAGGAAGCAGTGTCCGGGATGGACTCCGCGGCGCAGGTCGAGGTCGACCTGGTCGAGATGAGCCAAAGGGAGCGAGCGGCGTTCATGGGCATGACGGGAGAGGAACCCGGCCCGGCGACGTTGGCGAATGACGTCTCCCACGTGGTGGCCGTTCTCAGTGGCAAGGGTGGGGTAGGCAAATCATCCGTTGCTGCACTCCTGGCGGTGGCGCTTCGCCGCCGCGGGATGCGGGTGGGCGTGCTCGACGCAGACATCACCGGGCCGAGCATCCCCCGGATGTTCGGCCTGCACCGCCAGCCGACAATGGGCCCGCTGGGCATTTTGCCTGTGGAGACTCGGACGGGCATCAAGGTGATGTCCATCAACTTGATGCTGCAGAGCGATGACCAGGCCGTCATCTGGCGCGGGCCGCTGATCAGCAACGCGATCAAGCAGTTTTGGACAGAGGTCGCTTGGGGCAAGCTGGATTACCTGGTTGTCGACCTGCCGCCCGGCACGTCCGACGCCTCGTTGACGGTGATGCAGTCCATTCCCCTCAGCGGGGTGGTGCTGGTTACCTCGCCGCAGGATCTGGCCGGGATGGTAGTGCGCAAGGCTGCTGGCATGGCACAGAGGATGGGAGCCCCCATCGTCGGCCTGGTAGAGAACATGAGCTATGTGACCTGCCCGGACTGTGGTCGAGAGATCCAGGTCTTTGGCCCCAGCCGGGCGATGCAGACGGCTGCACGGCTGAGGGTGCCGCTCCTGGGGCAGCTCCCGCTGGACGCAGAGTTGGCCTGTCGCTGCGACGAGGGCGAGATCGAGGCATACGACGCGGAGCGCTTTGACCAAATGGTCAAGCCGTTGATGGATCGGATGCGCGTCGTGTGTCCGGGGTAGGGGAATAGGCGAGGAGGCGATGTAGATGCCGGGATTCGATGGGACGGGACCACGAGGCGAAGGGCCGATGACCGGGCGTGGAGAGGGCTACTGCGCGCTGGTGCTGCCTTCGCCGGAGGACGAAGGCGCTCCCTATGGTTACGCTGGATTGCAGGGGATGCCTGTGTACCTGGGTGCGCCACCTTCGCGGTCTCCGCTCTGCCGTCGCGCCGTCGGTTGGCTGCCTATGGCTATGCGGTTGTGGCGCGTCTTCGAGCGCGGTCGAGGTAGACGGCGAAGCCAATGGCTTGTGCATTGGTAACAGCAGGTTTGGACTGGCCAAGTCCAAACGTAACACGCACAGGTGATCGGTGACAGAAGGAGGTGAGCCGAATGCCAGGTTTTGACGGAACCGGACCGGGCGGTATGGGTCCGATGACCGGCGGAGCGCGAGGGTTGTGCAACCCGTATAGCCGTCTGTATGGCGCTTACGCGCCATATCGCTACCCCTACCAAGTCCCTCGGGCTTATTTTGGACGCCCCCGGTGGGGCATGGGCCGGGGCTACTGGGTGCGAGGCGCCCTTGGGCGCGGCTTCCGTGGCCGAGGCCGGGGACGCGGACGGTGGTAGTCTATCGTAGAACCGCTTCCACGATCAAGAACAGATAGAAAGGAGACGACCGAGATGCCAGGTGGAGACCGCACTGGACCGATGGGCATGGGGCCGATGACCGGGCGTGCGGCCGGCTACTGTGCCGGCTACCCGGTGCCCGGCTACATGAACCCCATCCCCGGGCGCGGCTTTGGTCTGGGCTGGGGCGGCGGTTGGGGCCGCGGCCATCGCTGGCGGCACTGGTCCTATGCCACCGGCCTGCCCGCTTGGGTGCGCTTTGGCTATCCCCCCGCCTGGGGATATGGCCCGTATGCACCGCCAACCCCAGAGCAGGAAGCCGAGGGCCTCAAGGCACAGGCCGAGTGGCTGCAAGAGCAGCTGGAGGCCATCAAGCAGCGCATCGAGGAACTCACAAAGGAGCAGTAGCTGCTCCACAAAGCGGGGCGGATGAAAGCGCCACACGCTTAGCCATCCGCCCCGGGACCTAAGGGGTGGGGCTCGTCGGGAGCCCCACCCGATGGAATGCCCGGTCCAGGGGCAGTGGGATTACAGCTGTTTATCTGGAGGAAAGCAAATGAAGGTCGTCGTCACGGCGAATGGTGCGGGGCTCGACGCGGCAGCCAGCCCGGTGTTCGGGCGCTGCCCGACGTACGTCTTTGTGGATACAGACACGATGCAGTGTGAGTCGGTGCCAAACCCGGCAATAGGCGCTTCGGGAGGGGCAGGCATCCAGGCCGCACAGTTCATCCTGGAGCGAGGCGCGCAGGCGGTGATGACCGGAAACGTGGGGCCCAACGCCTTTGGCGTCTTCCGG
>Ga0307425_1001163_pt1 | contig 16014 bp, 13 predicted proteins | sample SalMarWE160330MG_FD_202152 | JGI IMG/M metagenome (GOLD analysis project Ga0307425, IMG submission 202152) | Salt marsh sediment microbial communities from the Plum Island Ecosystem LTER, Massachusetts, United States - WE1603-30 | ecosystem: Environmental > Aquatic > Marine > Intertidal zone >... | reverse complement strand
GGCCATCTCGCGCCGGTCGCCGCCATCTGCGACCTCGCCGAGAAATACGGCGCGCTGACCTATCTCGACGAGGTGCATGCCGTGGGCCTCTACGGCAAGCGCGGCGGCGGCATCGCCGAGCGCGAAGGCGTGATGGATCGCATCGACATTATCAACGGCACGCTGGCCAAGGGCTTCGGCGTGATGGGCGGCTATATCGCGGCGAGCGCCGCCTGCTGCGACGCCATCCGCTCTTATGCGCCGGGCTTTATCTTTACCACCTCACTCGCGCCGGCCGTCGCCGCGGGCGCTCTGGCCTCGATTCGCCACCTGAAACGGAGCGAAATCGAGCGAGCGCGCCTTCGGGAGCGGGTCAAGACGGTGAAGCGGCTGATGGGCGAGGCCCGTCTGCCGGTGGTAGAGAATCCGAGCCACATCGTGCCGGTGATGGTGGGCGATCCCGTACATTGCAAGGCCGTGACCGACACCCTGCTCACCCAGTATCGAATCTACGTTCAGCCGATCAACTACCCGACCGTTCCGCGCGGCACCGAGCGCATGCGCTTCACGCCGTCGCCGGTGCACAGCGACGCTCAGGTTACCGCCCTGATCGAGGCGCTTAGAGAGCTGTGGGCCGCCTGCCCGGTCGGCAAGGGCCAATATGTACGGCTGGCGGCCGAGTAGCCGTCCGGCCTCAGCTCCGGCCTAGCCGATCTCCATGCCCGGGGCGTCCTCCGCACCGTCAGTTCAGACCGGTTAGCGGCGCCTCAGTAATCCCAGCCGGGATCGTGGCGGATGTCGTGGAAGGCGTTGTAGATGGCCCCGCCCCAGCCCTCGCGGATGGCTTGGAGGTAGGCATCGTTCTCTTCGAGACGGGTTTCGAAGGCTTTCTTGAGCGCGCCGCGGCGATAGATCAGAAGATCGATCGGCGGCCCCACCGACACGTTCGAGCGCATGGTCGAATCGAACGAGATCAGCGCGCACTTGGCGGCATCGCTCAAGCTCGTGCTCGGCTCAAGGATACGGTCGAGGATTGGCTTGCCGTATTTCACCTCGCCGACCTGGAAATAGGTGGTATCGCCGATCGCCTCGATGAAATTGCCGGGGTCGTAGATCAGGAACAGCCTGAGCTGGCCGCCCTTGACTTGGCCGGCGAGGATGAATGAGGCGGTGAAGTCGACTTCGCGCTGTTGCAGATAGCCGCCATCGACATGGTGGACCTCGCGCAAGGCAGCACCGACCACTCGCGCCGCACCGAACATCGAGGTCACCGCGAACAGATCCCGTTCGGGATTTTCGGTTTCGAGCCACTCGCTGAGCAGGCTGACCACGCCTTGTGTCAGCGACAGGTTGCCGGCGGCCAGAAGCGCGAAGAAGCGCTCACCCGGCTTCTCGAAGGTGAACATCTTGCGGAAGGTCGAGACCCGGTCGATCCCCGCATTGGTGCGCGAGTCCGATGCCAGCACAACGCCTTCGTCGAGCAGAATGCCAACGCAATACGTCACGACCGATCCTTATTGGCTCTGCTGCTGCTGCTGACTGGGAAACGCCACTGAGAAGGTCATAGTCTCCAAACCCCCGCCTGTGCGCACGCCCCTGATGGGACAGGCTTCGGCATAATCGAGACCGGTGGCGGTTCGGATATGCGACTCAGTGGCGCAGATGCGGTTGGAGGGATCGAAGCTCACCCAGCCAAGCCCGTCAACATGGGCGTCGGCCCAGGCATGGCTTGCCGCGTGGGCCTCGAGGTCGGCGCCTTGGGAGAGATAGCCTGAGACATAGCGGGTCGGGATGCCGAGCTCGCGGGCGACGGCGCAGAAGATATGCGCATGGTCCTGGCATACGCCGCTGCCCTGCTCCAGGGCTTCCGCCCCGGTGGTGTGCACATGGGTATCGCCCGGCTTGTATTCGACGTCGTCGGCGATCGCGCCCATGATTTCGTGAAGGGCTTCGATCCTGTCGCGCTCCGCGGCTTTGCGGAACCGCGCGGCATAATCGCGGATCGGCTCCGAGCACACCGTGTAGGGCGTTTGGCGCAAGTAGAGCATCAGTTCGAGGTCGGCGCGTGAATCCCCCACGACGCCGCCGGTGTCGTATGTTCGTACCAAGCCGCTGACCATGATGGAGAGCGTGTTCACCGGATGGGCGATGGTCAAGGTGTGGCAGCAATTGCCGTATTGGTCGTGCCACTCGCTCATCCGGGCGTCGCGGGAGGAGATCTTCCAGGTCTCCACGGCCTGCGTGCTCCCCGACAGAGGCGTCATGCGCAGATATTGCGTGCTCGCCAGCAGCGGCGCCGAATAGGTGTAATCGGTTGCATGCTCGACCCAGATCAGCATCTCGTTACGCCGCTCCCGCCATCGGCGCCGGGGTCGGGATCATGAGGAAATCCTCCTGAAGCTGCCCGCCGAGCGTGTTGTTCGACACGATGAAGGAGGACAGGAACTCATGCAGGCCCGATGCCAAAACCTTGTCGATCCGGCCATAGTGCAGGGCGGCATGAGTCTGGCCGGCGAGCCGCCTGCATTCCAGCTGCTTCGGTCCGGCAAGTTCGTCGAGCGTGGTGATCAGATTGCCGTAACAATGATGCAGCGAGCGCGGCATGTCCTCGCGGAAGATAAGAAGCTCGGCGATGCGCCACGGATAGATGGTGTCGTGATAGGTCTTGCGGTAGGAGCGGAAAGCGCCGACCGAACGCAGCAGGGCGCCCCATTGATAATAATCGACAAAGCCGCCGACCTGTTCGCCGTCGGGCAAGAGCACATGATATTTTACGTCGAGAATACGCGCGGTGTTGTCGGCGCGCTCGATGAAGGTGCCGAGCCTGATGAAGCGGAAGGCGTCGTCGTGCAGCATGGTGCCGAACATCACGCCGCGGAAGAGATGCGAACGTTCCTTCACCCATTCGAAGAAATCGCGATAGCCCCATTGCTTGAGCCTGGTGAAGTCGAGCGCCTGCATTTCGAGCCAGGTGGCATTGATGCTCTCCCACCCTTCGCTTGAGATCGAGGAGCGTTGGGCGCGGGCATTTTCCCGGGCCTGGCGGATCAGCGACCAGATGCTGCCTTCATTCTCGGGATCGAGCGCCACATAGCGGATGACGGTCTCATGGTTGAGGTGGTCGTAGAGTTCGTGGAACCGGCCCGAGCCCGGCGCAATCGCCAGGATCGGTTCGAAATGCAAGGCCTGCTTGTCGATGTTCGATGGGAGCAGCGACATGCGGAAGCTGACGTCGAGCATGCGCGCGGCGTTGTCGGCCCGCTCCATGTTGCGCGCCATCCAAAACAGGTTCTCTGCGCTGCGGCTCAGCATGTCGTCTACTCCAACACCCAGGTGTCTTTGGTGCCGCCGCCCTGGCTCGAATTGACCACGAGCGAGCCTTTGACCAAGGCGACCCGGGTGAGGCCGCCGGGCACCAGGCTCGTCTCCTTGCCGGACAGCACGAAGGGGCGCAGATCGACGTGGCGCGGCACGATCTCGCCGTCGATCAGAGTCGGCGCCGTGGACAGCGCCAGAGTCGGTTGAGCGATAAAGTTGTCGGGATCGGCCAAGATCCGGCGCTTGTAAGCCTCGCGCTCTTCGGCGGTCGAGGCCGGCCCGATCAACATGCCGTAGCCGCCCGACCCCTGGACCTCCTTGACCACCAGCTCGCGCAAATTCTCCAACACGTGCTGGCACTGCTTGGGGTCGCGCAGCATGAAGGTCTCCACATTGTTTATGATGGGCTCTTCGCCGAGATAGAATTCGATCATGCGCGGCACGTAGCAATACATGGCCTTGTCGTCCGCCACGCCGGTGCCAAGCGCGTTGGCCAGCGCCACCCTGCCCGACCGGATCACCGAGAGCAGGCCAGGTACGCCGAGCATCGATTGCGGGTTGAAGGCGAGCGGATCCATGAAGCCATCGTCCACTCGCCGGTAGATCACGTCGACCTTGACCGGGCCTTCGGTGGTGCGCGCCCAGACATGATCGTCGCGGACGAACAGATCGCCGCCTTCGACCAGCTCGATCCCCATTTGCTCGGCGAGAAACACATGCTCGAAATAGGCGCTGTTGTAACGGCCGGGCGTCAAAAGCACGACCGCCGGGTCGTCGGCGCCGCCCGGCGCCACCGCGCGCAAATTCTCCAGCAGCCGTTCGGCGTAATTTCCGACCGGCGACACCCCTTGCGTGTCGAAGGCCTCGGGGAACAGCCGCATCATGATCTCGCGGTTCTCGAGCAGATAGGACACGCCGGACGGCGTCCGCATATTGTCTTCGAGCACGACGAAATCGCGTTCGCCGGTGCGGATCAGGTCGATACCGGCGACATGGGCATAGGTGCGGTTCGGCGGATCGATGCCGACCATCTCCGGCCGGTAGGCGGTGTTCAGGAAAACGAACTCGGCCGGCACGACGCCCGCCCTGACGATCTCCTGACCGTGGTAGACGTCGTGAAGGAAACGGTTGATCGCGTTGACCCGCTGAATGCAGCCGCGCTCCACCAGATCCCACTCGTTACGGTCGATAATGCGGGGGATCAGGTCGAACGGGATCAGCCGCTCGGTCGACCCGCCCTCCCCGTAAACCGCGAAGGTGATCCCGAGCCGGCGGAAGATTTCCTCCGCCGCCTTCTGTTTGGTGATCAGCGATTCCATCGGCATGCCGTCGAGGATTTCGGCGAAGCCGGCATAGGCCGGCCTTACCGTGCCATCGGCGGCACGCATCTCATCGAAAAATTTGCGGAGCGGCGGGGAGGACTTTTTGGCTTCCGCGTCGACAGCTTCTTTCGTGGCACCTTGCGGCAAACGACCGTCCTAGCTCTTTATAAATTCGGGTCCCGGTCCCGGCTTGGCGCGTTTCCCTGCAATTTTTTCAAGCATCTTAATACGATGCCTGGATCGCAGGCAACCGCTCCGCTTCTGCTGCGAAAAATGATAGAAGCAGGCGCGAACCCCCGTTGCGCCATGGTTGAAACTTTTCTGACCGCATTTACCACTTTCTTCGCCGTGATCGGTCCGATCGATACGGCGGTCCTGCTCGCCTCGCTGACACCCAATATGGCGAGCGCCGAACGGCGGGCGATCTCGGTCAAGGCAATATTCATTGCCACCATCATCATCCTTCTGTTCGCGCTGGTCGGGCAGCCGGTCTTGACCCAGCTTGGCGTGTCGCTCGCCGCGCTTCAGACCGCGGGCGGCATCATCCTGTTGGCGATCGCGATGGAGATGACGCTGGCGCGAACGCCCGGTCCCACCGCGGCCCTGTCGTTGCGAGAAAGCGAGGAGGCCGAGGACAAGGCCGAACGCCATGCCGACTTTGCGGTGTTTCCGCTGGCGACGCCCTTGCTCGCGGGCCCCGGCGCCATGACCTCGGCCATCGTGCTGGCGGCCGGCACCAAAGGCGATCTGAGCCTGCTTGGCGCGGTGGTCGCGGCGATCGTCGCGGTGATGGCGGTGACGCTCGTCTGTCTTCTGCTCGCGCACGAGATTCATCAGCTGATCGGCGTGACTGCGCGCAAAGTGATCGTACGTGTGTTCGGCGTTCTGCTTGCCGCGCTCGCCGTGCAAATGATTTTCAACGGTCTCGCTCAGGCCGGCATCTTTGGCTAGGGCGAAACAAGGAGGCATGCATGCGCGTCGTTCAAGTCGCGGAACCCAACGCTCCGTTCGAGCTGGTCGAGCGGCCGACGCCTGAGCCGGGCCCGCGCGAGGTGCGCATCAAGGTCGAGGCTTGCGGCATCTGCTACAGCGATTCCTATGTGGTCACAGGCACTTATCCAGGGGTCAAATATCCGGCCGTGCCGGGCCACGAGATCGCCGGCCGGATCGATGCGGTAGGATCTGATGTCACCGGCTGGCAGGTGGGGCAAAGAGTCGGCGTCGGCTGGTTCGGCGGTGCGTGCGGCACCTGTCCGCGCTGCCGGCGCGGCGATTTCATCACCTGCGAAAATCTCAAGACCCCGGGCATTCATTTCGACGGCGGCTATGCCGAGTACATGCTGGCGCCGGTCGAGGCGTTAGCGTCGATCCCCGATGGGCTCGACGCGGCCGAAGCCGCACCTCTGCTTTGCGCCGGCATCACCACGTTCAACGCGCTGCGCAATTCCGCCGCGCGGGCCGGCGATCTCGTCGCCATTCAAGGCATTGGCGGGCTCGGCCATCTTGGCGTGCAATTTGCCAGCCGCATGGGCTTCCATACGATTGCGATTGCGCGCGGCCCCGACAAAGAGAAACTTGCGCGCGATCTCGGCGCTCATGCTTTTATCGACAGCGAAGCCCAAGACCCTGCTGCGGCGCTGATGGCGCTCGGCGGCGCCAAAGTGATCCTCGCCACGGCGACAAGTGCAAAGTCCATGACGCCGCTGATCGACGGGCTCGGCACCGACGGCACGCTGATCGTGGTTGGCGCTTCGCCGGAAGCGATCGAAGTGAATCCCTATCATGTGATCGGCGCGCGCCGCGGCGTGCGCGGCTGGCCGTCGGGCTCCTCGGCCGATTCGGAAGACACGCTGCGCTTCAGCGCGCTGGCCGGCGTGGCACCGATGATCGAGACGTTTCCGCTCACGCGCGCAGCCGAAGCGTATGAGCGCATGCTGAGCGGCAAGGCCCGCTTCCGCGTCGTTCTCGTTCCTTAGAGCACCTATTCCGCCGGGGCTGAGCGCGGCGCAGTTTTGGCGCGCGGGCCCCGCGCGAATCTTCGCATCACCACATAGAACACCGGCGTGAAGATCAGCCCGAACAAGGTCACACCGATCATGCCGAAGAACACCGTGGTGCCGAGCGCTTGGCGCATCTCGGCACCGGCGCCGGTGGCGATCGCCAGCGGCAGCACGCCGAGAATAAAGGCGAACGCGGTCATCAGGATCGGACGCAAGCGCACGCGCGCCGCTTCGGTGACGGCCTGGAACCGGTCTTCGCCGCGCTCTTCGTTTTGCTTGGCGAACTCGACGATCAGAATCGCATTCTTGGCCGCGAGCGCGATCAGCACGACGAAGCCGACCTGGGCGAGAATGTTCACATCCAAAGCGCGCGCAAGCAGCCCACTGATGGCGGCGAGCAGACACATGGGCACGATCAGAATCACCGCGAGCGGCAGCGTCCAGCTTTCATATTGAGCGGACAACAGCAGAAACACGAACACCACCGAGGCGAGGAAGATATAGATGGTGGTGTTGCCCGCGAGCTTTTCCTGGAAGGCGATCTCGGTCCATTGAAAGGCATAACCGTCTGGCAGCGTCTGGCGCGCGAGCTGCTCCATCTGCGCAAGTCCGTAGCCGGTCGAGTAGCCCGGCAGCGTGGCGCCCTGCACTGCCGCCGAGTTGAACAGGTTGAAGCGTTCGATCCGGTAGGGCCCGGTGATATTGCGGAACGAGGCAACCGATGACAGCGGCACCATCTCGCCATTGGCGTTGCGCGTCTTCAACTGACCGATGGTGTGAAGGTCCTGGCGGAAATCGCCGTCGGCCTGGGCGGTGACCCGGTAGGTGCGGCCGAGGAAATTGAAATCGTTCACATAGGTCGACCCGACATAGACCTCCAGCGTCTGGAACACGTCGTTGGGATCGACACCCAGCATCTCGGCGCGGACGCGATCGATATCGGCATAGACCTTCGGCGTGCGCGTGTTGAAGGTGGTGAACACATTGCCGATGCCCTCGATCTTGGTGGCACCGGCCACGATCGACTGCGCGACCTCTTCGAGCTGCGTCAGGTCGCCGCCGCGAATGTCCTGCACTTGCATCTTGAAGCCGCCAGTGGTGCCGATACCCCGCACCGGCGGCGGTGAGATGCCGATCACGAAAGCCTCTTGGATCGCCGCATATTTGGTGTTCAGGGCGACCAGCAGAGCTTCGGCGCTCTGCCCTTTTTCAGCGCGTTCCTTGAAACTGTCGAGCGGGGTGAACACCACCGCGGAGTTGGGCGCGGTGGTGAAGGTGGCGCCGTCGAGGCCGACGATCGGTACGGCATGGGCGATGCCCGGCGTGTCGAGCGCAATCTTCGTGACCCTGCGCGCAACTTCGTCGGTGCGTGTGAGCGAAGCGCCGGGCGGAAGCTGGATGACATTGATCAAATAGCCTTGATCCTGCCGCGGAATGAACCCGGTCGGCGCCTGGACGAACTGATAGGCGGTGAGCCCAATCAGTCCGGCATAGACGACAAGCATCAGCAAAGAGATGCGAACGAGCCGGCCCGTGAGCATGCCGTAGCGGAACGAGGTCCATTCGAACGCGCGGTTGAATCCGTTGAAGAACGCCCTGAGCGGCCGGAGAAGGATGCTTTGCTTTTCGGGCGCCGCTTCATGCGGCTTGAACAGCAGCGCGCACAGCGCCGGACTCAAGGTCAGCGACACCAGCAACGAGATCAGCGTCGCCGTGGTGATCGTCACCGCGAACTGACGGAAGAACTGCCCGGTGATGCCGGTGATGAAAGCCGACGGGATGAACACGGCCGCGACCACCAGCGTCATGGCGATCAGCGCCCCGCCGACTTCGTCCATGGTCTCGTGAGCAGCCTGCCGCGGATTCAATCCTTCGCGAATATTGCGCTCGACATTCTCCACCACCACGATGGCGTCGTCGACCACGATGCCGATGGCCAGCACGAGACCGAACAGCGTGAGATTGTTGATCGAGAAACCGAGCGCCGCCAACACCGCCATACTTCCGATCAGCGAGACGGGAATGGCAACGATAGGGATGATCGAGGCGCGCCAGGTCTGCAGGAACAGAACGATCACCACCACCACGAGGATCACCGCCTCGAACATGGTGGTGATCACCGCCTCGACCGATTGCGAGATGAAGACCGTCGGATTGTAGACGATGTCGTAGCGGAGCCCGTGCGGGAAGTATTCGGCAAGCTCCGCCATCTTGTCCTGCACTTCGGTGGCGGTGGCGAGCGCATTGGAGCCGGGCCGCTGGAAAATGCCCATGGGGATCGCCACCCGCTCGTCGAGATAGCCGCTGCGATTGTAGTCGGCGGCGCCGAGCTCGACCCGGCCGATGTCCCGAATGCGAACCACCCTGCCCTCGGGCTCGGACTTGACGATGACATTGCCGAACGCCTCGGTGTCCGACAGCCGGCCTTCGGTCTCGACGCTGAGCTGGAAAGCGCCGGGCTTCGGCACCGGGGGCTGATTGATCACCCCAGCCGCGACTTGAACGTTCTGGCCTCGGAGCGCCTGGACCACGTCGCCGGCGGTCAGCCCGCGCACTGCGAGCTTTTCGGGATCGAGCCAAATGCGCATCGAATAGTCGCGCGCGCCGAAAATGGTGACATTGCCCACCCCGTCGATGCGCGACAGCACGTCCTTCACGTGCAGCGTGGCGTAGTTGGAGATGTAGAGCAGATCGCGCGAGTCGTCCGGCGAGCTTAAGTGGATCACCATCATCAAGTCGGGCGACTGCTTGTTGACGGTCACGCCGATCGCCCGCACTTCCTCGGGCAGACGCGGCAGAGCCGTCGACACACGGTTCTGCACCAGCACTTGCGCCGTGTCGAGATTGGTTCCGAGCTTGAAGGTGATCGAGAGCGACAGGTTGCCGTTGCCGGTCGATTGCGACGTCATATAGAGCATGTTGTCGACGCCGTTGATCTCCTGCTCGAGCGGCGTCGCCACCGTCTTGGCCACGATATCGGCTGACGCGCCCGGATAGGTCGCGTTCACCGAGATCGACGGCGGCGCGATCTCGGGATATTGCGACACCGGCAGGCTGAAATACGCCACCGCGCCGATCAGCGTGATGATGATCGACACGACCGCGGCGAAGATCGGCCGGTCGACAAAGAAGTGCGAGAGGTTCATGTCCCCGGCACGGCGTTTGGCTTGTCGGGCGCGCCGACCTCGCCCTCCTCGGGCGTGACCTTGGCGCCAGGCCGCGCGCGCAACAGCCCCTTGATAATGACGCGGTCGTCGCGGCCGATCCCCTCCCTGATCACGCGCAAACCGTCATCGGTAACCGGGCCAAGCTCGACCGGCTTCGGCACCACACTGTCGTCGGCGTCGACCGTGAACAGGAGCTTGACCGACTGGTCGGTCACCACCGCGGCATCGGGCACGAGCATGGTCGGACGCAGCGGCGACATCGGCACGCGTACCCGGCCGAACTGTCCCGGCGTGATGAACAGATCGGGATTGGGAAAGGCCGCCCGCACGCGGATCGTTCCCGACGAGCGGTCATACTGGTTATCGACGAAATCGATGCTGCCTTTGAGCGGCCAGGTCTTCTCGTCCATCAGCTGGCCTTGCACCGCGACCTTATTGTCGCGCGCCGACTTGACCTCGCCCTTCTGAATAAGCCGCTTATAGGTCATGCCCTCGCCCTCGCTCACATTGAAGCTGAGCCAGATCGGATCGAGCGAGACGATGGTGGTAAGCAGCGTGGTGTTGCCGCTGGTTCCGCCCATCACGAGATTGCCGACGCTGACTTCATGGCGGCCCATGCGGCCTGAGACCGGCGCGGTGACGCGCGTATAGTCGAGATTGAGCTGAGCCTGGTTGACCTCGGCCACGGCCGCATCGCGCGTCGCCTTGGCAATGGCGACCTGCGACACACGCTCGTCATAGGTTTCCTTGCTGGCGAATTCGTTCTTGAGCAATTGCGCGGTGCGTTCGAGCTGGGCTTGCGCAAGCTGCAGCTGCGCCTCGGCCTGAGCGACTTGCGCCTTGGACGTCTCAAGCGCAAGCTCGAAGGGACGCGGCTCGATCACGAACAAAAGATCGCCCCTCTTGACGAGCTGGCCGTCGGTGAAGTTGACGGATTCGAGATAGCCGCTGACGCGGGCACGCACCTCGACCGATTCCATCGGTTCGAACTGGCCGGTGAAATCGCTCCATTCCTCCATCTCCCTGATCAGCGGCTTGGCCACGGTGACGGCAGGCGGCGGCGCTTCGGCTTGTGCTTGTTCCTGACTGGTCTCCCAGAACCCCCAATAGCGATAAAGGCCGGCGGCGGCGGCAACGGCCAGCAGGATCAGCGCGATACGGACGAAAGCCCGGCCTGAGCCAGTGCCTTGAGCCTCGCTGGCCGGTTTTTCGTCTCGATCGTCCTTCTTATCGGTCCGGCCGCGGCCCCTCCCGCCGTTCCGGGTTTGCTTCTCGTTCATGACAGTTTTCGCTCGATGCCGCTTTTCGTGTCTGCCGGCGGCGCGTCGGGGGCGCCAAGATAGACGCTACCCCAAAGGCGGCGGCGAAGGCGAGCCACAAACGGGCGCTGCCAAGGACCGTGACGGCTCTGCGGCAAGAACGACGTTTTGATCAACTTCAAATTTCCGTGCTTTTCGGCACCGCTCACAGCAGCGACTGGCCGAGCCTCGACAGATCGGCGACGACGAAACCAAACGCAATCAGCACGGCGGCAAGGACGACAGCGAGCACGATGGCGGCGGTCTTCCAGGTCATTGCGCGCCGCCGAGCCGCGGCGGCTTTTTCTTCCACTCCCTGCCGCCTTTGCCTTGCTGGAAACCGAGCTCGAACAACTTGGACATATAAGTCTTGTCGAAGGCTTCGGTGCTGGTGTCGGGAAAGTCGCCGGGAATATACGCGAGATTGTAGTCGATGCCGTTGTCACGCGTGAACTCATACATTTGGTAGAGATCGCCGATCCCTTGCGTCTTGATCAGCGTCGAGATCGAACGTCCCGCGATGGCCAAGGTGTTGGCCTTGACCACCTTGAACTCCGGCGAGACGCGACCGTTGCGAATGATGTAGAGGCGCCTGACCGGGTTGATGTTGAGCTTGGCGGTCATGGCACTCGCCTTTATCTGGGTGGGAAGCAGGAACACCTGATTGGTGGTGCCGCCATCGACATGCATCTCCTCGTCCATTTGGCCTTCGACCTGCACCTTGATGTAGACCGGCGGAAACACGCCGGGAATTGCCGCCGAGGCAAGTAGCACATTGCGGAACAGCGCGAGCGCCTGCGGGTCGCCGCTGCTTGCGATCCTGCCCATGTCCCAGATCACCGGCCGCTGCGCGTCGAGATTGGTGGTGCCGATCAGAAGCCGCCGTCCTTTGGCATGCTCGTGCGCGACCTCCTCCATGAACGCTTGATCGACATAGCCCGCGATCACTTGGGCGAGCGGCGCGTTGCTCGACAGCGAGTCGCCGCCAAGCAGTCCGCGCACGGGATGCTTGGTGACCAGCTGGTCGGTCGAATAGGTGGTGTACACGGCCTTGAGCGCCGGATCGTAGCGGCGCCCGAGGAACGCGAACGGCGCCGTGAGCGCGCCGGTCGACACACCCGTCACGATGTCGAATTCGGGACGCTTGCCGCTGGCGCTCCAGCCGACCAAGAGTCCTGCGCCGTAGGCGCCGTCGGAGCCCCCGCCGGAAATGGCGAGAAAGCTGATCGTGGGCCGCCTGCCCTGCTTCAACAGATAGGGCCGGGTCGCCCGAACTTGCGCCCATTTTTCCGCGGCGAGCGCATCGATATTGGGGGGCGCGCGATCGCCCCAGAAGCGAACTTCCGCGCCTTCGAGCACGGCGGCCTCGTCGACGAATTGAGCAGGGACCGGATCGCGCGGCAGCGAGGCGCACGCGACAACCGCAAGACCGACCGGCACCGCAAGCCAAGCGCGCCAGGGATGCAAACTCATGACGTTGACCCTGCCGCTGTTGGTGCGCCGGCCGCGAGGTGTATCAGTTCGCCTCGGTCTCGACTTTCTCCCAGGTCTGATCGGGCCCGAACGCCTCGGTCTCCCCGGCGATGTCTTCGCTGTCCTCCCCGAGATCCTTCTCGAACAACGCGCCGTCCTGATTGATCATGAAGGTCATGATCCCGGAATTGCCGTAAGTGGCCGGATACGCGATCAGACCGAAGCCCTTGGTCATCTTGCCGTCGACCACGTAGTCGTATGCGCCGCCGGGGGCGCCGTCGCCTTGCCGGGTGAGGATACGGTAGAAATAGCCGTGATAGGGGATCGGCTGGTCCCCGGCGGTGTAGCCCTCGGCGGAGGCTTGCGCCATGAGTTCGCCGAGCGGGCTTTGGGGTTCGCCCTGTTCGGTCGGCCAATAGAGCCCGTCCTTCTTGCCGGGACTGCTCAGGATACGCTGCGCGTAAACATGCTCGCCCGGGTTTTTCTCGGAATAATCCTTCTGCGCCTCGACATAGGCGCGCGACACCTCGATGGCGTTGATTTCGTTGCGCCCGATCCGGCGGCGAAGAATCTCATCGATCCCCTCCGCGGTATCGAATTCAAAAGCCTTATCCTTGCCGACAATCGGAATCGGGAGCGGCCAATCGTCGTCGCCGATGACGACAATGGTCTCGCCGTTCTCTTCGGCGAGACTGTGCTTGGCATCGTAGGCAGCGACGAACTTATCCCGCGTGTTGCGATCGGCCACCTCGTCGCCCGAACTGACGATCTCTTCGCCGTCGGGCCCGAGAATCTCGACGATGGCAGCCTTGTCCCCCGCTCTTGCCGCGCTGACCAGCGCATCGATCGCCTGTTCGGGGGTCTCGAACTGCTTCTGGGCGAACGCGGGCGCAGAGCATATGGCAACGCATAGGCCAAAGATGACGCCAATCGGTTTGCGGAGCACGGTGACACTGGAGAGCATCGGTCGGTTCCTTAGACTTTGCTGAAGCATTTCCGCTAGCGCCTGCGTCCGCCGCCGCCACCGCGGCCGCGGCCCCCGCCGCCCCCGCCGGGACGGCCGCCGCCTTTGAATGACGCTTTTCCGCCTCCCCCGCCTCTCGGCCCGGACATGCTGCGGGGGCTGCGATTGCCGAGACTGGCCTGACCGCGCTTGGAGTAGTTCTTGGCCTTGCCGCCGTCCCTCATGTCGAACGCGCCGCCGCCTTTGCTGGGCGAGGGCCTCTTTGCCGCGCTGGGCTGAGACGGCTTGGAAGGCTTGCGGTCCTGAAGGTTGGCCTGCTTGTCGCCGCCGCCGCCGGGCCGCTTATTGCCGAGATCTGGGCCTTTACCGCCGCCGGGACCTTTGTTGCCGAGATCTGGGCCTTTACCGCCGGGTCCTTTGCCGCCGGGACCTTTGTTGCCGAGATCGGGGCCTTTACCGCCTGGACCTTTGTTGCCGAAATCAGGACCTTTCCTGCCTTGTCCCTTACCGCCGAAATCAGGACGGTTGCCCGGCTTCGAGTTGGGCACATTCAGAACTTGCTTGCCGTCACGGCCGCGGAAATCGAAATCCCGCTTGTTCGACGAAAATTCGTTTCTGGAAAACTGGTTCCGATTGGAATCGTGTTTCCAGCTGTTGAGCTGAAGATCGTTCCGGTTGACGTTGATATTGTTGATGTTGACGTTCTTGTTGACGTTGACGCGGATATCGTTGCGTCCCCAGTTGAACGGCTCGTAGTCGTTCCAGATGGCGTTGCCGATGGCGAAGCCGGCGCCCCACGCAATGCCGCTCACCACTGCGCCGCCGACAACCCAACCCGGCTGCGGCGGAAAGTAATAAGGCGGATATGAGGGATAGGCCCAAGTGCCATAGACCACGGCCGGCTCGTAATAAGGCACATAGACCACCTCGGGCGACGCCGGTTCGATGACGATCACCTCTTTGCCTTCCTGTTGCGTGGTTGTGACCGTCTGCTGCTCGGTGGTCGCCAGCTTGCCGTTATCCTCGGCCTTGGCGCGCAGGCGCTGGATCGCATCCATGACGTCGGCCTGCTGAGCGAGCACCGCGTCGCCGAGCGACTGCGTCCAATCGAGTTGGTCGTTCATCATGACGATCACGGTCGGTGTCGTCACCAGCGCCTTGACGCTGTCGTCCCAATTCTGCTTGGCCACAGCTTCCTGAAGCGCGTCGCCCTTCAAGTTCTTATTGGCGTCCAACCACCGCGCCGCCTGCACGATCTCGAGCGGATAAGTGGACGCCATCAGAACCTGCGCCAGAAGCGTGTCGGGATAGAGCGCGATCGGCGCCACCAGCTGGTCGAGCTGAGCGGCGTCGAGGAGTTGGGGCTGCTGGGCATCGCCCTGCTGATTGTCCCCGGCGGCAGCGGGCGGTTGGGCATTGCCGCCCGAAGCGGGCTGCTGGTCTTGCGCGAACGAGGCGCAAGGCGCCAACGCTCCGAAAATCATCGCAAGGAAAATCGCCGGCATGCGCATCGGATGATCTCCTGTGACGGTCGGCCTTTGGCTATAGCCGATGCCTTGGGGGGAAATTATGGCCTTTCGTCAACGTACAACACCTTGGACGAGACATCCCAAGGCGCGGTCGAGTTCGGCCCCGGCCCCAGTTTTCATCGATTCTGTTGGAAGTTATTCGACCCCGGCGCGGCGCGCCTCCCGGCCCCGCAGGCGCGGGGCCGGGTCCGCGTTAACGAGGATGTTTGGTTTTCAGATACTCTTCCACCTTTCTTGCCAGCGCGCCCGCGGCCCTGACCGCTTCGCCGAGTTCCTCCTCGGAAACGCCGAAACGGTCTTTCCAGTAAGCGACCTGGTAAGACTGGTTGAGATCGATACGGGTCTTGCTGCCGTAGCGCTCCGGTGGGTTGAAACTGCCCATCTTAGCCCTCCTGCGACGCCGTTTGTTTCTGGTGCGGCCGTCAAAAACGGCCGCCCGTCCGGACGATCAGCATGCCCTAACCGGCCCCGACCGCCAAGGCCCTTTCGCGGGGCCGGCAAGAGTGGATCGGAGTGACATCGGGTGACGGTGCAAACTGCCGTGAATTTAGGCATTTTCGCCAGATGACAGGGAGAGTCTTGGAATTTCTTGCTGTGGACGAAGCAGGACATCGCGGGAACGAGAGACTCGAAAAGCAGCCTCGCATCGGATGACCGCGCGCTTGAGCGTGACATTCGGGCAACGGTCCAACTTAATCGTACGCGCCTTCATGCTCTGCCCGAGAATCGCCCCAGTCGTGCAGTCTTCTATGATCGATTCGCGCGCGCGAAGAAAACCGAGGGAAAGCGCAATTGACGGGGGGAAGCCCATGGGCTGGGCTTCCCCTTTTGTTTTGTCCAAATCATGCGGCAAGCAGAGCCGAAATCCCCGCGCATTTTACAGCTTGGCTGGGGCCGAATCGAAGTCGACGGCTACCCACCGTTCAAGGACGCCAAAATTTTTCCGGGCGGGGCGCGCGAATGG
>Ga0307425_1001161_pt1 | contig 16018 bp, 8 predicted proteins | sample SalMarWE160330MG_FD_202152 | JGI IMG/M metagenome (GOLD analysis project Ga0307425, IMG submission 202152) | Salt marsh sediment microbial communities from the Plum Island Ecosystem LTER, Massachusetts, United States - WE1603-30 | ecosystem: Environmental > Aquatic > Marine > Intertidal zone >... | reverse complement strand
AAGCTTGCAAAGCGATCATTATTTTATAAGGATCTTTTCGTAAACTAAAAAGAAAGAAAATGATTGATAAATAAATTAATGTAAAAGTTAGCCAGGTAAGGTTTATTGGATTGAATGCTTTTAGCAGAGGATCCGGTAGAGATATACCTTCTCTTTGCTCGATGAATTGAAGAAATTGTGAAAACGCAATCATCAATATTGCAAGCAGAACAACTGTTAGAATAAATTCGGTTCTGTTTCTTTTATTGTTGAAGAAAGATTTCCAGTCCATTCTTAATAATCTATTCTACAGGAATAATTAATTTAACTTACTTAAAAAATATGGAAGCATTTGCCGCCAGGTTGGCCACTCGTGTTTAACATCGTGACCCCATAAATCCAGCCAATGATTAACACCCTTTGAGTGAAGTATATCCGATAATCTTCTGGAAGCATTTGGATCTTCGTAATCTCCTTGCCCTGATGCAATTATAATTTTTCCTTGACGCATTTTTTCCAGCATATATTCATCGTTCCAGTTTTGTAAATACTCAACAGGAGAATTAAAGTAAACGTTTTCATCAAAGTAGCCTTTAGAGTAATACTTTAAATCGTAGGTACCGCTCATTGCAATTGTACCCGAAAAGATGTCGGGTCTTCTTAAAAAATTATTTATTGCGTGGAGCGCACCGAGAGAAGCACCTGTTGTTATTATCGGGACAAGTCCTTTGCAATGATCGTGAATGAATGGGACAACTTCTTCTACAACGTACCTGTTGTACTGCTGGTGCCTGATAGCCTTATCAGCGGGATGCATATTATTATTCAACCAGCTCTCGTTGTTTATACTGTTTATTGAAAAGGCTTTAATTTTTCCTTCGGCAAGAAACCAGCCGATGGAATCGATCAGTTTGAATCGTTCATATTCCAGAAAATCTGCTGCAGCGGTTGGAAACATTAAGAGGGCGAAGCCGTAATGTCCATAAACTACAATTTCCATATCTTTGTTAAGGTTTGGGCTAAACCAGCGGTGTATTTCTCTGCTCAAGGGTTTTCCTTTATTTGGTGAAAATAGTCCGGATTGACTAATTGAAAAGTAAGTATTTTATATTCTTTAAGAAATATTCTGTCCACCCTTATCTTTAATTTTATTCAGGTCGAGTACCAATCCCGAATATTTCTTTTCAACTTTAAATCCAAATTTGTAAAAATATTCCGGTCGGAAAAAGCCGGTAGTAACATAGCTGGTATGTTCACTTTTAAGTCTTTTCAGAAATTCATTCATTATACTCTCGCTTATTCCTTTTCTTCTGTAGCGGTTTGAGACAACAATTTTTTCCATGTGCGCAGTTTGCTCATCGGTTCTTTCATAAAATAATCCGCCGATAATAAATCCTCTCTCCGAAAGGGCAACAAGAAATCTATGTTCAGGACGGAAATTGACAACAAGGTTCGATTCAAGAAAAAGTGCATGCAGCCTTGATATTTCTTTTGGCGATATTGGATTCCTGATTATAAAAGGATTGCCATCTTCATCAATAAGTTGAACAACAAGGTTTGAAGTGTCCATGTCAAAACTCTCTGCCCGCAGTAGTGCAGCAGTATCTTTTGGTTTCAGATGCGGATAGCTTAACCTGGTTAAAAAGAATTTATCTGCTTCCGAAAGATCTGACAATGAGTGGAGTTCCGAATAGGCTTTCTGGCTTTCATCAAGATTTAACTCACCAGCTCGCTGCTTTAAAGCAATATTGTTAAGTGCTTTTTTAAGTTCTGCGGATGAATTTTTAAATGCTGTATTGAGAAAGAAAAATGTTCGCGTGTGCCGGTATTCCTCTTCAAGATCAAAAAGCTGGTAAGTTTCATACATTTCGTACAACGTTTCTGCTTGTGCTGTTTGATCGGCATCTGGATTGACTTTGCTCCATCTGTTAAATCTTTTTATTGCAAAGAAAAGTGATTTGGGAATAAACCCATCACGCATTACACTCTTAATAAATTCTTCTGCCCGGAATTGTATTTCGTTTTTCTCAGCAATAGAGTCATCCGTTTTAATCTCATTAATTAAGTTTTGAATTAGCTCTATCGATCTTTCTTCACCAACGGTTTCTGTAGCACCGGAGAAAATGTAATTCCAGATAGACTTTTTATCGAGGAATGTGAATTTCTCAAGAGTGGATTTTACGAAAAGATTAAAAAAAGTAACAAAGAAATCTTTTGGCGAATCCGAAATTACTCTTTTTGAAACCGAGTAAAGCAAAGTGCCTGTTTGATAATCATGTGTTGGGACAGTAACATTTTCCGGCATCGGGTTGGCTAGCTCAATTTTATAATTGGTGATCGTCCAGAAATTCATATAAGAAGCGGAAGCATTCCAGACAAAATGCGGCCATAGTTCGAATAATCTTTGCTGGATTTCTTCCTCATTTCTTTTGCTTTCTCTTTCTAAATATTTTGCAACGCTATCACGCGGAACAAATGCCTCTGTCCACAGACTGTATTCCTCCCAGTAACCGCCAAAGTGCGGGAGTAGTCTTTCGCCTTTTGTATTTGCCCCAGCCAGGATGAGCCACTTTATTTCTTCTTTTACCTTTGCAGGCGGGAAGTTTTTGTTGAGATGAATAGTTAAATCAAATGCGCCCCGGAATCTTGTTTGAACAGTAATTCTATAAATTGATTTGTCAGTTCTTGATTCAAGTATGCTTATCCAGATTCCACCAGGCAAAATATCATCAAGTCTTAACTGCACACCTTTCGAGAACATAAACACAGCTTCTCTTAGTGCTGAAGTCTTAATAATTGTATTCTTAATTCTCAGTCTATCCTCCGCATCAATTCCTTCTTCGAAGGTGAGTACATCTTCCCAATCGTACTCATCACCGGTTTCCACATCCACGGCTAATTGATGATTAGGACCAAGCCATTCCCTGAAACCACTCTGCAGTGTATCAAGACTTGTTTCGGCAAGCTTTCTTATGTCATCATTTCCTGAAAGAGCAGCATAACGCATTAAAAATCTTCTAACTCTTCTGAAAAGCTGGGGATGTGTAACACCGTAAGTAGTTACTAATCCGAAGAGAGGCGGGATAGCAGTATTCTGTATTGAAACCTGATCGCCCAGCTTATTCGTTTCGGTGGTTAAATATTTTTCTAGAAACTCTAATTTTCTTTCACCCTTTGAACTTACCGCGATTTCCTGAACCAGCTCAGAATCAAGCAGATTCTGATGGTCACTAACGAACAAAGTAAATAGCTCAGCAAATTTATTTTCATCAGCTCTTTTTATTACGAGCAGGAATTGTTTTCTTATCACATTAGTATTTAAAGATAATCCCGGTCTGGAAAGAAGATTGAAAACAAGCTTGTAATAATTGTTCTTAGGGTCATCAAGTATTTCATTGAAATAAGATAATGATCTTTCCGTATAAGCGTATGCATCTGATAATAGAACGAGGTAAGCTAGGTGAATTCCCTCGAGAGAATATTCAGATGAAGAAACAATTTTTTGAAATTGTTCGGGTTCATTCCCTCTTAGTTTAATTGGTTCTGCAACGGAATGAAATTGAATCTGCTTCGATTCTTTTATTTGTCTGTACCACTGAATAATTGATTTACCGGTGAATTCGGTAAACTCATAATTTCCAAGCCACAATAAAGGATCAATGAGCAAAGACTGTAAATCTATAAAACGTGAAGTGATGTTATAATTGAAATTGCCAATCCGGAAAACATTTTCCTCTTTCGTTTTATTTAGTGGAAGTGAAAGTTTAAGCTTTGGAATAGCTATACCATTTTCGTTTGCAATAATGTCCCTGCTCAAACAACCTTTTTCTCTTAAAAACCAGTTGGGAATTCTTACTTCCGAACTTCCGACAAATACACTGGTATCATTTCTCACGTACATCGAATTAATGATTTCTTCGAAATTATTCTCAATGACTTTTCTCTTATAAGTTCCCTTCGGCGTAAGCTCTCCCTGCTTATCTGAGAAAGGTCTGTCAATCAACCGGAAGTCGAGAATTCGTTCAAATGGCGCAAGAAATTTATTAACCGTTACAATGAGCGAAGAAAAATATTCCTGCTTTTGTTTTTCATCCATGTCATAGAGAGGAGAAGCTTTATCATCATAATTGGGAAAAATTATAACTGTGTTGAATGCCCGGTGATCCCCGACGAGGAAAACCTGTTTGACATTTTCAAAATCCCGGAAGAGATTTTCAATTTTCTGTGGAGCGATTGTTTCGCCTTTAATGTTCTTATAGATTTCTTTTTTCCGGTCGATAATTTGAATGAATCCTTCTTTATCCATTTTCATAATATCTCCGGTAGGCAGCCAGCCATCTTCAGTAAACGTTTCAGAATTTTCAATTTCGTAGTAGCCAATCATTACATAAGGACCTTTAACCAGAATTTCACCATCCTCGCCGAGCTTTATTTCTATTCCCGGCAAAGCTTTACCGAGTGAGTTTGGTCTGTATTTTCCCACTGGAGTCATCGTTATTCCACCGGTCGCTTCAGTCATTCCAAAACCGCTCATAAGCTCGACTCCATATTTTTGGAAGAACTGGAAAATATCCGGCGGTAAATAACCGGCAGCCGATAGTCCCCATTTCAGTTCATCACCAGTTGCTTTGTCTAACTCACTTTTTATTTTCTGATCTTCATCAACTTCAACATCAGCTTTACTTGTGATGTATTCGTAAAGCTGCATCCATTTTTTAGGAATGCTGATGAAGACAGTAGGTTTAACTAACTGCATATTTGAAATCATCGCTTCGACAGAAGGATTCTCCAGGAAACAATATTCTGATGCCCAAAAAACGCTACCCATCATTTCAAGATATCTTCCGAAAGTATGGTACAGCGGAAGGAAACAAATGAAACGGTCTTCGTCACCAATTTCAGGAATAGCCATAGCACGACAAAATCTTTTGTAAATAATATTCGTCTGCGAAAACATTATTCCTTTAGGCTCACCGGTTGTGCCGGAGGTGTACATAATTGTTGCAAGTGCATTCATATCTATTTCAGTTTCTTCAGCTTGCGGTTTCGCGTTTCTTAAAAAGTCAGCGAAATTAATTACCCAGTCTTCACCTGAATTTCCTTCCAGAAGAATTACAGTCTTTAAATCCGGCAGCTCATTTTTTATAGATTTAATTTTTGATAGTTGCTTCTCATCGTGTGCGATAAGCAAAGATGCTTTGCTCTGCTGCATTATAAACCTTATATGCTCGGTAACTGAATTTCCCGGGATCATCATATTTACAATTCCGCCTGTCAAACAAGCGAGATCGAGCAAAGCCATATCCAGGCAATTATCTAAAAGGAACGCAACTTTACCTTGTCCCGGCGAAGAAGTTTCTACGGTTTGTACTAATGAATATAAAGCCTGCTGATATTTTTGAATAATACCAGCGCATTTTTCCCAGCTATATTCTGTAACTTTATTCCCATTAATTACTTTGAATAGAGTTTTGTTTTTGTAGTCGCGTAATCTCTGGTTAAAAAGAACCCTGGTATTGTAGTTACTTTTCAGGATCAATTCGTGAATTAGTGGCTCCCACTTTTGTTCTTCATAGATTCTTCTCAACAAAGAAGGAAAACGGAAAAGGTTTAAGTACTCGTGTGCAATATTTATAAAGGCTTTTGTTGGGTTGTTTAGTTGTACATTAAGGTAGTTTCCGAAATTGAAATAAACTTCCTTGTCTATCTCCCCCATAAATTGTTTTGCAAAAGTCGGTTGTGCAGCAGCAATAAAAACTTTAAGCAGAGCTTCTGCTTCATCGCCGCTCAGACTTTTTTTCGCCAGAGGAATTTGTTTGAGAGTTTCGGCAAAACTCTCTATTTCTTTCCCGTTATCTTTCTTCCCGAATGCTGTTATACCGTTTATCAACTTTTCAGTTGTAGATAGATTGTTTTCAAAAATTCCTTTTTCTTCCATACATTTTTCGTTTTTAATTAAATGAAATGACAGTGTTAAGATAGGAAATTGTATGAAAATTTGTTGGTTAAAAGGACGTATAATGAGAATGTGAAAATTACTTTAAATTAACTGTAGCTTAATTAAGGATGAGAAATAAAAAAGAAGTAATATCCAATTTTTTATGAAGGATTTTTTAAAAGATCAAACTATCCTTTCAAGTGGAACCTGGAACAATCTTATCTTATCGTCATCTCTTTCAACAAGCTTGTTAAGGACTCCAATTTTTTCAATCAGCTGTGATAAGACATTTTCATCTACAAAGGCGATCATTCTAACAAAATTATAACCGGGGAATGGTCGATTCCCGAGATGACCATCAGTTTGATGACCTTTACCCTTAACATCTTCCCATTGTGTATAAAAATCTATTTCAAGTTCTTTTAATGCTTTAGTAACCCTGTCATCAAGAATATCGTGATAAACTAAAAATGTAAGTTTCATTTTGATAACCCCTTTTCAGTAGCTGTTTGATTTATTTTTTTGTTATTCCAGGGAAGTAGTTTTCTAATAAACCCGAATAATCTTTTTTTACCAAGATCATCGAGAATAGAATAAACTACAGGCACAATAAACAAAGTCAACAATGTTGATGTGATCAGTCCACCAATAACTGCCTGTCCCATTGGTGCTCTGAACTCAGCACCTTCACCAAGAGCAAGAGCTACGGGTATCATACCGAAAATCATAGCAAAGGTTGTCATTAGTATTGGACGCAATCTTGTTGGGCCAGCTTTAAGCAAAGCATCAAATCTCGACATTCCTCGTTCACGCAAAACATTTGTATAATCAACCAAAAGTATTCCGTTTTTAGTTACAAGTCCCATAAGCATTATAATGCCAATCATGGACATTACCGAAAGTGAACTGCTAAATGTTAGTAACGCAAGTACTGCACCTATTATAGACATCGGAAGGGCAAGCATAATTGAGAACGGATGAACAAAACTATCAAACTGTGCTGCCAGCACTATGTATACAAAAACAATTGCAAGCAGAAGCGAAAGAAGAATATTTGCAAAAGATTCCTCCTGCATCTGAGCCTGACCAATTACATTTATTGAGTAACCGGGATCCAGTTTTAACTTGGATGTTTCTTTCATTATGTCAGCAACGACAACTCCTGAAAACCTCTTGTAAAGGTTGGCGTCAACTCTAATTTCTTTTTGTCTTGCATATCTATTGATCAATGAAGGACCCACCCCCTGAGTTATTGATGCTATGTCAGTCACAGGTATTAGAAAATCCTGACCACTTATTTTTTTTGTACTCTTAACTGTAATCAAAGAAAGATCATTTATATTTTCTCTTTGATCATTCTTTACTCTGACTCTTACATCAACTTGTTCATCTCCTTCTTTGAACTGAGTTGCTACAAATCCATCAACCATTGATCGGATTGTTGTTGCTATTAAATAAGGATTTACTGCAAGATCAGATGCTTTCTCTCTATCAATATTTATTCTTATTTCAGGTTTTGAAAGTTCGAGACTATTTTCAACATCAACTGCGCCCGGAGTAGATTTAACAATTGCGCCCACTTTATCTGCAATAACTTGAAGCTTGGATAAATCTTCTCCTCTTATGCTTAAAGTAATAGGTTTTTGCGCACCGCCTGGTCCGCCTTGTAAGAGCATACTAATTCTTGCTCCTGGAATAAATTTTACCTGATTTCTAAGTTCCTCCATAATTTCTTGATCTGATTTTTTACGTTCTTTGGTTTTAACAAGTTTCACTAAAATATTGGCTTTGGTAACAGGATCATTACCAGAACCAATGGTTGTTAAAACTGTTGTTACCTCAGGTTTTTCTCTTAAAATTCTTTCAACTTTTTCGCATATAGAACTTGTTTGTTCCAGCGAGCTGCCGGGTGATGCCTTAACAACAACATTAAATTGACTTTGATCACTCTCAGGAAAAAATTGAGACCCAAGCTTCCCCATTATAAAAAAGCTTAAAATAAAAATAGCGATTGCACCAAACACAATTGTCTTTCTATGGGTTAATGACCACTCTAAGCTGCTGCTATACTTTTTACTTAAGATTTCAAAAAAATGATTAAAGTAATAAAGAATTTTATTAAGCACATTTCCTTTCGGAGACAATGCTTCATCTTCTCTGTGCAACCACTTAGAGGAAAGCATAGGAGTTAATGTAAAAGCTACAAAAAGAGAGACAAGAACTGCAGCAGATATCGTTATTCCAAATTGATAGAAGAATCTTCCTACAATACCGGGCATAAATGCAACTGGAACAAATACAGCAACAATTGTAAATGTTGTTGCCATTACCGCGAGTCCAATTTCTTCAGAAGCTGATTTTGCTGCTTCCATTGGCGTTTCGCCCTGTGACATATGCCTATAAATATTTTCAATTACAACAATCGCATCATCGATCAATAATCCTACAGCAAGTGAAAGCGCTAACAGCGACATCATATTTAATGTAAAATTAAGCGCATACATCAGGATAAAGCTTGCAATTATTGATGCAGGAAGTGCAAGTCCACTTATTACCGTCGCTCTGAAATTTGCCAAGAAAAGATAAATTACTATTACAGCAAGCAGACCGCCATAAATAATATCAAATAAAACATCATTAACTGATTCTTCGATAAATGTACTGTTATCTTGTGCAAGAGTAATTGAAACTCCCGCTGGGATTTCATTTTTTAATTTTGCCAGTTCTTTGTTCACTGCATGCGCAACCTGTACCGTATTACTTCCTGATTGCTTGACAATATTTAGTCCAACTGCAATCTTACCATTTACTCTTGTTAAACTTGTTTGTTCTTTTACACCGTCAACAACTTTAGCAACATCAGAAAGATAAACAGGTTTGCCCATCGGTGTTGCAACTATCACTTTATTGAAATCTTCCACTTTCTGATACTTGCCCATTGTTCGAACTAAGAGCTGGCGCGGACCTTGAATAACATTTCCACCAGGTATTTCAACGTTTTGAGCACCAACATTTTGAATTACATCCTGAATAGAGATATTATACGCTCTTAATTTCCCAGCATCAACCTCTATCTGAACTTCTTTCTCAGCCCCACCAACTAAATTAACTGAACCAACACCGGGAATATTTTCTAATCTTGGCTTAACTACATCTTTAGTAAAAGTTGTTATGTCCCTTTCGGACATATTTCCTGCAACAGTGAGGTACATAATGGGTAAACTTGCCGGGTCGTATCTTTGAATCACCGGGTCTTCAATTTCTGTAGGCAGCTGAGCACGTACTGCAGCAATTTTTTCTCGAACATCCTGAGCAGCGGTTTTACCATTTATCTCAAGTTTAAATGCAATTATAACTATCGAAACGTTTTCCTGTGAAGTGGATTGAATATAATCAACACCTTCTACCGGGTTAACAGCGTCCTCAATTATTTTTGTAACATCAGTTTCTATTTGTTCAGGACCTGCTCCAGGCAATACCGTTGTAATTACAACGAAAGGAATATCGACATCAGGATACAAATCTATATTTAGCTTAAGAAATGAAAATAGTCCAAGCACAATTAAGGACATTATCATCATTGTTGCAAAAACGGGGCGTCTTATTGAGACATCAGCTAATTTCATTTTTTAATCCGAATTTCTTTTCAAAATCTTTTACTTTATTTATTAGTTACGATTACTACTGTACCGTTCTTAAGATTGCTCATTCCAAGCGTAATAATTTTATCACCTTCTTTTAATCCTGATTTAACTTCTAAAAGTGTTCCATTAGTAATTCCTGCTTCAATTGGTTGGAACTGAGCTTGACTTCCATTTATGATATAAACACCATCGGTATTATCAAACTTAACTATTGATGACATTGGGATTGTTAAAGCATTTTTTTGAGTTTTCATATTTACTTTTACACGGCAGAACATTCCCGGTTTAAACCACCTGTCATTAGTATTTGAAAACATTGCCTGCATTTCGAATGTACGGGATTGGACATTCGCAGATTTTGAAATCTGGAACACTTTTCCGGTTTGAATTATATCGGGACTCATCTCAGAATAAATCTCGGCTGGTTGACCGACATAGAAGCTTGGTACATCAACTTCACCAACATTAAACTTCGCCTTCATTCTTCCAATATTTGCTATAGTTGCCAAAGGCATTGCAGGATTTGCAAGATCACCAATGTTTACATTTATTGCTGTAACAATACCTGAAAGCGGAGAAGTTATTTCAACCGTGCTGCGAGCTGCATCAAAATTTGCTTTTGCAACCTCATATTGAGTTTGAGTAGCATCGAATGCTTGTTGAGAAACCGCACCTACTTTTAATAAGTTTTGCATTCTTTCAAAATTCTTTTGTGCGTTAAGAAATGCTGCCTGTGCCTGGTAAAATTGCGATTGTGCTCCACCCTTATCCAATTCAAACAAAACATCACCGACTTTTACATAATCCCCAACTTTAGTATTAACCCTCATTATTCTTTCGGCGATCTTAGCAATTATATTTGCTTGAGCTTCACCTTCCAGAGTACCTGAAAAAGTCTTTGAAATTGTCAATTCTTTTACTTGAACAGATTGAGTTTCAACTGACACTGTGTCTGTATACGTAGTTTTATCGGTCGTGTTCTCTTCAGACTTTCCCCCGCAAGATTGAAAAATTAATATTGAAAACATTAATCCAACTAACCCCAGGGTTGCAAACCGGTATTCTAAAATTTGTTTCATATAAAATTGATTCTCCTCTTTACAAGAAATATTAAATTTTTAATTTTCATTATCGCTGAAGGTAGAAAAATATTGAGGATCAGTTCTGCCAAGTAACTGGTCAAGCTCGAATTTTGTAATAAGATAGGAATGAACAGCTTGTACTCTGTTGAGTCTTGCCTGCCTCAGATCCTGATCTGCGTTTTGCAACTCAAGTTGACTTCCGGCGCCTTCTTTGTATCTTACTTTTGCTATATCGTAGGCTCTTTCAGCTAGTTTAACTGTTCTCGCTTGAACTTCCAGCAACGATTGAACCCTCTTAAGTTCCTGCACATTAGCTTTGACATTCATTACTGTATAATCTTTTAGCTGCGATAGTTGTTCTTCAGTTTGTTTGTATGTAATAGTTGATTGCTCAACTGCATTTTTTGTGCGGTTTCCCTGCCATAGATTGATAGAAAAACTAAGCCCAACTGTTGCATAATTATAATTTTGAAAATTCCATTTATCAGATGATCCGGCATAGGAGTAATTTCCAAATGCGGCAAGCGTGGGCCAGTATTCCGAAACATCTAATTGAATAAAAGCCTCATCAACCTGTTTTTTTAGATCCAGACTTTTTATATCAAAATTTAAAGCCAATGCTTCCTGAATAAGTTCGTCCTCGTTGCTAATATCAATCGAATCTAATTTAATCTCTCCGGATACATCAACATCTGCGGTCTGATCAATTCCAAGGGTAATCTTAAATCCATTAGTTGCGTTGATCAAAGTATTTTCCACCCTTAGTAAAACAGGTCTGATATTTTCCAGCTGAACCTCTGCCTGAAGTTTATCAAATTCCGATACCATTCCCTCGTCATAGAGAGCTTTAACATTATTAAAGTTTTCTTCAGCGTTTTTGAAACTTGAGTTTGTAATTTCTAAAACTGCCTTAGCAAGCAGCACACCATAAAATGCTTTCTGCACAGATAGAACCGTTTTAGAAACGGTATTATTTAATTCTGATTTCGCAAGTTCGTAATAAGTTTGCGAAGCACCGATTCCCTCGAAGACTGCCGAGCTGAACAAAATTTGGGTTAATGTTAAGGACGCCGAATAAGTATTGCTCTGAACAAATGACTGAAGCTTTGTTTCTACCGGAACGAATTTGCTCTCATCTTTCGGGATTACATTCTCATCAAACAAAATATTATACGTTGCATTCGTAAGCAGAGCTTCAAAATCGGGAAACGCCGTGAGCGGTTTCTTTAAAAAATGGGAAAAGTTTGCTGATGCATCAAGACTCGGAAGTGCGTATCCAAAAGCTTCTTTGACTGCTGCACGTGATTTTTCTATATTCAGAATAGAAATATTAATATCATGGTTATTTCCCAGCGCTGTGTTTATCGCCTCATCTAAAGTGTAAATTTTTTTCTGAGCATTTGCCAATCCGGGGAGAAGAAAGACGGATAGTAAAACAAATAACAAAAAACCCTTTTTCATTAGTAACTCACAGTTGATTAAAATTATTTAAATGTAGTAATAGGTAGTATGAAAAATAAATCATAAAAATAAGATGACGAGCATATTAGTTTTAGAACCAGTTACAAGATTCCCCTGACATACAAAGAAAAACAATCAAGAGAAAAATCATTATTTATAAAACGTAAAATTAGTTATTCCTTCGATAATATATAATCTAAAAAAATTAGTTTTCGAAAAAGCTGTAAAAAAGAATTTTAAGTCAAGGGGTAAAATTAAATGCCTTAAAGAAATTCAGTTTTGATAAGAATCACACTATTGTATATATTGGATGAAGGGGAGAACGGAATCCATAATTGGGTCTATCAAAAAATTAAAGTGATTTAGATTTAAATAACTTCCTCAGACCCCTCTCAGCAAGAGAGGGGTGAGGAGTGAGATAGAATTATTTCTTTATCCCTGCAATTTCTTCCATCATTGCAGTGGTAATTGATTTTGGTCTTTCAATCGGGTAACCAAGAGCACGGTCCCAGATAATATTAGAAACAACGCCCAGTGCTCTACCGATTCCAAAAAGCACAGTGTAGAACTCGTATTCTTTCAGTCCATAATACCATTGTATTACTCCAGATTGAGCATCAACATTTGGCCATGGATTTTTTGCTTTACCCTGTTCCAATAAAATCGGTGGTGTAACCTTAAAAATCAAATCTACATATTTAAATAGTGGATCATCAGGTAAATGTTTCAGGCAGAATTCTCTTTGTGCCATGTAACGCGGGTCGGTTTTTCTTAAAACTGCATGTCCAAACCCGGGAATTACCTGTCCACCACTTAGAGTATCCCAAACAAATTTTTTCATTTCTTCTTCGGTAGGAATTTTTCCTCCCATCTTTTCATAAACGTCTTGTATCCACCTTAATACTTGTTCATTTGCAAGTCCGTGCAGAGGACCAGCAAGTCCATTTAGCATCCCGGAAATTGCATAATAAACATCCGAAAGAGCGCTCGCAATTAAATGACCAGTATGTGCACTCACGTTTCCGCTTTCATGGTCACTGTGAAGAATGAAGTACATTCTTGATACTTCATCATAAGGATTTTTAATACCCATCATATGAGCAAAATTTCCACCCATATCCAGTTTGGGATCAGCTTTTATGATATCGCCTTTTTTATATTTAAGTCTGTAAATGAAAGATGCAATCCTGGGTAGCTTTGCCAGCAGGTTCATGCCATCCTCAAAGGTAGGCATCCAGTATTCCATTTTATCCAAACCAGCATTGTATTCTTTTGCAAATAAAGATTCTTTTTGCATTGCAACAATTGCAGCAGAGAACATCGCCATCGGGTGTGAATCGGGGGGCAACTGCTTTAGCATATTATATACGTAGTCAGGAACAACTTCTCTCTTTTTAAATTCTGCTGCAACTTCGATAGCATCTTTTTCTGTTGGCAGATCGCCAGTGAGAAGAAAATAGAAAAATCCTTCAACGTATGGCATCTCACTGCCGGGAACTTTTGGAAGTTTTTGCATAACTTCCGGAATAGTTAATCCTCTGAAGCGAATTCCTTCAAAAGGATCAAGATACGAGATGTCTGTTGTTAAACATTTTACACCTCTGGCGCCACCGATTACTTGTGAAATTGTTACTTCACCAACTTTTGCATCGCCGTGATCTTTTAACAGCTTTGTAGTACGAGGTCGCCATTCCTCTATTTTTTTTCCAAGTTTTTCTTTTAATGCGGACATTTTATCCTCCGATAATTGTAGTTATTGTTCAGTGAATAATGGATTAATTTGATTATTGTTTGTAAGATTTTCTATCAACATAAATATTTTCTCCGCGGGCTTCTTCCAAAGGAATGGATAGCCAAAGCGAGAAGAGATACATCCCTTTCCAGACAGAGGTTACAAAGGTTCATCTATTTACAAAAAACGAAAAATTTCTTAGTTCAATATATCAATAGTTTGGTTTATTAATCAAATCTTATCGCTTTACCCAACCCTGCGGCAAAGACTTTTTTTTGTGGATAATTTTTGAGAATTGAGGCTCCCATCCAGTCGATAGCTTCTGAATCTCCATGAACAAGAACAATGTTATCCGATTTCAGAGTGTTAATTATTGAGAGCAGTTCTTCTCTTTTTGAGTGAGCTGAAAATCTAAAGTTTCTTATTTCACATTTAACTTCCGTTTTTCTATCTCTTTCAGCGAGTTGAATTTTATCTCTTTTCTTTGCGTTAGCAATTATGCTGCCCGGAGTTGACGGATCCATATAACCAACTGTGAATATTGCTGAATCTTTTTTCTGGAGAAATTGTTTTGCCAGCATAAAAGAATTGGTAGATTCTATCATCATTCCACTTGAAGCGAGAACTATTGAGGGAAATTTGAATAGTTCTTCAAAATCTGGTAGCTTTTTTAAATCCTTATGCGGAACGTCATGCAAAACCAAATCCTTTTCATTTCTTTTTACGACGAAACGATTGTAATCGTAAATCCTGTTTATTTTATTTCCAATTCCGCCGGTATAAATATCAACTTTGGTAATATTATTTCTTTGCATTTGAAGCCATATGGTTGCAAGCATCTCCTGCAATTTTCCTAAAGCAAATACCGGAATGAGAACCGACCCTCCTTTATTAATTACTTTATTAATTGATGATGAAAATCTATCGACTTCCTTTTCCCAGACATTTAATCGTGAAGAATCAGTTGCACCGTAGGTTGTTTCAGTTATCAATAAATCAATTTTTTCTGTTGGCAGGTTCGCTCCGGATAAAATAGTTTGTGCCGATAAATTAATATCCCCCGTATAAAATATTTTTTTACTTTCATAATGAATAAAAATGCCAGCAGAACCAATAATATGTCCTGCATCATAAAATTCAGCTTCAATTTCTTCTTTACTGTTCAAAGAGCTCAGTATAAATTTTTCGTTGATAGATTTATAGTTTATTGATTTTATAAGAAGATCAACTTCGTCACGCGAATAAACTTCAAATTCATCTTCCTTCACTTGTCTTTTTAATATTGAAATAGCATTGTGGAGAGTAAGTTCAGCTACTGCTCGTGTTTGTGGAGTGGTAATGATCTTCAAATGAGGAAATTTTTTTATTAGAAATGGAAGTGCATTCAGATGATCCTGATGAGCATGAGAAATAAAAACATAATCTGTTGGCTTATCCTCCAATAAATCAAACCTTGGAAGTGAATCTAAACCTGTTTTTTGTGGATGCAATCCACAATCCAGAATTACTCCGATACCATCTAAATTTAGATAGTAACAATTTGCACCAATTTCACCTGCACCGCCAAGGGGAAGAAATTCAATCATTGAAATACTAAAATATTAATCAGGCTACAAAATAATTCTTTAATGAATTAACTGAAATGCAGGTTTAAAAAAGAAATGCCGAACCATTTAAGATTCGGCACATTAAAATTTGAAAAATGATATTAACGAAGAAGGGTCATTTTAATGGACTTAGTGTAATTACCTGCTTGAAGTTTCGCGATATACAATCCGCTTGCAAGATTTTTTGCATTAAAGTCAGCTCTGTATGTACCGGCATTTTGTTCCTGGTTAACTACGGTCGCAACTTCATTCCCAAGTATATCATAAACTTTTAATTGAACAAACGATTCTTCTGGAATGCTGTATTCAATTTTAGTAGAAGGATTAAATGGGTTCGGGTAATTATGACTAAGTAAATAATCTGAAGGTAAACCACTTAATTGTTCAACATCAGTTGTGAAAGATAAATTCCAATCGTACCAGTCGGCATTAATAACACCGCTATTAGGCGGATTAGAATCTGATGCTTCAACTGTTACATTTGCTCCATTCTTAGCTAGGAAAGAATATTCTACAAATGTGTTTCCATTTTCAGTAGAAGACTCTCTTATCCGCAAAGCATCGAAACTGGCACC